>Ga0222697_1000340_pt1 | contig 21077 bp, 36 predicted proteins | sample AntAcemetage1402_FD_179835 | JGI IMG/M metagenome (GOLD analysis project Ga0222697, IMG submission 179835) | Saline water microbial communities from Ace Lake, Antarctica - #1402 | ecosystem: Environmental > Aquatic > Non-marine Saline and Alkaline > Saline | place: Antarctica: Ace Lake... | reverse complement strand
CATTCAATAATGGATTTGATTTTGCATATACTTATCCAGGGTTAAATAAGGTTATCCAGGCAGTAGGTCGTGTAATACGCACGGAAACCGACCGGGGAGTAGCTATATTATTTGATGATCGTTTTACAACTAGAAAATACTTGAAACTATATCCTCAAGCGTGGAATCACCTAGAGGTATGTAACGATGTAGAAGAATTAAACAAAATGATTACAGATTTTTGGGAGGATGGAAACAGTGAAGAAATCAATTAGAAAAAGAATTTTGCGAAGTGTGCTTATTTTTTTTATTTCTATACTCACTCTTGTTTTGATTTTAAACACACCAATTATTATACTTAATCATCAAGCGAACGAAACCAACTATAGTAATTGGATGAGCGAAACATTAAGCAATGAGCAAAGAGTAGTAGATGTTGCAATGCTTGGAGCACACGACTCGTTTTCCAATGAAATAAATCTATTTAGCACCCTGGATCCTTATGAAACGAACGGTATTATGAAAGGATTCACCGGTAAGTTAATCAAAGGGTTCATTGTAAAACAATCTATTACCCAAATAAGCTCCGCTGAGGAACTTCTAAATAGTGGTGTGAGGTATTTAGATATCAGACTTACTTATGAAGATGAAATCTGGTATACAAAGCATAATTACTTATCAGGTGACTTCGAGCCGATTGCAGAACAGATTATAGAATTTCTGCAAAGTAATGTAGGAGAATTCTTAATCCTAGACTTCCAACACATTAGTGGGCTGGAGTATTCTAGCTTAGATGATTACAACATTTTTCTAAATATGCTTGAAACATATGGATTGTTAGACTACGCACAACAGGTTGACGATTTATCTAACTTAACCTATGGGAATGTAACAGGAAATGGTAGTATTTCAAAAGTTATCATCATTTCAAAGTTTGATGATTCCGCTATGGATGTATTTCAATATGATTCTACAGTCCGATCGAATTGGTCAGATTCAGATGACTTCGAATATATATTAGGTTATATTCAAACTGAGGCTGACGCTATAGAAGAATTAGGTATAACAGACAATCTTAGAGTAATGCAAGCAGTAGCGACCATGCAAATGAATGGGCCAGGAATATTAAAAGCAATCACGAGTTGGTCATTAATTGTAAGGGCAAATGATTTTAACAACTATTTGTTGGATTACGATTCGTTTGAAGACCTTTTAGACTACTTGCCGATTGTTATGGTGGATTATTCGGATACAAATAAAAAAGATTTTAATAAAAATATAATGGGAATAATCATCGATTTTAATCAAAATTGATGATTTTTCTATTATATAAGGATAAAAACAGAAAAACAGGAAAAAAATCCTTGCATTATAATTATAAATTTGATATCATATTAAAGCCTATGTAAATAGGAAGGCAGAGATTTGAGAGGTTGCTGACACACACATAGCCGTTGTTATGATGGCGATACTGTGATGTTAGGGAATTTTCAATGAGCCAGTATATAAGCTAAATTATATGCAAAGGAGGAGCTTAAATGGCTACGAATCAAGTTATTAGAATTAGATTGAAATCTTATGATCACAGATTATTAGATCAATCAGCAATGAGGATTGTAGAAACAGCGAAAAAAACTGGGGCTAAAGTAAGTGGACCGATTCCACTACCAACTGAAAAAGAAATTTTCACAATTTTAAGAAGCCCACATGTTAACAAGACTTCACGAGAACAGTTCGAAAGAAGAACTCACAAGAGATTAATCGACATCGTGAATCCAACTGCAAAAACAATCGACTCACTAATGCACCTAGATTTACCGTCTGGTGTAGATATTGTCTTGAAGTAAAAAATTTAAATTGGAGGTGTACTCATGGCAAAAGGTATCTTAGGAAGAAAAGTAGGAATGACTCAAGTATTTGATGAAGAAGGCAAGATGATTCCTGTCACAGTAATTTCGGTAGGACCGAATGTTGTATTGCAAAAGAAAACAATTGAAACTGATGGTTATTCTTCAGCGCAATTGGGATTTATGGATAAAAGAGCTAACTTAGTTAACAAACCATTATCCGGACATTTCGCGAAAACAAACACAACACCTAAGCGCTACGTAAAGGAAATACGTCTTTCAGGAATGGAAGAGTATGAAGCCGGCCAAGAGGTAAATTGTGATATATTTGCCGCTGGTGATTATGTAGACGTTACAGGAACTGCAAAAGGGAAAGGATTTCAAGGTGTTATCAAACGCCATAATTTCCACACAAGTTTCATGACACATGGATCTAAATATCACCGTGGGGTAGGATCAATGGGTGTTATCGCACCTAATCATATTAGAAAAGGTAAGAAAATGCCAGGAAGAATGGGCGGGCAACAAGTGACCGTTCAAAATTTAGTAGTTGTACGTTCTGATGCAGAAAAAAATATCCTTTTAATTAAAGGAAATGTACCAGGACCAAGAAAAACATTATTAATAATTAAAAACGCAATTAAAAAATAATATTATCGGAAGGAGGAAGAAGCTATGCCTAAATTAGCTATGTTAAATCAACAAGGAGAATCAATTGGGAATATTACCCTTAGCGATGCAGTATTTGCTGTACCAGAAAATAACCAAGTTATTTATGACGTTGTAAAACAACAAAGAGCAGCTATGCGCCAAGGAACATCTCAAGTTAAAAACAGATCAGCTGTTAGAGGCGGGGGAAGAAAACCTTACCGTCAAAAAGGAACTGGACATGCTCGTCAAGGTACAATCCGTGCGCCACAATATGTTGGTGGTGGAGTCGTATTTGGACCAACCCCAAGAGATTATGATTATAAAGTTAATAGAAAGGTTAGACGTTTAGCTCTTAAGATAGTATTATCTGATAAAGTTAGACAAAACAACCTAATCGCTGTAGACTCATTAACATTAGCATCTCACAGATCTAAAGAAATGATTACAGTATTAAATAGTTTAAAAGCAGATGGAAAAGTAATGGTTATTTTGGAAAATGTGGACGACTTAGTTCAAATTTCTTCAAGAAATCTACCAAATGTAGTTGCTGTTACTTTCAACCACGTCAGTGTATACGATATCTTAAACACAAACCAAGTTATCGCGACGCAAGCTGCATTAAAGAAGATTGAGGAGGCTTTAAGTTAGTATGGACAAATATCAAATAATTAAACGCCCGATCGTTTCAGAAAAAACCACATCATTATCTGAAGGTAGAAAATACACTTTTGAAGTAGATGGAAGAGCAAATAAAATTCAAATCAAAGATGCTGTAGAAAAAATCTTCGGTGTCAAAGTTGAAAAAGTAAATGTCATTAATGGTATTGCTAAACCAAAAAAAGTGGGTCAACACTCAGGGTTTAAAGCAAAAGTTACCAAAGCTATTGTTACTCTTAAAGAGGGCAATAAAATTGACATTTATGAAGTTTAATAGGGAGGAAAAGTAATGGCTATTATTAAGTATAAACCACAGACAAATGGTTTGCGTCACATGACAAAGCTGGATTACGAAGAAATCACAGCTGCTAAGCCAGAAAAATCCTTGACTACTGTTGCAAAAAAGAATGGCGGTAGAAACAATCAAGGTAAAATTACTGTCCGCCATCAAGCCGGAGGAGCAAAACGTAAATACAGAATCATTGATTTCAAGAGAAATAAAGACGGTATTCCTGGAAAAGTTGCGACTATCGAATATGATCCAAACAGAACAGCTAATATTGCATTACTAAATTATGCTGATGGTGAAAAAAGATATATCATAGCTCCAAAAGGATTAAAAGTCGGAATGACTGTTGAATCAGGAGATAAAGCTGATATCGTTATCGGAAACGCGAAAGAAATCAAAAAAATCCCTGTAGGTACTGTAATTCATAATATTGAATTATATCCTGGTAAAGGTGGACAACTGATTAGAGCTGCTGGAACAAGCGCACAAATATTAGGGCGTGAAGAAAAATATGTTCTTGTAAGACTTAAATCAGGTGAAGTAAGAAGAGTATTAGGTAATTGCCGTGCTACTATCGGTGAAGTTGGTAATGAGTTCTATTCATTAGTTAACATCGGTAAAGCGGGTAGAAAAAGACATATGGGAATCAAACCAACTGTTCGTGGTTCAGCGATGAACCCAGTAGACCACCCTCATGGTGGTGGTGAAGGTAAACAACCTATTGGACACAAATCACCACTTACTCCTTGGGGTAAAATTGCACTTGGTAAGATTACTAGAAAAAATAAAAAACCTAGCGATAAACTAATCGTTAGAAGAAGAAATAAATAAGGAAGGAGGAACTCAATATGTCACGTTCAATAAAAAAAGGTCCATTTTGCGACGATCACTTAATGAAAAAAGTAGTTGCTGCACACGAAGCAAATTCAAAAAAAGTAATTCAAACATGGTCAAGGCGTTCTACAATTTTTCCGAACTTTGTGGGATTAACTATCGGCGTTCATAACGGGAAAGAACATATTCCTGTATATGTCACTGAAGATATGGTTGGTCATAAATTAGGAGAGTTCGCTCCAACTAGAGTTTACCGCGGACACGCTGATAAGAAAGTATCTAGGGGAGGTAAATAATATGGAAGCTAAAGCGATTGCTAGACAAGTAAGAATTGCCCCTCGTAAAGTTAGACTCGTAGTAGATTTAATTAGAGGAAAAAATATTGGAGAAGCTTACTCAATCTTAAAAAACACATCAAGAAGAGCTTCACTAGTGGTGGAAAAACTATTAAAATCTGCTGTAGCTAATGCAGAACACAATTATCAACTAGAACAAGAAAATTTGTTTGTAAAAGAAGTTTTCGTTGGTGAAGGAAAAACAATGAAGAGAATGCAACCACATGCACAAGGTAGAGCATTCCAAATCTTAAAAAGAACTAGCCACATTTACTTAACAGTGGCAGAAAGAGAATAGGAGGAATTTTTATGGGACAAAAAGTCAATCCGATAGGACAACGCATAGGAATCATTCTTGATTGGGAATCAAGATGGTATGCTGATAAGAATGATGTAGCTGATTTACTTCATGAAGACATAAAAATTCGTGAATTAATCTATGATCTTTATAAAAATGCAAGCGTTTCAAAAATAGAAATTGAAAGAAGTAAAAAGAGAGTTATTATTACTGTTAATACTGCTAAACCTGGTATGGTTATCGGTAGAAACGCTGAAACGAAAAAAGCCGTCGTTGAAAAACTACAAAAACTTACAAACAAAACTGTTTACTTAAATGTAGTTGAAATCAAACGTGCTGAAATTGATGCTTTATTAGTTGCTGAGAATATTGCTCACCAATTAGAAAATAGAGCTTCATTTAGAAGAGTGCAAAAAGTTGCAATTCAAAGAGCTTTAAAATCTGGTGCTAGAGGATGTAAAACTTTAATTTCAGGTCGTCTTGGCGGAGCTGAAATGGCACGTACTGAAGGATATAGTGAAGGAAATGTACCTCTTCATACTTTAAGAGCTAATATCGATTATGCTTTAGCGGAAGCTAAAACAACATATGGTAAATTAGGTGTAAAAGTATGGATTTATAAGGGCGAAATTTTACCTTCTAAGAAAAAGGGGGTTAAGTAATTATGTTAATGCCTAAAAGAACAAAATATCGTCGCCCTCACCGAGTGAGTTACGAAGGTAAAGCTAAAGGTAACACTGAAGTTGCTTTCGGAGAATTTGGCTTAAAAGCATTAGATGGGACTTGGATTACTGCTCGTCAAATCGAAGCTAGTCGTATTGCGATGACTCGTCATATGAAAAGAGCTGGGCAAGTTTGGATAAAAATCTTCCCACATTTAGCAAAAACAAAAAAACCGTTAGAAGTTCGAATGGGTTCTGGTAAAGGTTCTCCTGAAGAATGGGTAGCTGTAGTAAAAGTAGGTCAAGTAATATTTGAAGTTGCTGGTGTTTCGGAAGAAGTAGCAAAAGAAGCTTTAAGATTGGCAGCACACAAACTACCTATCAAAACGAAGTTTGTTAGAAAAGAAAGTGGTGATTCAAAATGATGTATGCAAAAAACATCCGTGAGATGGACACCGAAAATATTTTGAATGAAATTGAAAATTTAAAGAAAGAACTATTTGATCTTCGCTTCAAACAAGCAACAGGTCAATTAGACAACACTGCACGCTTAAGCACTGTAAGAAAGACCATCGCTCGTATGATGACCGTTCTTACAGAGAGAGAAAGTAAATAGGAGGATATTATGGAAAATACAGTAAATCGTAAAGTATTCACTGGAACTGTTGTTTCTGATCAAAATGATAAAACAATTACAGTTTTAGTTACTACATATAAAAAACATCCTTTATATAGTAAAAGAGTTATCTCATCTAAGAAATTCAGAGCACACGATGAAAAAAATGAAGCCAATACAGGAGACGTTGTAAAGATTACAGAATGCCGTCCACTTTCAAGAACGAAAAGATTTCGTTTAATTGAAATAGTGGAAAAACGTCAACATGTATTGTAATTGGGAGGCTTAATATGATACAACAAGAAACCAGACTCAAGATAGCTGACAATTCAGGAGCGCGCGAAATTTTAACCATAAAAGTATTGGGAGGTACTAGACGTAGATACGCTGGTATTGGAGATATTATTGTGGCAACTGTTAAAGTAGCAACTCCGGGTGGAGCAGTAAAAAAAGGTGAGATAGTAAAAGCAGTAATCGTAAGAACAAAACATGCTATACGTCGTGCAGACGGTTCGTTCGTAAAATTTGATGATAATGCAGCAGTATTAATTAAAGATGACAAGAGTCCAAGAGGAACGCGTATCTTTGGTCCTGTTGCAAGAGAGTTAAGAGACCAAGAATTTACAAAAATAGTTTCTTTAGCTCCAGAAGTATTATAGGAGGGCGCGTATAATGAAATTAAAAAAAGGCGATAAAGTCGTTATAATCTCTGGTGCAGATAAAGGCAAACAAGGAACAATTCTTAAAGTTTTAATTAAAACAAGCAGAGTTGTACTTGAAGGCGATGGATTAACAAAAGTTAAAAAACATTTAAAACCATCTCAAGCAAATCCTGATGGAGGAATTATGGAAGTTGAAAAACCAATCCACGTTTCCAATGTTATGTTGTTAGATCCAAAAGCAAAAACTGCTACAAAAATAGGATATAAAACAATCACGAAAAAAGTGAAAAAAGAAGATAAAGAAGTAAAAGTTAGATTTGCAAAAAAATCTGGCGAAGTTTTGGAATAGTGAGGGGAGAATAAGATGAATAGATTACAACAAATATACAAAGAAACAATCGTACCTGCTTTAATCGAAAAATTCAATTATACTTCAATCATGCAAGCTCCAAAAATTAGCAAAATAGTTGTCAATATTGGTGCTGGAGATGCAGTTGCAAATCCAAAAGTATTAGATGATGCCGTAAATGAATTAGGACAAATCACAGGTCAAAAACCTTTAATAACTAGAGCAAAAAAATCAATTGCGAGTTTCAAGTTACGTGAAGGTATGCCGATTGGCTGTAAAGTAACACTACGTGGCGAAAGAATGTATGATTTCTTCGATAAATTAGTTACAATCGCTTTACCACGTGTAAGAGACTTTAGAGGAGTGAATCCTAAAGGTTTTGATGGAAGAGGAAATTACACACTTGGTGTGAAAGAACAATTAATATTTCCAGAAATAGATTACGATAAAATTTCAAAAATTCGTGGTATGGATATTGTTATTGTAACCACAGCAAATACAGATCAGGAAGCATTGGAATTGCTTAGACAATTCGGAATGCCTTTCCGAAAATAAGGAGGATATCATGGCAAAGACATCAAAAAAAGTAAGTCAAAAACGCGGTTCAAAATTTCCGGTAAGAAACTACACTAGATGTGAACGTTGCGGACGTCCTCATGCAGTTTATCGTAAATTTAGATTGTGTCGTGTTTGTTTCAGAGAATTGGCTTATAAAGGTCAAATCCCTGGAGTAAAGAAAGCAAGTTGGTAATTATTATGAGTAGAAATATTTCCTATAGATTAAGGAAGGAGGCATTATAATATGGTAATGACAGATCCAATTGCGGATATGCTAACAAGAATCCGTAATGCAAACCAAATGAAACATAAAACAGTTAATATGCCTGCATCCAAATTAAAAGTTGAAATCCTTGGTGTATTAAAACAAGAAGGATACATCGTTGATTTTGAACGCTTGAATGATGGAGTGCAAGGTACAATAAAAGTAACATTGAAATATTCAAAAACTGAAGAAAGAATAATTAGAGGTTTGAAAAAAATAAGCAAACCTGGTTTACGTGTGTATGCTAAAACTGATGATATTCCTAAAGTATTAAATGGTTTAGGAATCGCTATAATTTCTACATCTAAAGGTCTTATGACTGATAGAGTTGCTAGAAGCCAAAAAGTTGGTGGCGAAGTAATAGCATATATATGGTAAAAAATTAATGGAGGTGCAAGAAAGATGAGTCGTATTGGTAAACAAACGATAAAAGTTCCTGAAGGCGTTGAAGTTAACAAAAACGAAAGTAATTTCGTAGTTGTTAAAGGTCCGAATGGGGAACTTAGCTTTGGTTTTCATGAAAACATGGAAATTAAAGTAGAAAACCAAGAAATTTCTGTAACCCGACCAAATGATTCATTACGTAATCGTTCACTACACGGTACTACTAGAGCGTTATTGAATAATATGGTTATTGGTGTAACAAGTGGATATACTAAAATTTTAGACATTAGAGGTGTAGGGTATCGTGCTCTATTAAAAGATGAAAATACATTAGTATTAAATGTTGGATATTCCAATCCGGTTGAAATGGTAATTCCTGAAGGAATCACTATTGAAATTCCTAAGAATAAGAATACAGAAGTTCAAGTTAAAGGAGCTAACAAACAAGTTGTTGGTGAATTTGCTGCTAACATAAGAAAGGTTCGTCCGCCTGAGCCATACCTTGGAAAAGGTATTCGTTATAGAGATGAACATGTACGTCGTAAAGAAGGGAAAACTGCTAAGTAATTAGCTAGGTGATAAATTATGTTTAAACCCGCAAATAGAAATGGTCAAAGACAAAAAAGACATCGTAGAATAAGATTTACTATGAAGGGAACACCAGAAAGACCACGTCTTAATGTTTTCCGTTCCAACAAACAAATATATGCACAATTAATCGACGACCTTAATGGAGTTACATTAGCACAAGCGAGTTCAACTGAATTTAAAGATGCAAATGGATCAAACATTGCTGGAGCAAAACTAGTTGGTGAAGCTGTAGCAAAAAGAGCCGTTGAAAAAGGACATAAAATAGTAGTATTCGACCGTGGAGGTTATTTATATCACGGTAGAGTTAAAGCACTAGCAGATGCAGCAAGAGCCGCAGGGCTCGAATTCTAAGAAGGAGGTTAACTAATATGGAAGAAAATAAAAAACCTGTTCAAGGGAATAAACCAAATAATTCTCAAGACAACAGAAAATTTAATAAGAAAAATACTAGAAAAAGTAGAAATCCAAGACAAAAAGAAGTTAAACTCTACGAAGAAAGAGTTGTTAGTATCGGCCGTGTAACTAAAGTTGTTAAAGGTGGTAGAAGATTCAGCTTCTCAGCTTTAGTAGTAGTAGGAGATAGAAAAGGTAAAGTAGGATTCGGAACTGGTAAAGCCGGTGAAGTTCCAGACGCTATCAAAAAAGCTATCGAAGATGCTAAGAAAAACATTATCATTGTACCAATAACAGGAACTACAATTCCTCATTCTGTAACAGGAAAATTTGGTGCGGGTAAAGTCTTCTTGAGACCAGCTGCAGAAGGTACCGGCGTTATCGCTGGTGGACCAGTTCGTGCAGTTATAGAATTATCTGGGATTGAAGATGTATTAAGTAAATCATTAGGTTCTAACACACCTATTAACATTGTCCGTGCAACTGTAGAAGGTTTGAAATCATTAAGAAACGTTGACACAGTAGCTCAAATGAGAGGACTAACTCCTGAGGAGGTACTCAAATAATGGCGAATGTTAAAATTACCCTAGTAAAGGGTTTATCAGGTAACAAACCTAATCAAGTAAAAACAATCAAAGCTTTGGGACTAACTAAAAGAAATTCTTCTGTCGTAAAAGAAGATAACGAAATGATTAGAGGTATGATCAATACCGTTCATCATTTAGTAGTAGTCGAAAAAGCTGGGAAGTAGGAGGAAGTTTATGAATTTACATGAATTAAAACCTAATCAAGGTGCAACACATTACAAGAAAAGAGTTGGTCGTGGAACAAGTTCAGGACATGGTAAAACAGCTGGACGCGGGACAAAAGGTCAAAACTCAAGATCTGGTGGTGGAGTAAGACTTGGTTTTGAAGGTGGACAAACACCTTTATTCAAACGTCTTCCAAAAAAAGGATTTACGAATCCTTTCAGAAAAGAGTATGCAATTGTAAATATTTCGGATTTAAATAGATATCCTGAAGGAACTATTGTGAATCCAGAATTATTGTTGAAAGACAGATTAATAAGAAAAGTCCTAAGTGGAGTTAAAATTTTAGGAAAAGGGATTTTAGAAGTAAAACTTACTGTTCAAGCTCACAAATTTACAGCTTCAGCTGAAAAGGCGATACTTGAAGCTGGTGGCAAGACAGAGGTGATATAATGGATACTTTGAAAAAGATTTTCAAAAATAAGGATTTACTTAAAAAAATCGGGTTTACATTATTAGCTTTTTTAGTTTTTAAATTACTAACTTATGTAACGATGCCATTAATCAACGCTGCGTCATTGAGTAGTTTATTCGATAACTCAGGATTTTTGGGAATTGTTAACTCAATATCTGGTAACGCTTTAAAGAACTATTCAGTTATTGCACTTGGAATTAGTCCATACATTACTGCATCAATTATTGTGCAAATGTTACAAATGGATATCATTCCTGCATTAAAAGAATGGAGTTTGGAAGGTGAAACTGGTAGAGCAAAAATATCAAGAGTAACAAGATATTTAGCAATTGGATTGGCATTTGTTCAAGCGTTAGCTATGACATTTGCATTTCACAATTCACAAACACAGTTATTTGACACATTCGTGAGTGACTGGGCAACTGCAGGTGGTAGAAACCTATGGTTCTTAGTATATTTCTATATTGGTGTTGTAATTACTGCTGGTACAGCGTTTATGATTTGGCTTGCTGATCAAATTACTTTAAAAGGAATTGGAAATGGTTCATCAATGTTAATTGTTGGTGGGATCATTATGTCATTCCCTGGAACAATCACTTCATTAATTCAGTATTATATTACAGATACAAATGGAGTATTGACTACGGTTTATTCGGGACAAGGAGCATTGTCTGGATATATATTATTCGCAGTGTGTATCTTGCTCTTTATAGTGGTGTTAGTAGGTATTACTTATATGCAGGTTGCAATAAGAAAAATACCTATTCAATACGCTAATAGACCTGCAAGTCAAAAATTCAAAGGAAAATCAGATTCCAACATTCCACTTAAGATTAATACTGCAGGAGTTATTCCAGTAATCTTTGCTTCGATTATATTATCGCTTCCAAATACGATATTTAGTTATATCAATATTGGCGGAACAGCAAGTAACTGGTTAACACAAATATTCTCATATACGCAACCAATCGGTTTCTTAGTGTATATCGTATTAATCTTTATCTTTACATTCTTCTATACGTTCATTATCATTAAACCAGAACAAATGGCAGAAAATTTACAGAAACAAAATGCTTATATACCTGGGGTTAGACCCGGATATGAGACAGAATCTTATATTACAAAAACGTTATTTAGAATTACAGTGATTGGAGCATTTTATCTAATGTTAATTGCTAGTTTGCCGATTATTACTTCCATAGCATTAGGACAATCATACATTCAAATCGGTGGGACATCCTTACTAATTATCGTTGGGGTTGCATTAGAGACTGCTAAACAAATCGGAACGGATACACAAGAAAAAGCTTATACAGGATTCATGAGATAAGTATTCGAATGATTAATCTGTTAATAATGGGAAAACCAGGAGCTGGAAAAGGTACACAAGCTAAAATACTTCTTGACCATTTTAATTTGACACATATTTCAACCGGTAATATTTACCGAGAAGAAATTAAAAATCACACCGCAATGGGAATAGAAGCAAATAGGTACATTTCACAAGGCAACTTGGTCCCAGATGATATGACCAACGATATCGTAAAAGAAGTACTAAGTACTCATGACTATCCAAATGGTTTTATGCTAGATGGATATCCTCGTACTGAAACACAAGCTGATGCTTTAGATTTGATGTTAAAGAATTTAAGAATCAAATTAACAGCTGTAATAAATGTTGATGTTGATGATGAAGTGTTACTTCATAGGATGGCTGGTAGGAGAGTTTGCTCTAATTGTGGGCAAACATATCATATTGATTACCATCCCCCAAAAGCACAAAGCATCTGTGATTACTGTGGTCATCAATTAATTCAACGAGAAGATGACTTAGAAGAGTCAGTATTAAATAGGTTACATATTTATAATATGATGACAAAACCGTTACTGGACCACTATCAAAAAAAAGGATTGTTGGTTGTAGTAAATGGAGAAAATACTTCAGATGAAGTTTTTCAAGACATCCTTAGCAAATTAGGTGAGTAAAAATGGTTACAAGAAAATCAAATCGCGAAATTGAATTGATGAGAATTGCTGGTAGAATTGTTGCATTAGCGCATAAAGCTGTTAAAGATACAATTAAACCAGGAATGACAACAAAAGATTTAGATGATTTGGTAGAAAAAGTAATCGTTGAAAACGATGCAATTCCATCGTTTAAAAACTATAATGGATTTCCCGCATCTGCATGCATATCAATTAACGAGGAAGTAGTTCATGGTATACCAAGTCCTCACAGAGTTTTGAAATCAGGGGATATTGTATCTGTTGATATCGGCGCTGTGTACAAAGGATATCATGGTGACTCAGCTTGGACATATGCATGCGGGGAAATTTCCGAAGATGCTAAAAGATTACTAGAAGCAACAGAAAAAAGTTTATTTGCAGGGCTGGAATATGCCAAAGCAAATAATAGACTGTCAGATATATCTCATGAAATCCAAATAACCGCAGAAGGTTTAGGATTTTCAGTTGTAAGAGAGTTTGTTGGCCATGGAATTGGAAAAAAATTGCATGAAGATCCACAGATTCCTAATTACGGATTACCAAACAGAGGATTATTGTTGAAGTCAGGAATGACATTTGCAATAGAACCAATGATTAATTTTGGTAACAAAGAGGTTAAAGTATTAACTGATGGATGGACAACCATAACTAGAGATAAATCATTATCAGCTCATTTTGAGCATACGATTTTGATCCAAAAAGATAGTTATGAGATTTTGACCAAAATATAAAGGGAGTGATTTTAATTTGGGAAAAAAAGAAGAAGTTATCGAAATGGTCGGAACGGTAGTTGAAGTTTTGCCCAATGCCCAATTTATAGTTGAACTAGAAATCGGACACCGCATCAATGCACACGTTTCTGGTAAAATCCGCATGCATTACATACGCATTTTACCAGGTGATAAAGTGAAGGTTGAATTATCAACATACGACTTAACACGTGGCAGAATCACATACAGAATGAAATAATAAAAATTTTAAAGAAAGATTTTAGGAGGAAAATGGTATGAAAGTTAGACCATCTGTGAAAAAAATCTGTGATAAATGTAAAATAATCAAAAGACATGGAAAGGTTCTTGTTATTTGTGAAAATCCAAAACACAAACAAAGACAAGGAAAGTAGGAGGTAATTATGGCACGTATCGCAGGAGTAGATATTCCTAGGGAAAAGAGAATAGTAATATCACTTACATATGTATTTGGAATCGGTAGAACCAAGTCTGAAAAGATCTTGGCAGCTGCGGGAATTTCAGAGGATAAAAGAACAAAAGACCTAACGGATGAAGAAGTTGTAAAAATTCGTCAGGAAGTACAAAAAAGTACAGTAGAAGGTGACTTAAGAAGAGAAAGAGCTATGAACATCAAAAGACTTATGGAAATCGGATGTTATAGAGGATTACGTCATCGTAGAGGGTTACCAGTTCGCGGACAAAATACTAGGAATAATGCTAGAACACGTAAGGGTCCAAGAAAAACTGTAGCTAATAAGAAGAAATAGAAGGGAGAATTGAATTAAATGGCACGTAATGTAAGAACTAAACGTCGTGTGAAAAAAAATATTCCTTCAGGAATAGCACATATTCATTCGACTTTCAATAACACAATTATTACAATTACCGATACAAATGGTAATGCAATTGCATGGAGTTCAGCAGGAGCAATCGGGTACAAAGGTAGCCGTAAATCAACTCCGTTTGCTGCAGGCCTTGCATCAGAAGCAGCTGCTAAATCAGCTATGGACAATGGTGTTCAAAAAGTTGAAGTAGAAGTAAAAGGTCCAGGACCTGGACGCGAAGCTGCAATTAGAAGTTTACAAGTAGCAGGATTAGAAATAACTGCTATCAAAGATGTTACACCAGTACCACATAATGGTTGTCGTCCAAGAAAACGACCACGTGGTTAGGAGGGTAAACAATGAAAGACTTAAAATTCGAAAAACCTAAAACATTAACCGAAGAAATGAATGATAACTATGGAAGATTTGTTATAACGCCTCTTGATAGAGGTTTTGGAATCACTATTGGGAATTCTTTGAGGCGAGTTTTATTGTCTTCTTTGCCTGGATCTGCAATTGTTAACGTAAACATTGATGACGTAGTACACGAATTCACACCAGTTGATGATGTCGTTGAAGACGTAACTACAATTGTATTAAACCTAAAAGGAGTAATTCTATCAATCGATAATGAAGATTCAAAAGTTGAAAAGAGACTGGATATAACAGTTACTGGACCGAAAGATGTTTACGCAAGTGACATTTTAGCGGATGAACAAGTAACAATTGTTAATTCTGATCACTATATCTGTCATGTTAATGCAGGAAAAGAATTTAGAATGGTTATGAAAGCTAAAAGAGGCAATGGATATATCAGTTCTAAAGAAAATGCTGCATATACTGAAGATGTAAATGATATCGCAATTGATAGTATTTATACTCCGATAGTTAAAGCAAACTATACAGTTGAAAAAACAAGAGTCGAAGACTCAGGAGATTACGATAAATTAATTATGGAAATTTGGACAAATGGTTCAATTAACCCTAAAGACGCTATTGGTATGGCATCAAAGATGTTAATCAATCATTTAGAAACTATAGTTGAATTGTCAACAACTGAAATAGAAGAAAACTTCATGGTTGAGAGAAAGAGCGAAGAAAAGAACCGCAATTTAGAAAAACCAATTGAAGATTTAGATCTTTCTGTAAGATCTTACAACTGCCTAAAAAGAGCTGGAATTCATACTTTGGGAGAATTAATTGAAAAATCTGAAGAAGATATGATGAAAGTTAGAAACTTAGGTAAAAAATCATTGAAGGAAGTTAAGCAAAAGCTTGAAGAAATGAATTTAAGCTTAGCTAAACATTAATCGATAGGAGGAAATCATGAGTAGTAGAGGATATACAAGACTTAATCGTAATAGCGCTAATCGTAAAGCACTAATTCGTGATTTAGCTACGCAACTTATCATGCATGGGAAAATTCAAACATCAGTAGTGAAAGCTAAAGAAATTAGAAGAACTGTTGAAAAGTTAATTACTCTTGCTAAAAAAGGCGACTTAAATTCAGCTAGAATTGCAGAAAAAACGGTTAGAGACTTAAAACTTGATGATCAATATGCAATGGCAAAATTATTCACCGAATTAGGACCAAAATATCAAGATCGTAATGGTGGATATACACGTATTTATAGAATTGGACCAAGAAGAGGCGACTCTTGTCCAATGGCTATTATTGAATTAGTATAATTTTATAATATTTAAGGCTGTCAAGAATCATTCTTGACAGCCTTTTTTATAGTACTTTAATTGTAATATTTGTGGAAAAATGTTATATTTATGATAGAGGTGGAAGATGATGAAATTTATTAGACGATTCTTAATATTTTTGGTACTAGTACTAGTAGGTTTAGGCTTGCTTTTTATGAGTTTTATTAATTCAATCAGGTATCAAGTGACAAGTGATGATTTACCACAAGATGTTTATGAAACATCGGGAGACTTGTTGGATTATGCAAAAACAAAAATGGTGGATTTAATTTTAGCCGATGAAGAAGATCAATATACGATTGTTGAAGAAATTTTGAACTTGATTATTCTGGACTCCATTCAAAAAAATATGAATACTTCTTATGATCCTTTGGGAGATTGCGAAGAAGATGCGTGTCTATATATATTTAAGAATAGCCCTTTTTTCGTTAACTATGCATATGCGTATCTTAACGATGTAGATCAAATGGTTGTTGTAGTTAGTGGAGGTAGCGATAAATATATTTCGGTAGATACCTCTATATTTCTTGTTTTTGATATAGACATTGATATCGCAAATCTTAGTATCAATTTCACTTTAGATACTTATAGTTTTGGAGAAAGAGCTATGTCTATGAAAATGTTGGATTTTACAATGAACAGACTAGATAAAGCAAACATAGAAGATAATATGACATTTGGTGAATTAGACCTTGACGAATATACATATATGATTTCATTAAGTGATCTAGATTTACCAATAATATAGGACAGATTTTATGACGAAAGAAAAAGAATTTTTAGAAATATTCAATCAATTAGAGAAGTATCTCAGAATTGAATATAACCAAGGAAATTACTCGTATTCGGGTTTTATGTCAACAATATATAGAATCAAAAAGAGCAACAAAAATCCAATTATTAAAAATAAATTTAATTTTGATATCCTTCAACAAGCTTCTCAAATTCGAAACATCATTGCTCATAATAATGATGTACTAAGCCCTTCAGATAAATTTATAAAAGACTTCTCTGAAGTTGTTGATAAAATCTGTAACCCGTTAAAAGTAGAAAATATAATGATTCGCTATTCGAATTTAAAAACCGCTGGAGTAAATGACACGGTTGGAGATGTTGTTAGTTTGCTTAAAGAACATGGATATAATACGATACCGATTATAGATGATAAGAATTTATTGGGAATTTTTACTGAAAAATCTATTTTTGATTTTCTTTCTATTCAAAAGAATTCAGTTATTACAAAAAACATGAAAATCTCTGATATTATTGAAGCGATAGATCTAAATTCAGATCCGCGTAAGTACTTCGAGTTTGTGCGAAGAGATGCAAGTTTAGAAGATGCTTATGAGTTATTTAATGTAGACTTAAAACACCGCAGAGAATTACTGTTATTGTTGATAACTGAAAATGGGAAACCAAACGAAAAATTATTGGGTTTGGTAGCACTAAGAGATATCAAAAATGCACTTTTAAATTAGGAAAATTGATTTATTTTTGATATAATATTTAGTTGGACGGTGTTTAGATGAGTATTATTTCTGTTAAAGACGTTTCGTTCTCTTATAACGAAAAAAAACAAGGATTAAAAAATGTAAATATCGAGATTAATAAGGGTGAGTGGATTGCTATTCTAGGGCATAATGGCTCAGGAAAATCTACTCTTGCAAAGACGTTAGTAGGACTATTAGAACCTCAAAATGGAGAAATCATTATTGATTCTATAAAACTTACTGAAGAAACAGCTTACGATCTTAGAAAAAAAGTTGGAATTGTATTTCAAAACCCTGATAATCAATTTGTCGGTGTCACTGTTAGAGATGACATCGCTTTTGGTATGGAAAATCTGTGTGTGCCAAGAGAAGAAATGTTAAAAAAGATAGATTTTTATGCAGAAAAAGTTGGTATGATAGACTTTTTAGACAAACAACCTTCCAATTTAAGCGGCGGACAAAAACAGCGAGTTGCGATTGCTGGTATTCTAGCAATGAAATCGGATATATTAATATTTGATGAAGCAACATCGATGCTCGATCCCTATACTAGAAATGATTTGATCCAATATATTAAGGAACTCAATGAAGAAGGATTAACCATAATCATGATTACACATGATGTTAACGAAGCGGTATTAGCAGATAAGATTTTGATTATGAACAAAGGGGAAGTATTTGCGTTTGACGAAACCAAAGCATTATTAAAAAATAAGCAAATCTTTTTAGATAGTCACTTAGAATTGCCGGTGACTCTAGAAATTGCTTCCAAGATTAACAATAAGAAGATAAAGGAATCCTTATGGGAATTTACTTTAACGAAGTAACACACGAATATGCATCCTACTCAAAGAAGACGTACAAGGCAATTCAGAATATTTCTTTGAGAATCGAAAAAGATTATGAATTTATCGCATTAGTTGGACATACTGGATCCGGTAAATCCACGCTTGCAAAACATATGAATGCATTGATTTTTCCAACCAGTGGATCCGTTGACATTTTTGGAAAACATATCGCTCAAAAGAGGGATAAAAAAATCAGTTATAATCAACTTCGAAAAAATGTAGGGTTGGTATTTCAGTTTCCTGAATATCAATTGTTTGAAGAAACCGTTGAAAAAGATATTATGTTTGGACCACTCAATTTTAAGGTGCCTTTGGAAGAAGCAAAAGTTATCGCAAAAGAGTCTTTAGAATTAGTCGGGTTAGATGAAACATACTTAAAGAGAAATCCATTTAATTTAAGTGGTGGAGAAAAGAAACGCGTAAGTATTGCAGGTATTTTAGCACTAGATCCAGATATATTAGTCCTTGATGAACCAACTAGCGGATTGGATCCGGCTGGAAAAAACACATTGATGAAACTCTTTACAGAAATTCATCAAAAAACCAATAAAACAATTATCATTATTACCCATGATATGGATTTGGTTTACGAATATTTCAATCGTGTTATTGTATTGAAAGATGGGGAATTATCGTTTGATGGGACTCCTGATAATCTATTTAGAAGTGATGTTCTAGATTCGAATCATTTGGATTATCCAAATACTATTAAAACACTAAAATATTTAAAAGAAAAACTAGGGTTAGATGTCGATATTTATCAAAAAAATGTAGATGATGTTGTAGTAGAAATAAATCGGGTGATTGCCAATGAATAGTATAATTATTGGGCAATATATCCCTGGAAAAGGATTCTTCTATAAACTAGATCCTAGAACAAAAATAATTTCCATCTTATTTTTGATGATCGCGGTTTTTATGTTACAAAATATTACTCAACTATTAATTGCCTTTGGAATTGCTTTCTTAATGTTATTAATAGGCAGAATATCTATATTAAAAGTAATAAAAGGTTTAAAACCTATTTTTGTGTTGTTGATTTTTACGTTTGTATTCCAAATTGCATTAAATACAGAAGGCGTTATCTTGTCACAGGCAACAATGCACTTTAATATATATAGCGTTATCGGAATTGTTGCGGTATTTGTAATATGGAGATTACTTCTAAGATTTGGTAGATTAAAAATCCTGTTATTCATAGCTTTTATGTTAGGTGTATATTTTGTTCTTAGATACATTAATTACTTGGCAGATTTTTATTCTTTCCAATTTACAATCTATGAAAAAGGAATTGAAATGTCTGTTTTTGTAGTTGTTAGATTACTGATTATTATTACTTTAACAACTGTTTTAACTTTGACAACAAAACCTACTGATTTGACTTCCGGATTAGAGAGTTTAATGCATCCGTTGAAAAAAATCGGGTTTAATTCTGAAGATTTTGCATTAATTATTTCAATAGCACTAAGGTATATCCCTACAATCTTTGACGAGTCACAGAAAATTATGGCGGCTCAAGCAAGTAGGGGGGCAGATTTTAGTGAAGGTAAATTAAAAGACAAAATGAAACAAATCATTTCTCTATTGGTTCCAATGTTTATCATCGCATTTATGCGAAGTGAAGAACTAGCGGATGCTATGGAATCTAGAAATTTTGTGCCTGGAGAAAGAAGAACAAGAATCAATATTTTAACCTTTTCAATGATTGATGTTTACACTAGTGTATTTACATTACTTTGTTTTGCATCTGCGATTGTATTGAAGGTGATTGCATAATGAATCTCGAAGTAAAACAACTCCACCCTGATGTTGGATTAAAATACGATGAATCAGTGGTTTTAGGTAAAGAAGATGTAGAAAAGTATATTAAAGATTATTCTGAAAAATTTGAAAACTTAGAGGTATCTCCAATTCATAATTCCCAAATGCTTTATGGATATAACCAAGATGGAAATCCGATAAAATTAGGTTTTGAAAACGATTTGATTCGACGAATTATTATTTTTACAAAACCAGTAACTAATAAGAGATTTATCGCAACAATCGCTTATGATGGACACTTGTATAATGGCTTCCAAATTCAAAAAGACCAAAAGACAATACAAGGAGAACTCACAAGAGTTGTATCGAATATTAATGGTTATGAAACGCTAATTCAAGGAGCATCTAGAACAGATACTGGAGTACACGCAAACAATTATGTTATTCACTTTGATACTGTTCGAGATTTGAGTAGCGATAGATGGCTGGAATTATTAAATCATCAATTACCAAAAGATATCCTAGTCAAATCGATAGAAGAAACTCATCCAATATTTCATTCTAGATACGATGTGTATAAGAAGAGATATACCTATAAGTTGAAACTAGATGAACGAAATCCTTTTATGATCAACTATGAATGGAATATCAAAAATATCAATTTAGATATTTTGAAAGAAAATATTAATCAGTTGATTGGAACTCATAATTTCACAAGTTTTTGTAAGGGAACTCCAGATTCTGCTGTACGAACTATATTCAATGCAGAAGTAGTCTTGAAGGATAATCAAATCCAATTAGTATTTGAAGGAAATGGATTTTTAAGATATATGATTCGCATTATTGTGTTTGCATTGGTTCAAATTTCAAGCGAACAAATTGAGGTAAGTATAGCAGCTATTTTGAAAGAAAAAAGCAGAAAATACACAAAAAATCTCGCTCCTGCAGCCGGGTTATATTTGGATCTAATAACATATTAAATACAATAAAAAAAGCGCTGAAATCAGCGCTTTTAAATTGCTATTGTTTTAATTTATCTAATTTTGCAATTTGACGATTGGTGCGAAGTCTTTTTGCAATTGCAATGATTAACAAAATAATAATATTAAAAG
>Ga0222697_1000336_pt1 | contig 21170 bp, 20 predicted proteins | sample AntAcemetage1402_FD_179835 | JGI IMG/M metagenome (GOLD analysis project Ga0222697, IMG submission 179835) | Saline water microbial communities from Ace Lake, Antarctica - #1402 | ecosystem: Environmental > Aquatic > Non-marine Saline and Alkaline > Saline | place: Antarctica: Ace Lake... | reverse complement strand
CATTTAAATTATATTATGATAAACCTAGATTAGAATTTTCGCTATTTTTGCAGTTCATTCCAACAGTCAGGAAAAACCAATGTTAGACACCGAAGACGCTTTTCAGGATAAGTTCATGGGAGTAGTGGCTAGAATACTAGGCTTAGATTCTAGCACGCTAAGCAAAGAAACTAGACTCTCGCAGGTTACACAACGAGAGATGAACATATCTAGTATCATCGGTTTGATCAATCTATACATGGGAGAAGATGGTGGTTATGTTCAGGTTCAAGATGCCTGTTCTATCACGCTTGGCGAAATCATGGAACAAATGTTCCGCAGTGAGCCAAGCTGAACACACTACTTCATCTGTAACCGGCTGTCGCAACGTAAGATGTAATACGTTGCGACAGTTTTTTTATTTACGGTCTTCGAAGCCGAGTCCAGTGTTCGTCTGCGGAGCATCTGCTACTTTAATCTCGCCAAAGCGCTCTTCGTATTTTTTGATATTATCGGCTAGAGCTGTAACAATACGCTTCATATGTCCTGGGCTAGTAAGCACTTTGCTTGCTACCCTACCACTCATTCCTGCTACATTCATAAATACTAGCATAAATTCTTCCTGAGTATGATTCACCTGCATCATATTCGCATACTCTGCTCCAGGAATATTATCTGCGATTTTTATTTGCTGTTGATTAGGCTGGCTTGCCTGTCCGCCCTGGGCGGATCCGCCTTGGGCGGGATTGTTTTCGTTTGGCATATTTTTTTTATTTAATCTTAGGTTTATATTCTTCTAATTTTTCACAAAATTTAATTCCAAGAGGGGTTAAACGAGCATCAGAATATTGAATTTTATTACTATCTTGCTGTCTTCTGGGACTAATCAGACTATTATCAACCAGACCTTGCTCGTAAGCCATAATTAAATCAACAGAAATACCAGAATTTCTATAAACTTCCTCTTTCCACATATTAACACTAACCCAACCATCTTGATATTCTTCTTCTTTATACTGCTTATATAGTGCACCAATAAGTACCAATTGACCACTTTCTAGACGGCACGCTCTTTTAAATAATTCATAATTCTCTAATTGTTCGCCAACTTTTAAACTTTTGTCATTTACAGCAAAAAACATTGCAGTGGCTGCCTCTAAGTGTTCTTTGTCTGGTGATTCCTTGTTAATAAAATCAAAATAGTCGCTAAAAGATTTGGCTCCATATGGTGTTTCTTGAGGGTTTTCACTCAAGATATCATTTTTAAATCCATTTTTAACATAATTTACAGCTAATCCAACCAACCCACTTCTAAATGCGGATGTAACTGCAATTCCTAGAGAGGTTACAGGATCAGATAAATCTTTTCCTTCCATTAAATTTCTTGTAGTATCTTCCGTGAGATCAATTCCAAATTTTGTACCAACCTCTATTAAAGATTTGTTTTGTTCTGGCATACTATTTAATTTTATAATTTATTATCCAAGAGACCACCCCCTAACCCCCTCCTTAGTAAAGGAGGGGGAATGTATTTTTTTGTCTCCTTGCATCAAAAGGGATTTATTTCTTGTATATATTTAAATATATATTAAAATATATACATCTTACTTTTAAAGTTTCTAATATTTTATTTTTTATTGTCATTGCGAGGAGTGAGTTGTACTCAATGAAGGACGTGGCAATCTTATTAACGCAATGTGGCAAGATAATCTATAATCAAGCCATACCTCGACGTTAAGATTGCCGCGGTCGTGAGTACACTCCCTCGCAATGACAATAGCAAACTATTTCTTAACTTCCTCATACTCCCCCTCAACAGGTTCTGCGTCTTTAGGAGCACCCTCTTTTGCTGGCTGTTCGGGTTGCGCAGGATTTCCTTCAGCAGAAGCATCTGGTCCTGCACTCTCACCACCTCCCGGCCTCTCGGCCTCACCACTCGCTTTCGCCATTGCTTCCCCAATCTTCTGCATCTCTTTACCTAATTCTTCAGTTGCATTTTTAATCTTCTCAAGATCTTCCCCATCTTTAACAGCCTTCAAAGCCTCAATCTTCTCTTGAATTGGCTTTTTAATATCATCACCAATTTTATCTCCAGCCTCAATCATAGCTTTTTCGGCAGTATGAATAATTGAATCAGCTAAATTATGCACATCTACGCCTTCTTTCTTTTTCTTATCTTCTTCGGCATGAGTTTTTGCATCTGCTTTCATTTTTTCTACTTCAGCATCACTTAATCCTGTTGAAGCAGTAATTGTTATTTTTTGTTCCTTATTAGTTGCTTTATCAACTGCTTTTACGTTTAGGATACCATTAGCGTCAATATCAAAGCTAACTTCAACCTGTGGCATTCCTCGAGGTGCTGGTGGAATTCCGTCGAGCCTAAACGTGCCCAGTGTCTTATTGTCAGCCGCGAATTCGCGTTCGCCCTGTAAGACATGAATATCAACAGATGTTTGATTATCAGCTGCAGTTGAAAAAATTTGGGATTTTGAAGTTGGAACAGTTGTGTTGCGCTCAATTAAAGGAGTGCGAACTCCACCTAGAGTTTCGAGACCTAAAGTTAGAGGTGTAACATCCAAAAGTAATACATCTTTAACGTCTCCTTGCAAAACACCAGCTTGAACAGCAGCACCGAGCGCTACTACTTCATCGGGATTAACTCCCATGTGAGGTTCTTTGCCAAAATATTCTTTAACCTTTTCTTGGATAAGAGGCATTCTTGTCATTCCACCAACTAATACAACTTCATTAATATCTTCCTTGCTCCATCCAGCATCTTTCATTGCTTTTTCAACTGGCTCAAAAGTTTTTGAAACAATGTCGCCAACTAATTCCTCGAGCTTTGCCCGAGTAATTTTTAATTGAAGATGTTTAGGTCCATTATCATCGGACATTATATATGGCTGATTAATCTCTGTTTCATTTGCTACTGATAGCTCGTGCTTTGCTTTTTCGGCTGATTCACGAACTCTTTGCATTGCCATAGGATCTTTTGCTAAATCAGTTCCTTGATCTTTTGCAAATTCTTGAACAATATAATTACTGATTACATTATCAAAGTCATCTCCACCTAAATGAGTATCTCCATTTGTTGCTTTTACTTCTACTGTATCTTCCGAAACTTCGAGCAAAGAAATATCAAATGTTCCACCACCAAGGTCATAAACTGCGATTTTCTCATCTTTCTTTTTATCAAATCCATAGGCAAGAGCAGCTGCAGTTGGTTCATTAATTATTCTTTTAACATTAAGGCCTGCAATTTTACCTGCATCTTTAGTTGCTTGTCTTTGTGCATCATCAAAATAAGCTGGAACTGTAATTACTGCTTCGGTTATTGTTTCACCTAATTTCTTCTCGGCATCTGCTTTTAATTTCTGCAAAACCATTGCAGCAATTTCTTGTGGAGTATGATCTTTTCCTGCCATTGTAATTTTAACTCCATCACCTGCTTGAACAATTTTAAATGCTGATGTTTTAATTGCTTCTTGTACTTCAGCATCATTAAATCGACGTCCAATAAGACGCTTAATAGAATACAAAGTATTCTCTGGATTTGTGACAGATTGACGCTTAGCAGTTTGACCTGCTAATCTCTCGCCATTTTTCATGGCTATAACAGAAGGTGTTGTTCTATTTCCTTCTGCATTTTCTAAGATTTTCGGCTCTCCTCCTTCGATGATTGCCATAGCACTGTTTGTAGTACCAAGGTCAATTCCTAGTATTTTTGACATATTTTTATAGTTAATTGTTTATAATGGTTAAATTATTATTTTGTCATCCCGACCGAAGCACCCAGAGTACTGAGTATAAACTACCTCGCGAAGTGGAGGGATCTCTTTTTTAAACGGAAGAGATTCCTCCGCTCCGTTCGCCTTGAGTACAAGACTCACTTCGGTCGGAATGACAATCTTTTTGATAATAGTTATTTATAAATTGGTTTGACAGTATTTAAACAGCATGTTAAAAAGTTAATAATCGCTGTTCATTTTTGCAAGGAGTCTAGCATGCCCAAGGTTTCAGAACCTATAATAATTCAGTCGGGAACCTGCACAGAGTGCAGATCAAGAGAGCGGATCAATCAGAATGGAAAAATCTCTCCTCATAGCCATGGAGGTGGCTGGTGCGATGGGGCTAAAAATCCCCCGGTTCATGGAACAGTAAGAAATGAGGTCTTACATGTATCTATCAATCTCTAGCACCAAGAACAAGAATGTGTTCATTGAAGACTGGACTGACCAGCTCTCTGACAATGACTCATGCGCGCACTTCGACAACAAGCCGGGGTTCGCGCATTTTTTTATTCTAAAAAGAACTTATTTACTAACGATAACTTTTGAATGCCTAATCACACTTTCTCCAAACATATAACCTGCCTGCATTTCTTGAATTACTATATCTCTTTCTTGATTTGACAGTATTTAAACATCATGTTAAAAAGTTAATAATCGCTGTTCATTTTCACAAGGAGCATACCGTGTCTAAACCCAAGACTTCAAATCCCCAAGAAACCAAGACAGGCAAATGCCCAGTATGCAAAGGCACTCGGAGACTCACCCCGGAAGGGAAAATTGAGTCTCATGCCCACGGAGGTTGGTGTAAAGGAGGTGGAAAACGCCCTGTAGACGGAAGTGTAAAGGTGAGTGTTGCCCGTCGTGCTACCACGCGGGTCTGAACGCAAGCCCACCATCTCTATCGGTGTCTATGCGCGAACTCTGGCAACAGGCTGGATTTCGCGCATTTTTTTATTCTAAAAAGAACTTATTTACTAACGATAACTTTTGAATGCCTAATCACACTTTCTCCAAACATATAACCTGCCTGCATTTCTTGAATTACTACATCGCTCTCTTGCTTTGATTCTTTTTGCGAAACTGCTTCGTGTAAGTTGGGATCAAACTTTTTTCCAATTACATTTATCTTTTTAACACCTAGATTATTCAACACATCATTAAACTGCTTTTGAATATGGAAAAATCCTTGAATCCATTCTTCTTCTTTTTTATCTTTTGGGATATGATTTATAGCTAATTCAAAATGATCAATTACAGGCAATAGATGATCTACAAACCCAATTGCAGATATTTCGCCAATCTTACTAATCTGTTCTTCGTATTCCTTTTTTAAATTCTGATAATCTGCTTGCGCGCGCTTCCATCCAGCAAGATTTTCCTCTGCCTTTTTTTCTAAATCTTTAAATTTTTTATCTGTTTTCATATGAATATAATTGTTACATGGTTACATTGTTAAATTGTTATTTGTCGTTGGGCGTGAATCTATAAATAACAATTTAACAATTTAGCCATTTAACCATGAATCTTTATTAAAGTTATGATTCCAGTAATTTCCTAACATAACGAATTAATGACATGTTTGAGGCATAATCCATTCTCATGGGCCCAAGAATGCCAATCATTAAACCATCATCCATAATTGACATAACACTAGAGCATTCCTCGCCAAAAGGATTATCATCTCCGATAAAAACAGTAATCTCTTCTTCCACTTGTCCGCCGACAAGACGGATCTCGCTCATTACTTCATCTAAATGATCAATCATTTGTGACATACTTACAACATCATCTTGGTCGTCAAATTCAGGATGTGAGAATAAATTTGAAAGTCCAGTATAATACACATCTTGTGTAGAAAAAGCAATAACAACCGCACCGCCTGACAATTCTGCAATTTTCTTTGCTATTGTTTTAACTTTTTCAGTAGATTCTTGTAAACCCGAAGTTGCTTCAACTAAGTCCTTTTCTTGTTTATGAGAAACCTTTTTTTCTTCTAAATTCTTAAGATAATATCTATAACCCTTTTCTGTAGGAACTCTACCTGCAGATGTGTGTTTATGGGTAATATATCCTTCTTTTTCTAATTCCTGCATCCAATTACGGATTGTAGGGCCAGAAACATCTTTCATATACTTTTCAGAAATTAAACTTGACCCAACTGCTTGGGCTGACTTAACATATTCTTTTATAATATAAGTTAATAGCTTTTGTTTGCGTGAATCCATAATATATTATTATAAACTATGAATTATCACTCGTCAAGTAAGAGTGATAATATATCATATTAATTTTTATGTCAAATAAAAAAAGATCCTTGTGCCGCGCGGTGCGCAACACATGGCTCTTGCTTGTTCTACTCCTCTTGTCCCCCCTCTTCTCCTTGTATATCGTCTGCCTGCTCTGTTGTTCTCTGCATTCGATCGCCTAAGGCAATCAACTCAAGGCCAATGGCTGTGACCTCATCAGTCTCTGCATCTTCTCTGAGTGCGTCCAGGAGATTGAACTCTTCGGCTTGCTTACATGCAAGCCTGGCTGGATCGACGTGGGACATCAACTGAATCCAGAATTCACTTACCAGAGTCCTGATTGGACTTTTGATGGCCTCGAGCTCCAACTTCCTGCGGATATCCCCGGAAATGTCTGGTAGATCATTTCTGCGGAAAGCTGCCACAGATGCCTCAAGCAACGCACGAGCATGGCCAATTCTGCCAACAGGAACCAGCACCTCAGCTGTAGGCTCATCAGTCGCCCCAGCAAGCTCTGCTTCAGTAGACGCCGAAGCTGCCCTTGCTTCTACCTCTGCCTGCAATTCAGCCAGTTCACGGATGTCAGGCAGGACTTCCTGGAGATTCTCCACAGCATTGACGCGCCTTGCATGATGGAACAGCAGAAATTCGGCATCGCCCAGCTCCTCTACTCCAGCCAGAATTTTTGCTGCAGTGCGAATTCCTGCTTCCCAGAGTTGCCTCCCGCACCAGCGGTTCTCGAAGAACCAATTCACACGGGCCTGGGCACCTTGAATTTCCTTTGGGATCGGTTTGGGTGGTTGCGCGCCACCTCGAGGATGCTTGGCCTTTGCTTTCTCAGGTGTGGGAGTGAGAACAGGAGCATCAGGCTGAGGAGTCGAACGCGATCTTGTCTGACTCCTCCTTTTGCTGGAGCCTGGCGGCAAAACTTCCATGCCCTGTTTTTCCAGGAATGTACGCACCATAGTGAGAAATCGCCCGCCCTTCACACCATACTTGTGCAAAGCAGCACCAATGTCACCACCTGCCTTGACAACTGCGGCTTCCATGTCCTCTGGATTAGGCATCGCCTTCGCCAACTTCTCATAGCTAGCTGTATCTTGGATGCATCTCCAATCTTCCGCTCGCTGTGTGGGTTCTGACATATCTGCTTCTCCTTCGTCGTCTGATGGCGGTGGTGCTGGTGGTACTAGGGTTACCAAATGTGTTGGTCCCACATGTTCACGAAGCTCACCTAGGCGACCATCAAGCTCACCAAGAAACGCTTTTTGATCGTCACCTTCTTCAAACGCCGAAGCAAGCGCAGTTTCAACATCACCGCCATTTTGACCTACATAAGCGATGATTTCTGGCCAGCCAATCGTATCATGTGTTGGTGTTTCCAATTCCCTGCGGACATATCCTTTAACAGCCAAGTAAGGCCGACCTTCACTAATCCGAAGCGCAAATACGCCGATGTCCTCAACTGAAACACATTGGCCTTCCTCAGCATCAACAGAAATATCTGCTCCTGCACCAACAGCTCCTTCAGTAGGTGGCGCCTCATCAGGAGCCGACAAATCAGTCTCTTCTGCATCTGCTATCCTTATGGCGACAAGAATGCAGGCCTCGAGCAATGGAGTATCATTGGATTTCAGTTCGGAAATATATGCCCGAACATGGTCACAGATACCACACCCAAGATCCACAAATACACGTACAAAATCGTCTTGTCGCTCATGGATAAAATGCAGAACAGATTGCTTAGAACTCAAACCTTCACGCAAAAAGGGCTCTAAGCACTTATTGGTAGGAAGAAGATGCAACCTATTGGTGCCAAGCACTTCCTGAAATTCCACAAAGAGCTGGCTATCCTGGCCATTGTCATTACGACCATCCTGTGTTGTGCTTTGCGCATCTCCACCAGGAAGACGGTAGGTAGAAAAAGTACCATCATCATCGTGAAGAAAAAAACCATCCTGCACAATCACATCTATATTCCTATCCCAAGATTCGGGTATCAACTTAATGCCACGTTGCCTTTTTCTTCCTTGTGCAAGAGCACTCTTCAGAGCCTCCAGGTTAATGATCTCTCCTGGCTTATACATCTTTTGAGCTAGAGCAACTATCTGAGCACGAATCTCTCCTGAGCGCTTAACTCCATCACTTTTATTCCGTGACATGGTAAATCTCCCCTCAATGAGGTGTATGTGAAAAGTGTAGCGTATAGTCTATTTTAGGTAATCAGTTGTTAAACAACGGATTAAAAAAGCTTAACATAGTAGCATATAAAGTCAAAAAAAACAGCTACACCATATACAGTATTCATTATGATGTAGCTACCTGGTCTCTGTACTGTTGTACAATTTGATCTATCTCCTCTGATGATTTTCTACCGTGTGTAATAAAAACAGAAACTTCCTCAATCGTCGGAGACCTGTCATGGGTTTTCCTAAAATCCCCCATGGCGTTAAAGAGCTCTTGAGCCTGTGCGAGCGTTACCTTCCCATTAGCACTCACTTTTGGCTCGAAATTAGGATCGGTCTTTGGCTTGACTGTAAGTGCTTTGCCATTTCCTGATGGCTTTGTGTGGTCATTTTCATTACTGCGCGAACCAAACCCCTTATCTGTTATTGCTTCATCTTCAGACGGAGCTCCAATACATCCTCTGAGTAGATGAATCCTAGATGGATGACGAATCTTTGATAAGGCCCTTTCTCTAAGTTGACGTATGCGCTCGCGCGTTAGGCCCATGAGCTCACCAATCTGCTCGAGCGTTAATGCCTTATCTATACCTAAACCATAGTATAGCCGAATGATTCTATCTTCCCTCTCGTCCAAAATACTCAAGGCCAAGTCAAGCTGCTCGCGCGAATCTCTCAATGATACATGGCTATCAGTAGGCTCTGAGTTTTCATCAGGAAGAATATTCATCAACGAACTCTCATCATCCTCCTCAAAGGTATCATCAAGTGAGCGAACAGAGCGACCAGCCAGCATGGCTTCTCTTACTTCTCTAACTGAAAGATTAAGCTTTCCAGCAATCTCCTCTTCGGTTGGATCATCATGCCCTTGGTCATTGCCTCCTTGTTCTAATTCTCTACTTGCCCTAGAAATATCCTTTAGCAAGGCAAGTTTATTTAGAGGCAAGCGGACTGTTCTGGCATTCTCTGCGATTGACTGCAAGATGGATTGCCGAATCCACCATACAGCATAAGAGATAAACTTGAAGCCCCTACTGCCATCAAACCGATCTGCCGCAGTAATCAAACCAAGGTTGCCAGCGCTGATCAAATCAGCAAACGATAAACCTCGGTTCTGGTATTTCTTAGCCACATCAATCACAAACCGCAGATTTGCCTGCACCAATTCGTCCCGCGCTTGCATGTCTCCTTGAAGAATTCTAGCAGACAGCTCAACCTCGCGCGCGCGTGAGAGTGGTTTTGAGGAATCTGCTATGTCATTGAAGTAAAGCTGAACTGCTTTTTCTGCATCTGCATCTGGAGCAAAAATATTTGCTTTAGACATATTAGCCACCCTCCTTTCTTGCGCTTGAGGTTTGTTTGGCTGTTTGTTATAGAGCAAATCCCTCCTTTTTCTTAATCTAACACTATCAGAATAAAATAAAAAAAACAACAAAAAAAGAACTTAGGTAGATTCTGAATCCAAAATCTTATATTAATCCACCCAAATTCCTAACTACTTAAATTAATTACCAACTTCCGCTTGCGCCACCTCCACCAGACATACCACCCCCAAATCCACCAAATCCGCCACGTCCACCTCTATCCCATCGCCTTCCTGGCCTGCCACCCATTAATAATAACCAAGGCCAAGCTCCAGATTTTGCGCCCTTTGTAAACGTTTCTTTGTATTTTGTTGAAACAAGATAATCAAAAATTAATCCCCCAACTACAAGAACAGGAAGCCACCACCAAGTTCCCGAAGCAACACCAACAACCACGCCAGCAACTAAGCCAACTACTCCACCAGCCCACCAAGAACGAGAGCGAGCCAATACCGAACCCATCCACACAAATATAAAAATAAAAAACCAAAAATAATCACCAATATGAAAATTCGATGCATCGCGAACCTGCGGATCTCGGGCTACATTTGCGGATGGAGTATATTCACCGCCTATCGCGCTTATCATTCCAACAACAGCAGCGCGCACTCCCTCGTCCCAATCATCACTACGGAAATATGGAGGTACAACTGTTGAAACAATACGCTTGGATTCAATATCTGTTAAATCTCCTTCAAGGCCATATCCTGTCTCAATCCTCATTTTGTTATCATCAACTGCAACTAAAAATAAAGCTCCATTGTCTTGCCCCTTTTTTCCTATTCCCCACTCGGAAAATAATTGAACAGCATACGTCTCTATAGTCTCGTCTCTTAATTCTTTTATTATAACAACCGAAATTTCGTTTGATGTCTGACTTTCGTAATCCTTAAGAAATGCTTCTAGCTCATATTCTGCTTGTTCAGATATGACACCAGCAAAATCATTAACAAAACCGCGCGGCTGACCCGGTGATGTATAGGCATTTGCTACAAATGGCATTAATAGCAGAATTAAAATTATAATCTTTTTCATAAACAAAATTACGAGTTCAAAATTACGAGTTACGAAAGAATGGTTCTGGCAACACAAATCTCGTAATTCTAAACTCGTAATTCGTAACTCATTTTATTATTCAAAATCAACAACAGGGGCTTCATCTGCTCCTTCTGCGGCTTCGAATAAATCGTGCCTATCAAACCCAAACATATTAGCTAAAATATTTTTAGGCACTTTGCGGATTAATATATTGTATCCTTTAACTACTTCATTGTATCTCATTCTTGCCACACTAATTCTATTTTCTGTTCCTTCTAATTCCGCAATCAAAGCTTGGAATGATTCTTGGCTCTTTAAATCAGGATAATTTTCAACAATAACTAGCAATCGAGAAATAGTTGATTCTACTTCTCCTGCTGCAAGCGCTTTTTCGTTTGTTGTTTGAGCTCCTGAATAATTTGATCTTGCCTCTGCTAAAGCTGTAAATATCTTCTCGTCTTGCGCTGCACTTCCCTTTACTGTGTTTATAATATTTGGGATAAGATCTAATCTACGCTGATATGTTGTTTCAACATTAGCCCATTGCGAAACAACTGCCTCATCTTTACTAACTAAACTGTTATATCCACCCCAAAACCATAATACAATTATTATGATAACTCCGATTACTATCCAAGATGTTTTAATTTTTGGCATACTTAAATATATATTTAATTATTACAATAATACTATACCAAATATTTGTAATAAAAAACAGAGGGAACGAAATGCGCTCACTCTGCACTCTGTAAAAAAATCCCCGGTTTTGAGCACTACTTTTTGGCTCTGTTGGGGATGATCATGTCGACATACACAGCCACAACCGTGCTCGGGTCCCAGGACGAATCCTCTAAACCCCGGCTCCACTGGCGCGAGCATACGAATGTGAATATCGCGCCCCCATATTTGAGACGCACGCCCACGCCTGCCCTGCGCCAGCCAGAATCTACGAACCTTTCAGTGAACTGGTTGGCCTCTAGCTCCACGCCTAGGGAGTATTCCTCATCTAGAGGATGGTAATACTCCATATACTCGTAAAGCTTGTCCAAGCCCTCCCAGTACTCGATGTCCATGAACAATCTATCAGTGGACACGCGCAGGCTAGGAGCAAACGTGTTATCCTCCTCGTGGAGCACGCCGAATCCAAAGGCCGGCTGAATGGTCCAGCCCCCGACCTTTCTCCCGAGCTTGAAGAAGGTCCAGGCTTCGAAATAGTTCATGATACCGAAGTGGGCTGATGGCGTGCACCCAAGTATCTGCTTCGAGCCTTTGCCGTGCGCATACAGCCTCCAGTCAGAGTTCCAGGCCTCAGCGGACTGAACGAACAGCAAGATCATTGCGAATGCAAAGAACGTGCTTTTTTTCATCTCACGCCTTCCTTAATAAAGAGTGATGAAAACAGAGAATTTCTACGATTTACTTCTAGTGCGTAAGATATTGTTTTAACAAATATTTATCAAATAGTCAATTCAATATTTGCATTTTTATCAAAAAATAGTTATATTATCGATATTCAAGGCCCCATCGTCTAGTGGCTAGGACATCAGGTTCTCATCCTGGAAACAGGGGTTCAATTCCCCTTGGGGCTACCACTAAACAAAAACAAGGTTAATATCCTTGTTTTTGGTTTACAAATAAATAGGGTTCTCGGCCAGAGGCCGACCAGCCTTTGGCTAGAATTCCCCTTGGGGCTACCAAAAACACTCTATTGCAAAGGAGTGTTTTATGATTGAAAAAAGACATCAAATCAACTACTATAAACAAATGGAATACCCTACTTTTACCCAAGAGCTGAATTTTCTAAAAACATATAAATATGTAGCTGGAATTGATGAAGCAGGCAGAGGGCCTTTAGCTGGGCCAGTTGTGGCAAGTTGCGTTATTCTGAATCAAAAAAATATTATAGATTTAAACGAAAATAGTTGGCATAAAACAATCCGTGACTCAAAAAAAATGACACAAAAGCAACGTGAAAAATCATTTATAGATATAAAACAAAATGCTCTATCTTACGGAATAGGACAAGCATCACACACAGAAATCGACAATATTAACATCCTGCAAGCAACATATCTTGCAATGCAACGCGCGATTGCAAATTGCAACATCAAACCTGAATTTATACTTGTTGATGGCAATAAAGAAATTCCAAAGATAGACATCAAACAAAAAACAGAAATTAAAGGCGATTTACATATACTTTCGATAGCTTGCGCATCTATTCTTGCAAAAGTGACTAGAGATGTTATTATGGCTGATTATCATAAAATATATCCAAAATACGGATTTGACAAACATAAGGGATATGGGACATTATTGCATCGACAGATAATCGCAAAATATGGACACTGCCCCATACATCGAAAAAGCTTCACATGCAAAACATAACTAATCCAATTCAAAAACTCATAAAAGCGTCTCTTACACAAAAGCATTCAAAAACGCTTGACCCTAATGAGCCAAAAATATCTATCTCAACTCGCGCAGGCAAGGCAACTTTTATATACGAAAGAATGCGTAACGCAGTTGATTACAAGGAAGAACATTTGGTTCGCAGAAACGCGATTGAGCGCATATTAAAGAGGATGATAAGCGCAGGGCATAGAGAAAATATTTCAGAAAATCTTATACATGAATTAATTCATGCCCGATACCTACCCAACGATACTATACTGCAAAGTAAGATTATAGAGCTTGATAAAATAATCGAAAAATATTTTACGCTTTTAGGATTAGTTCCATTAAGCGATATTAATGACAAAAAATCTCTGCCAAGCTGGACTATTGGCATTATGGCAACTGAGATAGATGAATTTCTTGTTCCTCCTTATATAATGCATGCATCAATAAATGCAATGTACGAAAACATGGATAATAGATTGCATTTCGAAGACGATCTAGACAAAATAGAAATGTCCAAGCAAATTTATATTGCGTCCTCAAGGGTTCTTTATAAAAACGAGGATGATACAATTAAATATCATTTACTTTTGCTTTATTACCCCCAGTGGCAAAACGCAGACCAAGATATTGTTAAAAAAATTGGATCCAAGCTTATTGAAGTAAGAAAACAAATCGATGAAGATATAAATCATCCTATGCGCGAAAAACTAATCGCGATTTTAAGAAAACATACAGCATACTTTTCTGTAATTAGAGATATAATCGCGGATGATCCTAATGGAGCGTATGAGGATATGCAAATTCACGAAACTTTTGACGAAAGAATTAAAAAAATCTGCGAAAAAAATTATAATGCGTCACGCTCAAGCCTAGGTAGAAGTATAAGGCGCAGTATAATTTATCTTGTTGCTACAAAATTCCTTTTTGCTATTCTGCTTGAAATTCCAATTGAATATTTTATTTTGCATGAATTTGACCTGGTTCCGCTTTTAATTAATTTAGTTTTCCCTCCAACTTTACTTGCATTTATAGCGCTTTCAACAAAACTTCCTGGCAAAGGAAATACTGAAATTATCATTCAAGGGATAAATAATATTATTTATGACAAACGAGAAATTATTCAAGTTCCAAAAAAGCGCAAACAAGGATTTTTAATGGGAATAATTTTTGTTGTTTTATATGGCGCGCTTTTTACTATATCATTTGGCTTATTGATTTATATTCTGGAAGTTTTAAAATTTTCTGTAATAGGAGTTCTTATATTCTTATTCTTCTTATCTCTTGTTTCTTTATTTGCTTATAGAATTAGAATAGTAGGTCAAGAGCTTATTGTTACTCAACCAAAGACAGGAATTATACGATCTTTATGGACATTCTTCTCTATTCCAGTCCTGCATGCTGGTAAATTCATGTCCACTAGATTTGCTAAAATCAATGTGTTTATTTTTATTTTAGATTTTATAATAGAAGCACCTTTTAAATCATTTATTAAGATCACTGAAGAGTGGATGAGTTATGTACACGAGAAGAAAGATGAAATCTAAAACAGAGTGCCAGCCAAAGGCTGGTCGGCCTCTGGCCGAGATGAGTTATGTTCATGAAAAAAAGGATGAAATATGAAAAATTTTTGGGATAAATTACCAAAGCCATTTTTCTGCTTAGCACCAATGGCAGATGTTACAGATGTAGCATTTAGAAGAATGTTTGCAAAATACGGCAAGCCAGACGTAATGTATAACGAATTTGTATCAGCAGAAGGGCTGGTATTTGGAACGCGGAAATCTATTTTGCCTGATTTAAGATATACTGAAAAAGAAAGGCCAATTGTTGCGCAAGTATTTACTGCTAAACCAGATATCATGGAAAAAGCAGCAAAAAAGATCGCGGATCTAAAATTTGATGGATTAGATATAAACATGGGATGCCCAGACAAAGCTGTTGAAAAACAAGGCGCAGGATCTAGCTTGATGAAGAATCTAGATTTAGCACAGGGCTTAATTCGTGCTGCGCAAAAAGGCGCGCCAAAGCTACCAATTTCAGTTAAGACGAGAATTGGGTACTATAAAAATCAACTAGATGAATGGCTACCTGCTTTGCTAGAGACAAATCTCGCAGCTGTGGCAATCCATTGCAGAACACGAAAGGAAATGTCAAAAGTATCTGCAAACTGGGATGCGATTACACAGGCAGTAAAAATCCGCGATAAAATGAAGTCAAAAACACTAATAATTGGCAATGGAGATATTACGGACTTAAATGATGCGCGCCAAAAAGCAAGCCAAACAAATTGCGACGGCATAATGATCGGACGTGGTGTTTTTGGAAACCCTTGGTTTTTCTCAGACAAGAAGCCAACAGTGGATGATAAGCTCAATGCATTGGTTGAGCATGCAAAACTCTACGAAAAACTTATCAAGCATAAGTCATTCGCTTTAATGAAAAAACACTTCAAAGCATATGTAAGCGGTTGGGACGGTGCTAAACAGTTAAGAATGAAACTTATGCAAGCAGAAGATTCTTCTGAAGTAGAAAAGATTATAAATGAATTTCGAATTCAGAATTCAGAATTACGAAATTAAAAATCATGGCTTATTAATCCATTCCTCGCTCTGGCGCGCCAAAAGATTCTTAGACAGTTCAGGATCGGCCATAACCTCTTTTACAACGCGTTCCATGCGCACACCCTGCGAGCCTTTAACTAGAATTAAATCACCTTGCTCGATTCTACGTTGGACAAATAATCCAGCATCTTCTGTTTCGGAAAAACTAAATACCCTATCCGAACTCATGCCATGTTTTTCTGCGCCACGAGCAATATCCCTAGCTCTCTCGCCAACGCAAATTAAAACATCAATATCGCTTTTTGCAATAAGTTCGCCAATTTTTTGATGCTCTACTTCGGTAATATTTCCAAGTTCAAGCATGCTCCCAAGAACAGCATATTTTTTTCCATCAACATCCAAAGCATTAACTGATTCAATTGCGCATTGCATTGGTTTTGGAGATGCGTTATATGTATCATCAATAATTGTTGTATGCTTTATTCCTTCTATAATTCTCATCCTAGCGGGCTGTTTATCAAGTTTGCGCAATGCTTCGGCAACATCAACCATATTAACTTCAAAAATTTGGGCCACAGAAGCCGCAATTAAAGCAGGATAAACTTGATGCTCGCCTAAAATGCCTTTTAAAAGAACAGGCGTTACTGTTCCATTTGTAATTAATTTAAATGACATTCCCCTAATTCCTGTAGCTACTTTATTTGAACGACTTACAGAAATATCAGATGATTGAATTTGCACGTTAGAAATGTTTTTAATTCCATATTTAATTTGCTTTGCCTTGCAAGTGGACGCAATCCGTTTTACTGCTTCGTCGTCATTATTGATTATAATATGTCCTTCTTTTTCAACTGCTCTGAATAATTTTCCCTTTTCTCTCTCGATTCCAGCCATACTACCAAACTTTTCTGTATGAACAGGAGCAATGGATGTAATTATTCCAACCATTGGATTAACAACTCCAAGAAGCTGAGCAATATCACCTGGTTTGTCTGCTCCCATTTCCAAAACTAAAATTTCGGGATATTTTGATTTTAATAGTACTAATTTAATTCCTCCAAATAAAACAGAAATCCACTTGAATGGCGAACGTCCTGGCTGGTGTGTGCATCCAAGAATTGTAAGAGCAAGACCAACTTCTGTATTGTAATTGCTTACATTTTTACGAACACGAAATTTTTTAGCAAGCACAGCAAATACTGCTTCTTTTGCAGAAGTTTTTCCCACGCTTCCTGTAATTCCTATAATTTTCGGATTATATTTCTTTATCACTTTGCGAGATAGGAAGTGTAAAATTGTTATAATTAATGATTTCATATTTTATTATCTGGTAGTACTTCCAAGTACTGTAGCATAAACTTAGCTATCTCGCCAAAGAGTGGCGCTGCAGTAGAAGCAGCATAAACTTCGACTTGCGGATAATCCAACTTAACTAGCATGGCAAATTCTGGATTATCAACAGGCCCGAACCCTGCAAACGAATGAATTGTTGAATTCCCATATTTTCCATCTTCCGCAACCTGTGCTGTTCCTGTTTTTCCTGCTATAAAATAACCATCAACCCCTGCGGACTTAGCATGCCCATCTTCTATAACAGAAACCATCATAGCGCTAACTATAGTTGAGGCGCGCAAAGATATAGACTCTTGCACCATACTTGGCTCTGTAATATTAACTTTATTGTTTTTTCTTGTTTCTTTTATAATATATGGCTTCATCAATTTTCCTTCGTTTGCTATAGCAGCATATGCCATTACTAATTGCATTGGAGTAACAGTTATTCCTTGCCCATAAGATGCTGTTGCAGCAAAAATATCTCCTTTTTTATCTAAACTCGAAATATCTCCAGCTAATTCATTGCCAAGCTCAATATCGGTTATGCGTCCAAACCCAAACTTATGAACATAATCTCTAAAAATATCCTTACCTGTCTCTCTTTGTATAAAAATAGTTCCAGTATTAAGAGATTCATTTAAAACAGTTATCATATCTACTTCTCCATGCGCTTTTCTATCGGAATTATGAATTGTATATTTACCGATTTTAACTTTTCCTTCATCAATATATGTTGTTTCTGGAGTTATGCTTCCACTGTCAATTGCAGCTGCCATTGTAATTGGCTTAAATACAGAACCAGATTCATAAGCTTCAGATATTGCTGGATTTAAATAAACAGAAATATCTTCTACTTCATTATATTTATTAGGGTCAAACGTTGGCACACTGCACATTGCAATTATTGCGCCTGTTTTAGGGTCTACTATTATAACTGTTCCTTTAGCTGCTTTTATTTTTTCTACACGCTCTGCCAGTTTTTGGCAAGCAAACGCTTGAATAGTTCTATCTATAGTAAGTATAAAATCCGTACCCTTTTCAGGTTCTTCTATTTTTTTATACCCTGTTTGAATTAGTGTGCCAGTTATATCAGTATCACCCTCTAAAATCCCTTGAACTCCTTGCAAATCTTCTTGCCAATATCCTTCTAATCCATATTGGCCAACTCTTAAACTATCTTTTATTCCTACAAATCCAAGAGCATGCGCTAGAGTTTCTTTTTCAGGATAATATCTCCATGTCTCATCTTCCCACCCTAAACCTTCAAGATTTAATGCTTTAAATGGCTCTAATTCTGTTTCGCTTAATTTGCTTATTAATGGCTCATATATATCGTTTCTTTTTGATAATCTGTAGCGCAAAGTGTCTTCGGTAATTCCTCTCTCTTCTACTAATGGCCACAATACATTAAAAGCTGTTTCGATGTTTTTTATATCTCTAGGAATAATGTACACATGCTTAAAAACTCTATTGGTTGCCAAAGAATATAAATCCTCAGAAAATACATCTCCATAAAAAATTTCACCTCGCTCTGCTGGTAAAAAGCGAACAGTGGAATGTTGACTTAATGCAGAAGCGCGCAACTGGGCACCCGAAAAAACTTGAAGATCTAATAATTTATATATCAAAAGAAAAGCAAATATAAAAACAAAACCACTTAATATTCGTAAGCGAGGACTTTGTTTGTCTTGTTTTTGTATGTTGTGGTGTGTCATTTAGTATTAACTAATAACGACTTGCAAAAGAAGCAAGTCGTCTATATATCTAAACTAATAATAAATGCATATTCTTATGGTGAAACAGTAGTATTTGTTCTAGCATCCGCAACCGTGGAAAGCCCAACTTCAAGAAAACTTATATCTTCTGGTTGAGTTAAATTAAGCTCTATTGCCCGCTCTGTAATACTCGCAAGCGATTTGGCCGAGGAAATTTCCCAAGTAACATCCCTAATTTCTTTTTCTAGAATCTCTTTTTTATTCTCTAATTCTCTAATACTAAAACTATACTTGGCTTGATTATTAATCTGCCAAACATAAGAAACAACAGTACTAAAAATCAGAACTAATATTACAACCTGCCACTTATAAGTGGCATTTTTTGTTTTTCTAACTGATGAATATTGCATGAACGATTTTTATTTTAGGAAATATGAAATGACAACTACAACTTCTCAATGACTCTCAGCTTCGCAGATCGTGAAGCAGGGTTTTTAACAGCCTCTTCGCGACTCGGTTTAATAACTTTTTTATTTATCAATTTTATGCTAGGATTTTCTTTTTTAGATTCTTCTTTAAAATAATATTTTACAATTCTGTCTTCTAAAGAATGAAATGTAATAACTGCAATTCGTCCACCTTTCTCTAAAACATCAATAATTTCTGGCAAAGAATTTTTAACATTATCTAATTCATGGTTTGTGGCAATGCGCAGAGCCTGGAAAATACGGGTTGCGGGATGAACCCGACCACGCCTTCCGACTCCGCGCAAAACCACTTGGGCTAATTCGGTAGAGGTTTGAATTGGCGCAAGCTTACGAGCAGCAATAATTAATTTCGCTGCACGGGCAGAGTGCCTTTCCTCGCCATAAGTTTTAAATATATGAGCTAAATCATGCTCTGACCAAGTATTAACAATCTCTTGTGTTGTTAATAATCCTTGATCAGAGAACCTCATATCTAATTCTCCTAAAGAAGAGAAGCTAAATCCCCTATTTTGATCTTTAAGCTGATCACTAGACAAGCCAAGATCCAATAATATGCCATTAATCTTATTAAATCCGAGTCCATATGCAATTTCTTTTATATCTGTATAATTACCTTGTTTTAAAACTATTCTAGATTTGTTTTCTGACAAAAACTCTTCTGTTCTTGTAATTGAGTCTTTGTCCCAGTCAATTCCTAGTAATCTTCCATCTGGAGCTATTGCTTTAAGAATCTCATGTGCATGCCCGCCTCCACCAACTGTTGCATCAACAACATTATCACCGGATTTTAGATTCAAACCGTTAATTACCTCCTTTACCATTACTGGAATATGTATAGATTTATCCATGGGTATTAAAAAGAGGCTATGCAGCCTCAAAAACAAAATATCAGCCAGAGGCTGACCAGCCTTTGGCTGGCAGGCATTATTAATAAATGCCTTTTAACATAATAATAAAATAGGTTATTTTGTTTTTGTTTTTGAGCTGTCTCGGGATTAATCCCGAATCAAATCCGGATCACTCGAATAAATATATTCGGGTCATTCGGATGTATTCGGATCGCTACACCCCAAGTTCTTCCGCAATCTTAACACTATCTTTTTCGGTTGCGGACTGATATTTTTCCCATGCAGATCTATCCCAAATTTCTAGACGATTGTAAAGCCCTGCGACAACTGTTTCTTTTTTAATTTTTGCGAATGATCTTAAATATTCTGGTATAAGTATTCTGCCTTGCGAATCAAGATTAACATCCATTGCTCCTGCCAACATCAGTCTGGCAAATGCTCTACTTTTCTGCTGTGCTAGTGGAAGCTGTGAAATCTTCTCAACCATCTTTTTCCATTCATCTTGTGTATATACAAACAAGCAATTATCTAATCCTCTTGTTACAATCGCACCCTTTTTAAGTATCTGACGAAACTTAGCAGGAACTGCCATTCTTCCCTTATTATCTATTGTATGTTGATATTCACCTATGAACATAGTTATCCCCACTTTTATCCACTTATCACCACTCTGCTATTATTATACACCACCACACCCCATCCATGCAACAGTGTCAAATACTATATTTCTACACAACTTATACACAATGTACCATGCGATACATTGTAAGCAATAAAAAAATCACTGAGTCCGAATATCGAAAACAGTGATTATTAAGCATCATCATCTATGCCAAAGATAATGGCAATCTCCTTTGGCTTTACAATCAAAAGCCAAACCAAAAAAGATAGTATAATCAATCCGCCTAAGATAGATACTACCAAAAAAAAGAAGCCAACATAGCTCATTTTGCACCTTTCTTATTTTTTTGATTCTGTGATATGTGGTTCTTTCCCATATTTTGGGATAACAATACTAGGCTTTCTTTGAAAGAGCTTTTCTATTGAAGAAACTATCTTATCTAAATCCTCGTGTTTGTCAACACCAGCAATCGAAATCCCAAGGCCAAAAGCCAAAGCATTCGCAGTTGCAATCCCAATCCTTAGAGACGTGAACGACCCTGGTCCTCGGACAACTATGACTCCTTCTAAATCTTTTAGACATGATTTATTTGATAAC
>Ga0222697_1000333_pt1 | contig 21303 bp, 12 predicted proteins | sample AntAcemetage1402_FD_179835 | JGI IMG/M metagenome (GOLD analysis project Ga0222697, IMG submission 179835) | Saline water microbial communities from Ace Lake, Antarctica - #1402 | ecosystem: Environmental > Aquatic > Non-marine Saline and Alkaline > Saline | place: Antarctica: Ace Lake... | reverse complement strand
TTTGGTTCTACTGGATTAGGTGTTTTTAGGATAATAGCTTGTTCTTGGGAGTTTGCAGATTCAAAAGAAGTATCAATCGATTCTAAACCAGCAATTCTGCCTAGAATCTTTAATTTCAAAATATAAAATAGATTTTCAACGGTTTGAGGTAAGGCACCTTGTTTATAAAGCTCATCTTTGGCATCTTGTAATTCATCTAAATTATCTATCATTGCCCATTCATGGTAAAGCTCAATGCGTTTTTCGCGTTTGTTTTCAAAAAATTGCGGGATTCTAGCTTCAATAGGCAAGTCAACAGTAATATCAGCAAGAACTTGTGTGCCTTCGCCAGATTTAATTTCCTCAACTGCTTTATTCAAAAATCTCAAATACAATCCCAAACCAATAGATTTAACATGTCCGTGTTGCGATTTCCCTAGAACATTTCCAACTCCGCGAATCTCCATGTCCCTTTGTGCAATATCAAATCCAGAACCAAGGTCGCATGCCTGCTCCAAGGCCTCAAGACGCTTTTCAGCTTCACCTGTTAATTTTTGGCGTTTATAGAAAAAATAAGCATATGCTTGTCTAGAACCGCGTCCTATTCTTCCTCTTATTTGATGTAATTGAGATAATCCAAATAGGACAGCATTATCAACAATTAAAGTATTTACATTAGGCAAATCCAATCCATTTTCAATAATAGTAGAACAAATCAAAACATCAATTTCTCTTTTATCAAACTTATGCATAACATCAGCAATTTGATTTTCAGGCAATTGCCCATGCAACCTTCCAAATTTAATTTTTGGCATAAGCTCTTGTAACTCTTGCATTTTTATATCCATTGTTTGCACATTATTATATAGATAATAAATTTGTCCTTTTCTATTAATTTCTTTTTCAATGGCCGATTGCACATGTTTTTGATTATGTGGCTCTATAATTGTTTCAATTGGTTTTCTTCCTTCTGGAGGAGTGGATATATTAGAAACAGCTCGCACTCCCGAAAGCGCAAGATGAAGGGTCCTAGGAATTGGAGTAGCTGTAAGAGTTATAACATGAGCTTCAGATCGCATCTTTTTTAATTGTTCTTTGTGTGCAACTCCAAATCTCTGCTCTTCATCAACAATAATTAATCCTAAGTTTTGAAACTTTATATCTTCCGAAAGCAATCGATGAGTTCCAATAACAATATCAGCTTTTCCATTTGCAAGATCCTCAACTATTTTTTTCTGTTCTGTTTTTGATTGGAATCTACTTAATCCAACAACATTAATTGGAAAATCTTTTAAACGTTCTTTAAAAGTGTCTAAATGTTGTTGAGTAAGAATTGTGGTAGGCGAGAGCACTGCAACTTGGTATCCAGAAAGAGTTGCAACTGCTGCTGCGCGAATTGCTACTTCTGTTTTACCAAATCCAACATCACCGCAAACCAGGCGATCCATTGGGGTTTTCTTTTCCAAGTCTTCGTAAACATCATTAATAACATTTTGTTGATCTTTTGTTTCTGTAAAAGGAAACGATTTTGATAATTCTTGTTTTATTTCTTTTGAATTATTAATAGAATTAGCACTTGCTAATTGTCTGTGCGCTTGAGTATTTAAAAGTTCACGGGCTTGGCTCAAAGTATCTAAAGCAGCTTTACCTAAGGCTTTGTTCCACCCAGATCCAGAAAGCCTTCCAAGTATAGGGCTAGGCCCACCAATATATTTTTCCATTTTTTCAGCCATTATAACTGGCAAAAACAAAAGGTCATCTTCGGCATATCTTAGTTTAAAATATTCGCGTTCAATTCCATCGATTTTCTGTTCAACAATTCCTTCAAAACAAGCGATTCCATGGTCAAGATGAACAACAAAATCACCATCTTGCAAATGTTTTACAAAGCTTAGTTTTCTTTCTGGTGTTTGATTTTTTTCTTCTGGCTCAATAGCCACGCTCAAAGCACGAATTTTATCTTGTGAAATATTTATTATTACATCGGCTTTTGAGGGGAAAGATTCAAATTCAATTATTTTAATATTTTTATTATGCGAAAGCAGTGTTGATTGCGCTGGAAGATGTTCTATTTTATGAGGAATGATTTCAAAAGTTTTTATTTCTTGTGTTTTTGTTTTTCCAGGAGTAAATGTTTTTATTGAATCAATTTTATCATCATCAAAATCAATTCTTATTGCATGCGCGCTTGTGTTTGGATATACATCAACCACACTTCCTCTATTTGCAAATAATCCCTCAGCCGCCGAAGTTCTACTAGGGGAATATCCAGACTTAACTAATTTTTGTAAAAGTTTTTCTTTGGAAAGTTTATTATCTTTTTTGAGTTTAATAATGTATTTAGAAAAGTATTCAGTTGAGCATAAAGGAATTTTGTTTTCTTCTTGTGTTAAAATAATTATACCTGTTTTTTTCTTATATATATGGCTTAAGGTAGCGGTTGAGGTATCTACGAAAATAGGAATATGTTTTTTAGATTCTTTTAGCCACTTTTGGATAAGATTATATAAATTAAGTTTTGCGTATTCATCTTTTACCAAAACTAATATACACGATTCTTGAAAATCGCGTGTTTGAGCTATTTTACTTAAAATATAGCTTTGTGCCGCAATGCTTGTCGGCGTCTTAATAGTTATATTTTTAAGAGATTTGAGTTTTTCGGAAATACAAGTAATTCCTTCAGATATATCTGCAAGAGATTCGTCGTTTTCCATAATTAATCACAAAAAAAGTGATACAAATAAAAGTGATTCACTGATCAATAATCAAAATTAGCCACCATTTGATTATTGGTGAATGAATCTTTTCTTAGTAATTAATTATTGTTTTTGTTTTAAGAAATTCAGATTTATTCGAATTTTAGCACAATTGTTAAGTGTTGACAAGCATCAGTTTGATATGATAAGATTCTCTCCTGTTGCTCTTAGAGGTCTGCTTGTAGTCTGCTTAGTTGGGAACCCCTCCTAACCCTAACTTAGCATCAAGTAAGGATTGGAAGCTTTTGCAACCAACCCTTCGCTACAAGCAGACTTGTGCGAGTAACTCTTGTCTGAACCGCAGATTGACGCTGATTACATTGATTACACAGATTAAAGAATCCGCTAGACGCGGATTTTTTGTTATTCAAAATATTTTTGAAATTAGAAAATCAATGGTTAATTTTTCTTCTCCCTCTTAATCAGCGAAATCAGAGAAATCAGCGTCAATCTGCGGTCCAGACATTATATTGTCATAGTTGTTTTTTCTGCACCACCAAGCCATTCTTCCACAATTTCTGGAACTTTTTTCAGAGATTTTTTTATTATAGCTTCTCCTGTTTTGCTGGCTGGTTTTAGAATATAGCTTTCAGATGGAACACGTTGTTTGCCTGCTTTTTTTTCGGCAATACCAATTTTTAAACGGGCTATTTTATCTGTTTTTAAAATAGAAAGCACTGATGTCATTCCTTGGTGCCCACCAGTAGAGCCAGAGGGGCGTAATCTTAACTGCCCAATAAGCAAATCAATATCATCATAGATAATTAAAATATTTTCTTTTTTTATTTTATAATACCTAGCAATTTTTCCCACTGCATCACCAGAATTATTCATAAATGTTTGTGGCTTTGCAAGTAGGCAGCGGGCATGCCCGCTGCCTACTTTACCAATTTTTGTCTCCGCAATAGTCGCATTGAATTTATCATTCTCTTTCCATTCTTTTTTATCAACCAAAACATCAACCGCCCTAAAGCCAGTGTTGTGCCTAGTTTTTTCATATTTGTCGCCTGGGTTACCAAGGCCGATTATTAGTTTCATGTTTAAGTTGTCATCCCGAGCACTTATTATATATTATTAATATAGTTATATATTGTAAACGAAATATTAAAATAGATATTAATATTTTGCAGTGTGAGAGGATCTCGTCAAAGACGCTCTGAGTTAAGAACAACACCACTCACATCCTCACGTCCTCAAATCCTCACTTCACAACTCTATCTCCTCCCCATATTCTTCTGCGGAGCCCTATGATGTCTATGTCCTTTTTTCTTTTTTTGCGGAGACGCATCATCAGTTTCAGCTTTCTTTAATTCTCGCTCTTTTACTCTAAGTTTAATAGGAATACCCTCAAAGTCAAATTTATCCCTTAAGGAATTTAATAAGTATTGTTGATATGATTTTGCAAGATTTGTTTTATTTGGAATTTCAATTAAAAATGAAGGCGGATTTGATCGCATTTGTTTAAGCAACAAAAGACGAGGCCTTCGAGTTCCTTTTCCAATTGTTGGTTTTCTGTTTGTAACAGCCAATTTTAAAAATTTACTTAAAGCATTGTCTGTAATCTTTCGGTTTAAGTTTGTTTTAATATCGCTTGCAAGAGATAAAATTTCCTTTGTGCGTTGGTTGTTTGTTGCCGAAGTAAACACAATAGGAACCCAAGATAGATTTGGGAAAGTTCTATCAATATAGTCTTTATATTTATCAATTGTTTTGTCATCCTTTTCTGGAATTTTATCCCATTTATTAGCAACAATAAAAAGTCCTTTGTTGCAATCTTGAACCTCGCGGGCTAAGCGCTTGTCTTGCGAAGTTGCTTTTTCCGAAATATCCATAATCAAAGCAACAATATCGCATCTATTAATTGCTGCTTTTGATTTTGAAATACTTAAGTTTTCGATTTCGTCACCCTGTTTTGTTCTGCGTCTAATGCCAGCTGTGTCAATTATAGTATAAGTAGTATCTTTGTAATTAATTTCAACGTCTTGCGAGTCACGAGTTGTGTGGGGAGTGGGGGAGACAATCATGCGTTCCTCTCCAAACATACTATTTAAGATAGATGATTTTCCAACATTTGGTTTTCCAACAAGAGCAAGTGTTATGTCTGATTCTTTTTTCTCTGTTTTGCTTTCTGGTAAAAGTTCTACAATAGCATCAAGTAAATCTCCAGTTCCCGAACCATTGGTAGCTGAAATAAGATGCATATCAAGATTTAATTTTTTAAATTCCGTGGCCTTTAATCTGCGTTTAGGATTATCGCATTTATTTATAAGAAGCAACACAGGTTTATTAATTTTTCGAAGCGTTTTTACAATTTTTCTATCCTCATCAAGAACTCCTGTCATAACATCAACCATTAATAAAATTATATCAGCCCCTTCTCTAGCTTCTAGTGCCTGGGAAATAATTGGATCATGATAAATATCGTCTTTGTCAGGATCTAATCCTCCTGTATCAATTATATTAAAGGTTTTTTTACGCCAAAAAACTTGGGCTTCTAGCCTGTCGCGGGTTGTTCCTGCCTCTGGAAGTACAAGAGCTCTGTTTTGTTCTGTAATCTTGTTAAATAATGAAGATTTTCCTACATTACTTCGGCCAAGAATTACAATTGATGGAAGTTTCTGTGTTTTTGTCATAAGCGTGGATGCTAGCATAAAACTAAGGTTTTGTCATCCCGACCGAAGTGAATCGCTGTAATCAGCGATGAACGTAGTGGAGGGATCTCTCTTTATACCCATTAATTGCGACAATCAAGAGATCCCTCCACTACGCGAGGTAATTTATCCTCGGTACCCCGGGGACTTCAGCCGGGATGACAAAAATTATAAATTTTCACCAACTATAATCAATATGTCAGCATCTGGAATTTCAATATTCTCCGGCACAGATGGCGCAATATTCGCATTTAGTTCATTGCGTAATAGTTGAACGTCTTCTGAGAGGTCTTTATCTGTTAAAACGTATATAACTGTTTTTTCAAACCCTCTTTGTTCGGAATTTCCAATTTCCACAATTTGATAAGAAAGGTCTCTTAATGATTGGGCTGTGCGGGTGGCCAAGCCCTCGCGCAAAGTTCCATTTCGTATTGCGACTTGCGTAAAAATTTTTGCAGGCACTTGTTCTGTTTCAAGAGAATCTAATGGGCTTTCTTTAAGAAGATTTTGTGCAACTAAAGAAATTTCCGAGAAATCACCATGCCCAATCCTTGGTCTTAAAATATAAGCGCCTTCCTCCGAAGTATCAGGAACAAGCAGGCCATCTTTTTCGGTGCTTAACACAATTTGGTTTATGTCTTTGGCATTAGTTTGGTTTATAATGTCAAAGAGTCTAAATGATTCCCAAATTTGCATATCAGTTTCTAAATGCTTTCCAACAATATCAGCTAAAGCCAAAACTTTATTTGGATTAAGAAGTGTAGAAAGCGTTAAAGAGCGCGCCTTAAGTGCTTGGATAATTTCCTGTTGTCTGCGTGCTCTGGCAAAATCACTTCCTTGATTGTTGGTGGCATGACGAGAGCGAACATATTTAAGCGCTTTTTCGCCATCTAAATTTTGCCATCCAGAATCAAAATGAAGGCTCTCGTATCCGTAGTTTTCATCAGGGTACTGGTTGTCGGTGAATCCTTCTTTTACATCCACTCTAATTCCTCCTAAAGCATTAATTATTTTTACAAATCCAGAAAAATCAATTTTTGCGTAATAGTGTATGTCTATTCCAGCTATATTTTCAATAGTTTCTTTTGCTAATTTTGGTCCTGCTCCTTTTGTATCAGGATACCAGGCTGTTGCGTATGCATGAGCTGAATTTATTTTTTGCCACCCAGCATAAGGTATTGGAACAACTAAATCCCTTGGAATACTAAGAAGCCCAATTTTTTTTGTTGAGGGCTCAATGCTGGCAATAATTATTGTATCAGTAAGTTGGCCTCCAGCATGGTTGTCTCCGCCTATTCCAAGAATTAATATATTAATCCTATCTTCTTTTTCTCCTAGAATCTCTTTGTCGCTTGCGCCTACAAGATGTTTTATTTGTTCAAACACAGATGTGTCTCCAAATTGTTCAGCAATGTTATTGCTTGATATAACTGCTTTTGTTGTATACGAAAGTCCAATAATAACAACAATCGCAACTAAGAAGCCTGCGACTCTTCCTAATGCAAAAAATTTTCTCCAGTTTGTTTTGGAGAATTGCTCAAAAGTTTCTTCGCTTTCATGTTCAATTTTTTCTAAAAAATCTATATTATGTTTGTCCATGGATGCTAGTCGCTGATATAAAATTATTATTACTATTATACAAGAAAATTGAGAATCAGGAAAGCTTTGATATTTAGTAGTTTTGCTGTATTATTATTGTTGTATGGAGGGACGAAACAAATTTAATATTTTTCGATATGCCACAATATCAGTTGTTGTGTTTTTTATTGTTCTTTTTTTTCATGCTGATATTTCTCTTGCTAGAGAAAATGTATACGCCCCAAGCGTAAATATAACCGAGGATACAATTTGGACACTGGATAATTCTCCTTATGTTATTTCTGGCTGGGCATGGATGGATGTAAATGCGGTATTAACAATTGAGAGCGGGGTTGTTATAAAGTTTGTTCCTGATAATTGGAATAAAAGATATAATGGAATTCAAATTTCTAATGGAGGAAAAATTATAGCTCAAGGAACCGAGGAAAATCCAATTATTTTTACTTCTTATTATGATGATAAATACAGCGGAGATACAAATGCGGATGCAGATGCTTCATCTCCAGTTGCTGGTGATTGGCGGGGAATTATATTTGATGGAGATGAATCAATATTGGAGCATGTAAAAATTTTATACGCGGCAAATATTTATCAGTCTTATGGTGCTATTGATGTGAAGAATTCAAGCAGTGCTCAATTTTCAAATTCTACAATTCAGTATTGTGCTGGAAGTTGTGTTCGTTTGAATGAGCCGAATAGTGCTTTGTTTTCTGATGTTATAATTTCTGACAGCGCAGATTATGGTATTTATTCTTCTGTTGCTGGAGGCAGTGTCTTATTTTCTAATTCTACAATTCAGAATTGCGTTGATGGCATTGCAAAATTATCTGCTGGAAATACTATCAGCTTCAACAATATTACTTTTTCAGGTAATAAAAATGCAATTGAGCTTTCTGGTTCATCTATTTCAAATAACGCAATATGGCCCAAGATTGGTAGCTCTTATTATATTTTAAATGATGTAATTGAAATTTTACCTGATGCAGTTTTAACTATTGAACCTGGTCTTATTATTAAAAGCCGTTTTTCTAATTATCCTAGTACTCGCTTGGAAGTTAAAGGGCAATTATTAGCGCGAGGCACAGAGGATGAGCCTATTATTTTTACTTCTTTAAGTGATAATCCGTCTGCCGGCGATTGGGGTGGTTTGTATTTCGAAAATTCTTCTGGCTCTGAATTAGAGTATGTTCAAGTAAAATATGGAGGCAGGTTTTTTGATGATTTTTCAGGTGCTATGTATGCAACAACCGATTATAATATGGTTCATTTAAAGGATTCTGTTATATCTGTAACCAATAGCGAGTTTACTGATGCTTCTACTGTTGGTGTTTTGCTTCAAGGTGCGTCTTCTTTAATAATGGTTGATTCTGTTATTGCCACTACTACAACTGCTATTTTAAGTCTTTCGTCTTTGGGTTCTACTATTTCTGGCTCTAGTTTTGAAAATAATTCATCATACGCGATTAATAATTTAGGATTGCAGATTATTGCTCAAAATAACTGGTGGGGTGATAATAGCGGGCCAATACATGAGGATAATGTTGATGGAGAAGGGCAGGTTCTGATAGGTGATGTTTTGTTTGATCCGTGGATTGGTCAAAATCCAGGTAATATCGCGCCTGTTCTTTCCTTTGCGGGTGATAGCGGATATGAGAGTGACGGCATAGAGCCGAATATTAGTTTTGTGAATGAAGATATTCCTGTTTTCAAAGTTTTATTTTCTGATGCAGATGCTGATGATGCGCAATATGTACGTTTAGTTATGGGTAATGATTCATATGCTATGGCAACTTCATCTGATTCAATATTTCTATATGAGCCAGATGCAAACATGTTTAGCAAAGGCACATATAATTATCACTTTGAAGCATCTGATGGCACAGATTCTGTTCGTTTACCAGAGCAAGGTGAGCTGTCTTTTGATGTTCAATTTATTCCCGTGATTTTGGTGCCTGGGATTATGGGGACTGAGTTGTATGTTGGCGAAGATAAGATTTGGCCGGATATAATAGAGATGCTTACAAATCCAGGTGATGATTTTATGAATGTTTTAGCAATGAATTTTGATGGCACACCAATTGGAAGCCAAATAAGTATAAATGATATTATAAGGAAGCCAGCTCCAGGTAAAGATATCTTTGATGGATTGATAGATGAGTTTATTGAATCAGGATATGTAGAAAATACTGATTTATTTGTTTTTCCTTATGATTGGCGTTTAGATATTTATACAACATCTGAGCTGTTAGGAGAAAAAATTAATACTGTGTTAAATCAAGCCAATAGTCAAAAAATTGATATTATTGTTCATAGTATGGGAGGGCTTTTGGCCAAGAAGTATATTTTAAATAATAGTTCGTCATTAATAAATAAGATAATTTTTATTGGTACGCCACATTTAGGAGCTACTCAGGCAGCAAAGACTTTACTATTTGGTGATAGTCTTAGTATGAAAATAATTTTTCCATTTTTAAGCTCAGATCGTGTTAAATATATATCGCAGAATATGCTTTCTATTTATCAGTTATTACCAAGCAGGGAATATATAAATCAAAGTGGCTTTTATTATTATGACCAAACACAATCAGATATTTTTGATTTTGACAAAACAACTCAATTTTTAACAGATTCTGGATTGAGTCCAATTTTACTGGATAGTGCGGATGATTTTCATTCTGGTTCAATGGATAATTTTGATACAACTGGATTGGATATATATAATATTAATGGATGTGATACGCCAACTATTACTACTATTATAAAGCGTGACACAGATGAATATTCACTTTTAATGTACGAGGGCGACGGGACAGTTCCACTTGCAAGTTCTGAAGCAATTAATACGCCAAGCAACAGGACATATTATTTTAAAGGTATTAGTCATGCTACAATGCCGAGCGCTGATGGAATAAAGGAATTAGTTACGCAGATTATTACTGAATCTGAAATTAATTTACCTGATAGTGCCACACAGGATTGTTCGCAATGTCATATTGCTGGAAAATTAGTTTCAGTACATAGTCCTGTGAATTTACATATCTACGATTCTCAGAATAATCATGTTGGCAGGGGTGAGAATGGAGATATTGAATATAATATTTCTGGTGTTGCGTATGAGGAAATTGGGGAGAATAAGTTTGTATTTTTACCTGCCTCTTCAGCGGGCGGACCAGAATATCGTATAGAATTAGATGGAACAGGAGAAGGAACATTTAGTTTGCGAGTATCTAAAATAGAAGATAGTACAGTAACAGAAACCGCGTACTATAGCGATATTCCAGTGAGTGAATCAAGTGAGGCAACAATTACTTTAGCAACTAGTACGTCTGAAACTATTTTACAAGTAGACGAGCAAGGTACGGGAAGTTTTGAGCAGGTGGCTATTACGGCTGTTTTGGATAGCGCACAATCTGCTGATATGATTAAGCCAAGCACTACAATTTCAATTTCAGGCAACCTAAACGCAAGCAATAGATATATTAGTTCTGCGTCTATTACGTTATCTTCTTTAGATGATAATGCTGGAATTTTAAAAACAGAATATAGTATTAATTCTGGAGCAACATGGATTCAATATGCAAATTCGTTTATAATAAATACTATAGGAGAAACAGTTTTACTGTATCGTGCTATTGATAGGGCAGGGAATGTTGAGTCTGTTAATTCACAGATTATTGGTATTGATTCACCTGCTTCGGTTATTCTTGCGCCTTTTATGAGTTCGCCTGTCCAAGCCGGGATTCGCCAAGAAGATATTGAAGTCGAAAAAGATATTAAAAGTAAAGTTCTTGGGGTTGAGGTGGAGCGTCCAAAAAGCGAGACATATACTAAAGATGAAATTTTAAATGCTTTAGCAGGGGCTGACATAGATACTCTTTTGGATTATCTTGGAAAGGAGCGAGATATTGCCCAAGAAGAATCTGTTGCGCAAAAATATAATTTTGATTTTCAAGCAACAAATTTTGTCTGTTATGGCACTAAGAGTACCGATGCTCTTGGTACAGGTGAGCGCGCTGGCGTAATATATTCTTTTGAACAAGCCTTCGGTAGAATGCCTAGTTCTACAGAGGACTGGAACGATGTCATAAGGATTTCTACGAATCAAGTTCCTGTTCAGCGAAATGCATCTGCAGAACAAAAAGTGAAAGGCTTGGGCTTGTCCGCCGACCTGTCTGCCATAGCTTTAGCGAAGGTAGAAGCTCTGTACTCAGAGCGTAGGAGGAGTGAGGGTTTTGGTGAGACCGATATTTTATCTATCACCTACGGTTTACGTCCAGAAAAAAGAGATTTAGAATTAGAAATTCAGGGTATAAGCAAATTTGTTGATATTTTTGGGAAGTTGCCAAGTAATACTATGGATTGGAATATTTTAAGAAGTTTAGTTTATTAACGACGTAGAGCGAGTGAAATAGAAAAGTATTCTTTTATATTTCCGAGCCGAGGAGTTAATATATACTTAATGTTAAATAAAAATTAATACAAAATATATGAAAAAATTAATCTACAAAAATATTATTTCGATAATAGTATTCTTTTTGTTACCTTGGTTTTATATGAATAATGATTATGAATTAAAGATTTTAAGTTTCGATTCTAATTATTTATTGATATTAGGTTTGATTGGAGTTATTTATTTACTTTATGAAAATACAAAATCGTTGTTAAGATTTAAGGGAAAGCAAAAGGTAGTACCAATAGTTTTTATATTGATACCAACACTCATTGTCATTTATTTTATTTTGGGAATAGTAGCTTTCAGTAATTATTCAGTACTTTGATTGATAAATACAATATAAAATTCAACGCCTCATACCCATTGAGCCATTAAAAACCTAAACATTCACTGGGTGCGTGGACGTTGATTTTTAGTTGAAAGTGATAAGGTTAAGCGATAAATATCGTATTGAATTATAGCATTGATTCCATATAAGATATTAATTTTAGTAGGTATTGTATCAATATTTTATACAATAACTAGTTAGGTAAAATATTTTTGGCAGGCTACCAGAGAATACTATGGATTGGAATATTTTAAGAAGTTTAGTTTATTTTCGAGCCGAGTAGCTAATATATAATTATATTAATAAAAATTAAAAAAAGAAATTATGAAATTATCAAAACATTTTAGATATTTTGCTTTTATACTTTTGGGATTGATAGGAACTGTTGTTTTATTTTTTGTGAGTGAATTAATTGGTTTTTCTCATATGAATTTTGTAGCCTTTGCGAATCCGTCATATGCCTCATGGGTCTATCCAGTTTATTTTTTAATTAGTTGTTTAGTTTTTAGAAAAGTATTTGATATTTCTAAAAAAGCAAATTATTATATTGTTGCAACATTTGTTATTTTGTTGATTTGGTCATATTTAATTTTTGAAGGAGAATTGTTTATTAACCCAATTCCATTTGGAATTAATGCGTATTAGTTAAATCAACAATTCAACAAAATTTTAATGGCTCACACCCATTGAGCCATTAAATATCCCAAAATGTTATAATTTTAGGCTTTTTTTGTGTTGATTTCTATATAGATTTAGAGTATCGTTAACACATAAATTAACATAAAAATATGTCCGAAGAACAAAAAAGATTACTAGAAAAACAGCTGTGGGGCGTTGCAAATTTGCTCCGCGGAAAGATGAATGCTGATGAATACAAGAATTATATTCTTGGTTTTATTTTCTATAAATATCTATCCGAAAAATTAGAACAATATGTTGATGAAAAGCTTTTATCTAGCGAGGGTTTTACTTTTGCGCAAATAAAAGAAAACACTAAAGACGGCAAGGAAATTATAAAAGAAATAAAAACTGGATGTATTGGACATCTTGGATACTTTTTAAAACCAAAAGAGATTTTTTCGTATTTAGTTAAAAAAGGAAAAGGAGAGACAAGTGATGAAAATAAATTTATTCTTGAAGATCTTAAAAATATTCTTGATTCAATTGAAAAAACTTCAGCAGGTACAGATAGCGAGGATGATTTTAAAGGCCTTTTTGATGATATTGATTTAACTTCTACTAAGCTTGGCTCTCGCGAAAAGGATAAAAATGATGTAGTGGTTGAGGTGCTTGTGTTATTAAGCGGTATTGATTTTAAGCTTGAGGATGCTAAAAGCGATTTGCTTGGGGACGCGTATGAGTATTTAATTGGCGAGTTTGCGGCTGGGGCCGGCAAAAAAGGCGGTGAGTTTTATACTCCTGCTCAAGTTTCGCGTTTGCTTGCTCAAATTGTTTCGCAAGATAAAAAGCGCGTTAAATCAGTTTATGATCCAACTTGTGGTTCTGGCTCTCTTTTGCTTCGCATTGGGGATTATGCAGAGGTTGTTAATTATTTTGGTCAGGAACTTAATCCTACTACGTATAACTTAGGGCGCATGAACATGATTCTTCATGGTGTACATTTTGATCATTTTAAAATTCTTCAGGGTGATACTTTAAAAGAGGATATGCATGCGGACTTAAAGGCCGAGGTTATTGTTGCTAATCCGCCTTTTGCCACTAAATGGAAAAGCGATAGCGATCCAGAGCTAGCTCACGATGACAGATTTTCGCAGTATGGCAGGCTTGCGCCTAAAAGTGCTGCTGATTACGCATTTGTAACGCACATGATTCACCATTTGGCTGATAATGGAACCATGGCGGTTATTCTTCCACATGGCGTGTTGTTTCGCTCTGGCGCGGAGGGGCATATTAGAAAATATATTATTGAGAATCAAAATTTTCTTGATGCTGTTATTGGTTTGCCTGCTAATATTTTTTATGGAACTTCTATTCCTGTAACAATTCTTGTATTTAAAAAGTGTCGCAAAGATGATGAGGATATTTTATTTATTGACGCATCTAAGGATTTTGAAAAGGGTAAGAATCAAAATAAATTGACTGATGAAAATATTAAAAAGATTTTTGATACTTATAAAAGTCGTGAGGAAGTTGAAAAGTATTCGCATAAGGCAAATTTGGATGAGATTAAGGAAAATGAATTTAATCTTAATATTCCAAGGTATGTTGATACTTTTGAGGAGGAGGAGATTGTTGATATTGCTTCTGTTTCTAAGGAATTAAAAAAGCTTTATTCGGATGAGGTAGGTTTACAAAGTGAGATTAGTGGGTTTTGTGATGAATTGAAGATTGATAAGCCGTTTTAAAGTTCCGGAATTTCGTAACATTAGAATAAATAAATTATTTTAAATTATGAAAAATAAAAAACAATCACAAGTTTCTATTTATAGCTCTTTTGGTGATGAACAAAAAATACGTGTTAGGATTAAAGATGAAAATGTTTGGTTGTCGCAAAGGCTGATTGCTGAATTGTTTGATGTTGACGCGCGTACAGTTAATGAGCATTTAGTCAATATTTATTCAGAGCTAGAATTGGAGGAAAATTCAACTATCCGGAATTTCCGGATAGTTCAAAAAGAGGGCGCAAGAGAAGTTGCTCGCGATGTGAATCACTATAATTTAGATGCTATTTTGGCAGTTGGCTATCGTGTGCGATCAGATCGAGGAACTCAATTTCGCAAATGGGCAACAGAAAGATTGCGTGAATATTTGATTAAGGGTTTTACAATGGATGATGAAAGATTGAAACAGGGTGGCGGTCGGGCTCGTTATTTCCAAGAATTATTGCAGCGAATACGGGATATCAGGAGTAGTGAGCGGATGTTTTATCAGAAAGTAACTGATATTTATGCTACAAGTATTGATTATAAGGTAGATAAAGAGCTGACTCAAAAATTTTTCTCGACAGTGCAGAATAAAATGCACTATGCTGTGCATGGCTGTACTGCCGCAGAAATAATTGCCAAGCGCGCTGACAATAAAAAACCTTTAATGGGGCTTACTGGCTTTAAAGATGATTATATTACGGCGAGTGATATTGCTGTCGCAAAAAATTATTTAACTGAAGCAGAAATAAATGAGCTGAATCTAATTGTTTCGCTTTATATTGATTTTGGGGAATTGCAGGCTAATAGTGGCTGTTTGATGAAAATGCGGGATTGGATTATAAAGCTAGATGAATTTTTGTCTATTTCTGGAAAAAAGCTTCTGCATAGCGCTGGCAAGGTAAGCCATGAGCAGGCTATGGAAAAAGCTGACGCCCAGTTCTCGGAATATAGAAAAGTCCGGGATAAAAACTATATTTCTGATTTTGATAGGGAGGTTAAGAAAATTTTGAAGAAGGGCAAAGATAAAAAATAATATGCCAACAAAGACCAAACAACCAGAAACTCAAAAAATCCCAAAACTTCGTTTTCGGGAATTTTCTGGTGCGTGGGAGGAAAAGAAATTGGGGGAAATTTGTAAGATTAAGACAGGTAGTAAAGACACTCAAGACAGGAATGATGATGGAAAATACCCTTTTTTTGTAAGATCAAACACTGTCGAGAAAATTAATAGTTTTTCTTTTGATGGGGAAGCAATTTTAACATCAGGCGATGGAGTGGGGGTCGGTAAAAATTTTCATTATATGGTGGGTAAATTTGATTATCACCAGAGAGTTTATTGTTTATGTTCCTTTAAAGAAGCGTATTATGGAAAGTTTGTTTATAATATTTTTACCGAGCGTTTTTATAAAAGAGTCATGCGTTTAAGTGCAAAAAATTCAGTCGACTCGATTCGAATGGATATGATTAGTGCTATGCAGATCCATTTTCCATCTTTCCAAGAGCAGCAAAAAATTGCGAAATTTTTAAACACAGTTGATGAGTGGATTGGAAATTTGCGCGCACAAAAACAATTTTTTGAAAAATACAAAAAAGGAATCATGCAGAAAATTTTTTCTCAAGAAGTTCGTTTTAGAGATGATAAAGGAAAAGATTTTGCAGAGTGGAAGAAGAAGAGATTAGTGGAGGTTGCAACTCTTATAACCAAAGGAACAACACCCACAAGTGTAGGTTTTAGATTTAAAAAGGAGGGCGTTAATTTTATTAAAGTTGAAAATGTTGACAGTAATTCAAATATTAAAATAACCGAAACGCCAAAAATTTCAGAAGAATGCGATGAGACACTTAAAAGGTCAAAGCTTCAAGAAAATGATATTATGTTTTCAATTGCAGGAACACTTGGAAGGACGGCAATTGTTAGAAAAAAGGATTTGCCAGCGAACACAAACCAAGCTTTTTCTCTCGTTAGGTTAAAAGATGGTTATTCTATTGATTTTGTTAATGCTTATTTAAATTTATGGAAAATAAAGAGATATATTCATAGGATGCTTTCTGTTGGTGCTCAGCCGAATTTGAGTTTAAAACAAGTCGGAGATATTTCTTTAAATTTTCCTTTACTACAAGAACAACAAAAAATCGCAGATTTTTTGACTTCAATTGATAATTTGATAGTATCAAAACAACAACAAATCATCCAAGCTGAGACCTGGAAAAAGGGCTTGATGCAGAGGTTGTTTGTGTGAAAATATGTATATTAAAGAATTGACAATTGAAAATTATAAAGGATTTAAAGGTGAACATATTCTAAAATTTGATAAGAATTTAGTTTTTTTTGTTGGTGATAATAATAGTGGTAAATCAACTATTTTTGAATCAATTGATTTTTTAAAAACTGGGTTGCCTCAAACAAAAGTACTTGAGGATATAAAAAATAAAAATACCGATGAACCTGTATGTGTTACCTTAAAAATTCAAGGAGATATTAAAAATATAATAAATGATTTTTCACAATCGAAATATTTAAGTTATGTGTACAAGGAAAGCGGGGTTGAGACGCTTCTTGCTCGACGTACTTCTGAGGTAAGTACAATTAAACAAAAAGGCAAAGAAGTGGAAATAAATATTAAGAAAATAACACTCTGGAATGCCGAGACTAAACAATTTGAAAATCCTGCAGGAATAGATTCTGTATTTAAAACATTATTTGAGACTCAGTTTGTTTGGGCTGATACAAATCCTGATGACATTTCTGATTTTGGTTCTACAAAAATATGCGGACGATTACTGACAAGCACAATTGGTGATTTTTTTGAGTCAAAACAATGGGGGCAATTTGTTGATATTCATAAAGAAACATTTCAAGAAGGACCAAATAGTTTAGCTTCTAGAACAAAAGACTTAGAAGATAGAATTCAAAGTTTAATTACAAATCAATATGGATCAGCTGACATTAAATTTAATTTTAGTTTACCTGAAGTTGCCAGCTTTATTAAATCTGGTGGAATAAATATTAATGATGGCACCGATACTAATAGTAAAGACAAGGGGACTGGAATGCAAAGAGCACTTGCCCTTGCATTGATTCAAATATATTCTGAAGAGATATGTAAGCACCCAAAGGATTCTAAAAAAATTAAACCATTATTTTTATTTATTGATGAGCCCGAAACTTTTCTTCATCCTATTGCTCAAAAGAAATTGCTTAGCGCATTAGATGCAATCTCTGAAGTCCAACAAGTTTTTATTACAACGCATTCCCCTTATCTTCTAAAATCTTTTCAATCAGATAAGCATGTATTGTTTTCATGTGAAAAATTAACATCTACAAACAAAGTTGAATCTTCCATAAAGTTAGATTTGTTTGGTAATAGTAGTCCAACATGGGGAGAAATTAATTATTTTGCATATAGCTTATTAACTGTCGAATTTCATAATGAGTTATATGGTTTTGTTCAGGCAAAAGCAATTAAGGAAGATTTTAAATATGAAAAAATAGAAGAATTTGATAAATATCTTGACACCAAAGGTGCTAAGATGGATATAGAATGGATACATGAAAAATCTTCAGGAGACAAAAAATATAAAACAACACTCCAAACTTATATACGCAATACAATTCATCATACTGAGAATAAAAAAAATATTGACTATACTGACGAGCAACTAGAAAAATCAACAAATAAATTAATTGATATTTTGAAAAATTAATCTATGCCTCACCAATCCGAACAAAAACTTGAAAAAACATTAATTAAACAGCTGAATAAGTTGGGATTTTCGAGTGTTACAATAGAAGATGACAATGCATTAATAAATAACTTACGTGCGCAATTAGAAAAATTTAATGAAACAAATTTTTCTGACGTGGAATTTAAAAAGATACAGAATCATTTAAACAAAGGCGATAGATTTTATAAAGCTAAAACTTTGCGAGATAGATTTTTGTTAAAGAGAGATGATGAAACAACAAAACACATCAGGTTTTTTAACATGGAACAATGGTGCAAAAATGAATATCAAGTAACAAACCAAATAACACAAACAGGCAGATACGAAAACAGATATGATGTCACATTGCTAATCAATGGCTTGCCATTAGTACATATAGAGCTAAAACGCAGGGGCGTGGAAATGAAAGAAGCATTTAACCAGATACAGCGATATCACAAACATTCATTCACAGGAACATTATTTGAATATGCGCAGATATTCGTAATATCAAACGGAGTAAATACAAAATATTTTTCAAACAATCCAAAACAATCATTTGAACAAACATTTTACTGGACAGACGAGGAAAACAAAAAAATAACCAAATTAGACGAATTCGCTGAAGTGTTTTTGGAAAAATGCGCAATATCCGAAATGATTGCGGAATATATTGTGCTTGCTGAATACTATAAAATTCCAATGATTTTACGGCCATATCAATATTGCGCTGTAAAAGCAATTGAAAAGAGAGTGCGAGAAACAGATAAGAATGGATATATTTGGCATACAACAGGATCAGGGAAAACGCTTACATCATACAAAGCAAGTCAAATACTTTCGCAAATGCCAGAAGTAAAAAAGGTATTGTTTGTTGTAGATAGAAAAGATTTAGACATACAAACAACAAAAGAATTTAATTCGTTTTCCGCGGGCTCAGTAGATGGGACTAATAATACTCGCAATCTAGTAAATCAGCTTGAACATGAAAATACAAAATTAATAGTAACAACTATTCAAAAGCTTGATATTGCAATTAGTAAAAAATCTTATCTTAAGAAATTTGAATATTTAGAAAACGAAAAAGTAGTAATTATTTTTGATGAATGTCACAGAAGCCAGTTTGGGAAAACACATAAGTTAATTAAAAGCTTTTTTAAAAAAGCACAGTTGTTTGGGTTTACAGGAACCCCAATTTTTGCGGACAATAATGTTAAGGGTGTAACAACCGCGGACGTGTTTGGTAAGTGTATGCATAAATATATTATTACGCATGCAATTGATGATAATAATGTGCTTGGGTTCGCAGTTGAGTATGTTGGGAGATATACACAAAAAGATCCAGATACTTTGGACGCGGATATTTTTGCAGAGACACTTGTTGAAGGCATTGATACAAGGGAAGTTCTTGAAAGCGATGATCGGCTGAATAAAATTACAGAATATGTTTTGCAAGATTGGAAGCGAAAAACAAAAAAAGGAAAATTCAATGCGCTTTTTGCGGTTACCAGTATTGATATTTTGAAAAAATATTATACTTTGTTTAAAAAGAAAAAGAAGGATGATTTTAAGATTGCGACTATTTTTACCTATCATGCGAATGAAGAGGAAAGTTCAGACATGCTTGATGTTGATGTATTTGCAGGGGAGGGAACTCCAGGAAACAAACATTCTAGAGATTTTTTGGAGGATTGTATTAAAGATTACAATAAAATATATTCAACAAATTTTAAAACTGATCAATTCTATAATTATTACAGAGATTTACAACAAAGAATAAAGAACAAAGAAGTAGATTTAGTTCTTGTGGTAAATATGTTTTTAACAGGATTTGATAGTCCGCGACTTAATACATTATATGTAGATAAAAATTTGCGTTATCATGGACTTATTCAAGCATATTCAAGAACAAACAGATTATTGAATTCAGATAAACCGCATGGAAACATAGTTTCTTTTAGAAATTTAAAATTAGCAACCGATAAAGCATTAGCTTTGTTTGGGGACGAAAATGCAAAAGAAATTGTATTTAAGAAGCCATACGAAGAGCAAAAGAAAGATTTTGAAAATAAGCTAGCAGAATTACGTGAAAAAACGCCAACAGTTGCGTCTGTGGGCGAATTAAAAGGCGAGAAAGAAAAAGCAGAGTTTGTAACAACATTCCGCGATCTTCTCCGCGTTAAATCATCACTTGAAACATTTGCGGAATTCTCATTTAAAGATATTGGTATATCTGAACAAGAATTTTATGACTACCAAAGCAAGTATTTAGATATTCACGAGGAGAGAAAGGATAATGAAACAGACGCAGAATCTATTTTAGATCAAATTGATTTTGAGCTTGAATTAACTATAAGGGATATTATAGATTTTGATTATATTATTTATCTTATTGCAGGGCTTAAAAATATTAGTTCTAAGGTAGTGCGAGAAAAGAAAACAGAAGAGATTTTGAAATTATTTGATAGAGATGCAAAACTTCGCAAGAAGAAAGATTTGATAAAGAAATTTATAGAAGAAAATCTACCAAAGATTGATAAATCAGATGATGTTGAAAAAGCATTCAATGAATTTTGGGAGACTGAACAATCTAAAAGTTTAAAAGATATTGCCGAAAAAGAGAATATTCCAATAGATAAATTTGAACAATTAATCACTGATTATTTCTACACCCAAAAAATGCCTCGCTCACAAGATATTGCCGATCTAATGCCAAAACAGCCACCAATATTAGAGCGTCGAGGTATTATTGATCGCATAAAAGGCGCGATTGAGGATATTGTTGATATTTTTGAATGGTAATATATAAAAATTAAATAAAATAAAAAATATGTCTCCAATAATAATATTGATATTAGGTATAATCGCGGGTTTCGCATTAGCCAAACTAACAACCAAAAAATCCTCGCCATCTGATGAGCGCGTTATCAAAAAATCCGAAAAAGAAAAGCAGAAAAATAAAAATTTGGATGAAATATTGTTATACCTAAAAGAGCATAAAGAAATTACAAACAATGATATTGAAGAATTATTAAAAGTATCCGATGCAACAGTAACGCGATATTTAGATAAACTTGAAGAACAGGGAAAAATAGAGCAAATAGGGGAAAAAGGCAGATATGTGAAATATCGGTTGCGGTGATTCATGTTAAAGACCCTCACCCTAGCCCTCTCCCGAGTACAGGAGAGGGAATTTAGAAAAGATTTCAATGGCTCATACCCATTGAGCCATTAAAAACATAGATAAATTAGCCATATCAGGCTTGCAAAAAGTAAAAAATCTGTTATAATCAACACGATTTATATGTTTATGTTAAGAAATTACATTTTTTAGTTTATATTTTCTATGGATAATAATTTAGTAGACAATACAACTGATGTTGAAAATGATGTTCTTAGTTTGGCCGAAAAAGAGCAAACAACAGAGATGGATAGGATGATGAAT
>Ga0222697_1000321_pt1 | contig 21893 bp, 34 predicted proteins | sample AntAcemetage1402_FD_179835 | JGI IMG/M metagenome (GOLD analysis project Ga0222697, IMG submission 179835) | Saline water microbial communities from Ace Lake, Antarctica - #1402 | ecosystem: Environmental > Aquatic > Non-marine Saline and Alkaline > Saline | place: Antarctica: Ace Lake... | reverse complement strand
TTACCACAATTTAAATTAAAATAAAATTATGAGTGATCAAAAAATAACAGAGTTAGACAATTATACACCTCCGATAGATGCGGATGTTGTCCCTATTGTCGACACAGTTTCAGGAGTAACAAAGAAATTGACTTGGGCGAATATCAAAGCAACTCTAAAAACTTATTTTGATACTTTGTATTTGTCTTTAGCAGGTGGAACAATGACAGGAGATATCCAGTTAGGAGAAACAGATATTAAATTAGATGCAGTTCTTTCAGAAGATGAAACTTGGTCAGGAATTGTAATAGCAGTTACTCTTGGCTCAACAGTTGCTCAAGGAGAGGTATGTTTCTTGGCTTCAGACGGCAAGTGGGATAAGAATGACGGAATACTAGACGGAACAGACACTGGTTTTAGCAAACAACTTGGTATTTGTTTAGTTGCTGGGGACGATACAGACGCTTCAGAAATGTTACTTTATGGAAAAGTAAGAAGTTTAGGTTTCCCAGAATTTACAGCAGGAGCTCCAGTTTATCTTTCAGATACAGCAGGAGATTTAGTTGTGGCTCAGCCGAGTAGTGCCAATTTCTGTATTCGTGTTTGCGGTTATGCAGTTACAGCAGAAGACCTTCTATGGAACCCAGATAACTCTTATATTGTCCACTCTTAAAATTATGAAATTACCAAAGAAACAAAAGTTCAGCGAATTTTGGCACTTAGAGGTTCTATTTATAATCCCAGTTATTTTACTCTGGTCGGCATTACTAATCGGTATTTATTTAAAAGTATAATATGGCAAATACGAAATCTATAGATTTAGAATTAAGTTCATCTCAATATCTTTCAGATTTAACCCCCTCAGCAGATTTAGGAATTGACGGAGATATTTCTTTAGAGATGTTAGTAAAATTTGAAAGCGTTCCAACTGTAGACGGAGATCAACAAATAATTATAATGCACGGTAATCCTACTGGTAGTTATTATGATTATCTCTTAATGTTAAGAAAAGATGCAGTATTAGGATTAACACTTGCATATTTTCATAGAAACTCATCAGACGAAGGTGAAAGAGTAGAGGTAGTGTGGACGCCTTCGACGGGAGTTTGGTATAAAATAGGTATTACGATAGCAACCAACACTGTAAAATTCTATGTAGGTAGTTCACAGCAAGGAGAAAATCAAACACTTTCTTATACAAGGACAGTAGACGCAGGGGCAGATTTATATATAGGAAGTTTATGGGGAACAGGCCATTATTATGACGGACTTATGGACGAAATAAGAATATCGGATACTATTAGAACTATTACAGTCCAAACAAAAGAATTTACGACAGACGCAAATACAATGGGTCTATGGCATTTAAATAATTCTTTAGTAGACGCTACAGGAAATGGAAATACTTTAACGAATAATAATTCAGCAACATTTAGCACAGATGTTCCTTTTGTTGGTTCATCAATAAAATCAATAAACGGATTAGCAAAAGCATCAATCAAATCTAGGAATGGATTAGCGATAGCGAGTATTAAGAGTATCAATGGATTAGAATAAAATTATTTATGACGTTTTATAAATTACTCAAAGAGGACGGCGATAGACTTCTAAAAGAAACAAGTGAATTTATTTTACTTGAAAATTTGTCGTATGAGGTTATCCAAAAAAGTCTTAAATATGTCATAGTTCAAACACCATCAGCAAAAACTAAAAGTCTGAAATATACATTATTGAGTGGGACAGCAATTCAAAAGAGTTTAAAATATACAGTTAAACAAACACCATCAGCAATAGAAAAAGGTTTAATTTATTCTGTGATCACAGATACAAACATTCAAAAAGGATTAGAGTATCAAGTTTTAACAAATATAAAAATAGAAAAATCACTTCAATATGAAGTTGAAAGTCAGGCATTAATTCAGAAGTCTTTAAAATATACAATCAAACAAACTCCTTCAAAAATAACAAAGGATTTGGAATATAGAATTGTAATTGAAACAGTAATAGAAAAAGGTTTAATTTATTCTGTGAAGTCAGAACAGATAGTTCAAAAATCTATTCAATATACAATTTTAACTAGTTCAAAAATAGAGAAAGAAATGAACTACGAAATAGTGTCTAGCACAGCAATTCAAAAATCTCTGAAGTATACTGTAACAAGCACTCCGTCAGCAATTGAGAAATCATTGGCATACTACATTTTTAATCAAGATACAAAAACAAAAGGTTTGGATTATGCAGTTCTGACATCAGGATTAATTCAAAAAACATTAAGTTATTATTTGTCTACAATGCCAATTAAAGTTGAGAAAGGATTGGAATATCAAATAATGATTCCAACTAATATCCAAAAGACTCTCCAATATGAAATCTTAACAGACACAGCAATCACAAAGACAGATAAATATACAGTGATTAAAAGTATTGGAATAAACAAAAGTTTGGTATACGAAATTTTAACATCAAGTTCTATCACGAAAGGTTTGAGATACGAAATCTTAACCGATAGTGCAATAACAAAATCAGATAAATATACAATAATAAAACCAGTTAAAATTCAAAAGTCATTAGCCTATGAGATTTTAACAGAAAGCACAATTCAGAAAGGATTGGTGTATGATATTTTGTCTCCGACTGGAATAACTAAATCATTAGAGTATGAAATCATAACTGGAATAGCAATAACAAAATCACTTCAATACGAAGTTAGATCATTCCCTTATACTTATGGGGTACAGGGGTATAAACCATTTTATTAATTAATGCTATAATAAATATATGACACCAAAAGGATATACAAATAAAAGTCAGATTGAAAATTACTTATTGACAACGGTCAATGCTATTTTTCATGATCAACTAGATGACTGGATAGCGATGATGGAAACCCACATCAATAAGATCACAGGAAGAAACTTCATTGCTGATACGGTAGCGACTGAAAAACTCTATGATGGAAATGGGGAGAACGAATTATTGGTGGATGATTTTATAGGAACTCCGACAATCGAAATAAATGGTGTCGCTTTAGATAGCGATCAATATCTTGTCTACCCGGCCAACACAGAGAAAAAGAACATATTAAAACGAGTGAGCGGGGGCATATGGTCCAAAGACGACCAAAGTATCGGTGTGACGGCAAAATGGGGCTACAGTGCAGAAGTACCGAACGACATCATATTCGCAACCACAGTTCTCGTGGCTGGAATTATAAATTATTCAAGCAAGGATAGTCAGGGCCAAGTAGCCACAAAAACAATTGGGAGGTACTCAGTGACTTACACAGACAAAAAACAATGGCAAGACTTTGATCAGATCAATACGATTATTAAATCTTATAAAAAGTTTTCATTCTAAAATGATTAATATTGAATACAACCAAATAGTGAGTGTCTCTAGATTAGCTGAAGATACGAATGATAGGGAAAAATATTCTTCGCATCTTACTGGTGTCAGGGCTTCGATCCAACCACTAGATGATACATTCAACGAAGACATAACTGGGAGCATGGGAAAAGACAGATTAATGTTCTGTGCAGTTCAAGATATTAAAGAGGGGGATCGTGTAACATTTAGTTCGAAAGTTTACAGGGTCGTTGCATTTGAAAACTTTAATGACTTCCAAAGACAAGAACAGCACATGGAAATCTTAATCAGAGAATATATAGAATAATGTTAAAAGTAGAAATAAAAGGATTTGATACGATAGTAAAAGGATTGATAAAATCTCCTGAAGTAGTAGTCAGAGAATTAGGAATTGCTCTCGGAAAGTCTATGGTAGTTACACACAATCAGGCACTGAAAGAAGCACCAGTAAATAAAGCAGGTGGAGGTGGAAACCTAAGGCAGAACATAAAACAGAATCGTATCAATAAGTTAAAAGGAGAAATAGATTCGAAAGCAAAATATTCAGGATTTGTCCATGAGGGAACTCGACCACATATAATTAGAGCGAGAAGAAAAAAAGTATTGGCGAATAGAAGAACAGGTCAGATTTTTGGAAAAGTAGTTCGTCATCCCGGAACCAAAGCAAATCCATATATGAAAAGAGCATTGAAAAAATCAGAGGGGAGAATCAACACATTTTTTGAAAGAGCAACAATTAAAATAGCTAAAATAATAAAATGAAAACAACAATCGTAGATATAAAAGCATTAATAGTCACAAAAATCCAAAGCATAAAAGTTGGGAGTGATTCTGTGTTCGGCCAAGTGACAGATTATGCGACAGGAGACTTCACAAAATATCCTGCCGTAGTGGTTCGGCCAGTGGGAGGTGCAGGAGAATATGTAGACACAGCGAGAAACGAGAGGACATTTTCATTCGTAGTTGATTTATACCAAGAACAGTCTGAAGCAGGTAAAACAAAAGAACAGGCAACAGATATTTTGGAAAGTGTGGTTGATAAATTACTGATAGCATTTGATCAAGATAAGACACTTGGAAATGAAGTCCAAACCGTTGAGGTGGTCGAGATGCGGTTCGATTTTGATAATCGAAAGGGTACATACAACTTCGCAAGTTTTGATATTAATTGTGTGGTTGTAGTTAATAATTTTGCATAGTATAATAAATATATGAATTACAAAAATATAACAAAAAAAGATTTATACCTTAATGAAATCGGACTTGTGAAAGCAGGGGAAACGGTAAAAACAAAGGATGAAATCAACAATCCAAATTTTGAATTAATAGTGGCGAAGACTCCTGAAAACACAGGGGAAAATAAAGAAGTCGAAACTTTAAAAGCCAACGATAACAACAAATAAAAATATGAATTATTTTTCAGATCAGGGATATCTTGCAGTGATTCCCGAGGGGACCCCGGGGACAGCTGTGATCCCAACAAACTTCGTGCCATTGATTAGCGAGAGCATCAAGACAATCCAAAATCTTTCAACCGATAAAAGAATGAAAGGAAGAACTTGGGGAGCGAATGATTTATTAAAAGGTGCTAGAACTCAAGAGGGAGAAATTGCTGTGGAAGCAGACCCTGATAACTTGGGACACTTTTTGAATATGCTTATTAAACTAGGATCAACCACAGGGGATGCGACAGATGGGTATACTCATCCATTTCTTCAGGGGGACCCTGATAGTTACACAGTAGAATTCAATCGTGGGGCTTATGCAATCAGAGTAGTAGGAGTTCAAGCCAGCGAATTAAGATTGGAATTCCAAGATAACCGAATGGTAGTAAAATCTCAAATTCAAGGATTAGGACAATTTTCAGTTGCTACATTAGGAGTAGCTTTGACAGGGGCAGGAATGACCTCAATCGTGTTAGATGACAAATACGATAGAGAACCAACTAAAGGATTGGCCGTAGGAGACAAATTGGTAATCGGAACAGACGAAGCAACGATCACAGCAATCACAGATGATGTCACAGTGGCAATCACTTCTGCATCGTTGACTTATTCAACAGGAGAAGAAATCCATTTGAAAGCACAGACTCCATCTTACACAGGACTAAGAAAAGCATTCAACCTTGGTAATATGTTAATTGGATTAGGAGCAGACGAAGCATCAGCAACATCTAATGCTGGGGCAATCGCAACAGCCACACCAGTTCATGATTTTGCAATTGTGCTTAATAGAAATATCCTAACAATCCCTAGAAGTGGAAGATTAGATCCAGTGGCCATAAAAAGACAAATGCTTGAGGGACAAATTGAGATGAAACAATTATTGGAAAATGCAGACCAACGACAGAAATTCTTGGATATCGGAAAACAAGCATTGACATTAATCGTAAAAGGGGAACATATCAATCCAGACTTCTCAACCTTTGAACAAATGACATTCAAATTCCATAATGTTAAGTTAATGGAAAATAGTAACAACTTAGAAATCGGCCAATACATTGTGGACGATCAAAAACTCGAAGTCCTATATGACGAGACAGATGGGTTAGCCATCGCAATTAGTTTGGTAAACAAAACAGCAGGAGGAGATTATTAATAACTGATCTTAAAAGATCACACTAACAACAAATTATTATGAATAGAGAAACAAAAGATTTTGAGACAAAGGGAGGGTTTAAAATCGTAGCCAATGCTTATATAACAGGGAGAGAAATGCGAAATATTCGTGACTGTTATATTGGAGAAGCTGATGTAAATGTAAACGATTTCAAAAAAGGCAATGTCCCACTAACAGGAATTAAAGGTGGGGTTATTAGTAAAGCCGAGGACATCTCAATCGAAGCATTGATCGTGTCAGTTAATGGAAGCAAAGAGAAAGTGCTCGAAGCAGTTTCAGACTTGCCGTCCGACGATTACGATGAAGTAGTTGAATACATAAATACAATTACAAGCCCAAAAAAAGACAAAGGCGATACATCGGATCTTTAATAAAGTATGGGACAAAGAATCAACTGGATGAGAACATGATGATGGTTCAGATTTGCAAAGACTTCGGATGGACATATTACGAGTACATGGAATCGCCACAACCTTTCATAGATTTAATCCAAGAAATGTATCGCATAGACTCACAAAAAAATGACAACAATTCAAACAAAAGCAAAAATAATCTTTGATGTAGAAAACCGTGGGAAGCAGGCACTTGAAAAAGCAGGTCGCCAAATGGGAGAACTGGAAAGAAAAACAAGAAGTCTACAATCAACATTCAAAACAATGAGAAATGTTGGAGCAATTGCATTTACTGGAATAGCGACAGGCCTTGGATTTGCTGTGGCTGAAGCCGCCAAACTTGAAACATTAGAGGTGGCTTTTACTACGATGATAGGAAGTGCGGATAAGGCAAAGGAAACGATTCGTGGGTTAAGAGATTTTACAGCAAAGACTCCTTTTCAATTCGATGGAGTCGCAAAGGCATCTAGGCAGTTGTTATCATTCGGTGTTTCGAGTGAAGATTTACAAGGCAAATTAAAATTCTTAGGAGATATCGCAGCGGGGGCAAATATTCCATTGTCAGATATGGCGGCGATTTTTGGTAAATCAAAAGCGAAAGGAAAAGCCATGACGGAGGAACTCCTACAATTATCAGATAGGGGTGTTCCGATTATTGCTGTTCTAGCGAAAAAAATGGGAGTGGCTGAAAGTGCTATATTTGATATGGCTTCTGAGGGGAAAATAAGTTTTGATATTTTACAAGACTCATTAATATCTATGTCAGAAGAGGGAGGAATATTTTTTGACTTGATGACGAAAATGTCTGATACGGTTTCAGGTAGATTTTCAACATTAAAAGATAATGTTCAGATATTGGCTCAATCAATAGGAACTCAGTTCTTACCTATGGTCGCAGATTTATTGGAGAAAGTTATTCCATTAGTTGTGGCTCTGGGAGAGTGGGTTGAAGCGAATCCCGAACTTACAAAAAAAATAATTATAGCAACTGCTGTCGTCACTGGTTTTGTGGCAGTAGTTGGAGGTTTAGCTGTTGGTGTATGGGCGGTTAATAGTGCAATGAAAACATTAGGAATAACTACAAAAGCATTAATGTCAGGAAGTGTTTGGGGGTTAATAATAATTGGAGTTATATTTTTAGCAGACAAATTAAAAAATCTAATAGCCGAGTTTTATGGTGTAGAGTTGACTTGGAAAGAAATCTGGGATGATATCATAGGACATACAAGTGATGCTATTTTGGCGATTACAGGATGGATTGATAAGTTAGTTCAAAAATTTAATGTAGTGAAATTCTTATTCCAAGACATCAAAGAGAAAGTCACAGCAGGGGCAATAGATTTAGCTGGCAGAGTTATAAATGTAGACGATGCAATAATTACACCAAGGGGAGACATCGTGCAACCAGCTGATGATGATTTTATTATTGCGACAAAGGACCCGAGTGGATTGGGTGGAGGGCAAACTATAAACTTTGATTTTTCAGGTGCCACAATAACAAACAAAGAACAGTTCATGAATGATATTAAAATGCAACTTGGTCGGGGTGTGCAATTAAAAGGAGTAGGAATATAAAAATATGAATAGTGTATTATTTGACTCAATAGAATTAATAAGTTCAACCTATAATGTAAGTAGAGTTTTAGATGACACTACACCTCAAAGAACTATAAATCTTATTGAAACTGAGGGTGTAGATGGAGCCGTAATTGTTAGTGATAGATTCGGAACAAAGACGATTGATATCAAAGGAATACTAGTCGGGGCATCAGAAAGCGACCTGCAGACAAAAATTGACACAGCCAACGAGTTATTCTCAAGAAAGGGTGTAAACCTCGACATCATCCCTGACGGTGGCTCTACGAGGAGATATGTGGTTTGTTTAATCGGAGCGGTAGAATATAACCGTGATTTTTATAATATAGATTATGTTCCTTTCAAATTGAAATTGTTTGTTTATGAGGGAGTCGGAAAAGACACCACAACGACAACAGCAATCTCAAATTTAAATACAACTTTAGAAAGGGACCCAGCTTCAGGATCAGATACAATTAACTTCGCAGGGTCAGCCGACCCTAAACCGAACATCACATTCACACTCGATACGATTGGGAAATTAGATTTGATAACAATTAACGATGACGACTCAGGAGAAGAAATGAGTATTGAGATAGACGGAGACTATTCAAACGGCGACGAAGTGGTTGTTGATTTAGAAAACCAAACAGTGAAAAGGGAGGGGGTTGATGTGCCGTTCTTAGGAAACATTCCAACATTTTTAAAAGGAGATAACGATTTGCACATTTCATATCAAGGGGCAACTTATGCACTCGACCAAGAACAGATAGCAGTTAAAAATGTTGGATATTCTGTTGGTAATACTGGAGCAGTAAAAAACTCACTGACTCAAAGTTTTATTCCAAGTAAAAGTGGATATTTAGAGCAAATAAAAATTTGGGCAAATAAAGTAGGGACACCAATAAATAATTTAAGTATTCATTTATATAATGATAACGGAGAATTACCAGAAAGTTCTCAGGGATTAATTTTTTCTTTAACAGAAGCAAGTGCTAGTTCAACACCAACAGGAGTAGAGGAAACATTGAATAGTGGAGCACCTATTTATTTAAGAAAAGGTGTAAAATATTGGCTAGTATTTAGTACTGGAGATAGTTCAGGAAATTATTATAGAATACATGGTGCTGGAACAGATCAGTATTCAAATGGTAGATTACTAGAATATGACAATCCTGTTACAACATCACCTCCATCAGACCCTAATGATTGGGAAGAAACTGGTGGTGATATGTATTTTCAAACTTACCAAGGCCAAGGAGGATCAGCCGACTGGGTAGTGGATTATGTGATTGATTATATTAAAAGATATCTATAATGAAAATAGGAACTAAAAACTATTTAATAAAAGTATACGATATCGACTATGTTCAAATAGGTTTAATTGCTGATGCAAGAATTAAACATTATAAAGATAGAATAAACAGTGGACTCGGAGAATTCGTGTTCGATGTAGAAAGAACTCTTCAAGACTGGAATAATGATACGACAGGATTTACTTTTGATTTGGCTCAAATTATTGAATTGTGGGTTAACGATACAGACACAGCTGGCAGTTATGTGAGAGTTTATTCAGGATACATTTCAAGGATTAATTTTTTGCAAAGTACTACTAAAAAAACAGTGACGGTGACTTGCCTTGGATTTGTTTCAAGACTAGGTTCAGATGTTTATAAGAATGGAACTACAACAAGCATAACTGAAACAACCACAGAACCAGCGACAATTTTCAAAAACATAATTGATAGATTAAGAGCCAGTGCCGATGGGAATATTCCGTTTTTGAATTACACTCCGAGCAGTGTCCAAGATACAAATCAATCAGTGAGTTTAAAATTTGAATCAGATACTTACTTGGAAGCATTAACTAGAGTGCTAGATTTAAGTCCAGCAAATTGGTTCTGGAAACTTGACCAAGATAATATTTTTAATTTTAGTCAGAAACCTGCAGTGGCAGATCATAATTTTTCAATGGGCCATATAGAAACACTTCAAATTGATTATTCAATGGAGAATATTGTGAATGGAGTTCTCACTTGGGACAACGATACGGTGTATAGATACATAGCGAACACAGATAGTCAGGCATTATATGGAAGAAGAATACAAAAAGAAACAATGCCGAGTGCAACAGGAGTCGATGCCATGGACAAACAAGCACAAAGCATCCTAGGAGAAAAAGCGAATCCAAGATCATCAATTATAATCGTGCTGGCCGACAATAACGAATTTGAAAAGTTTGGAGATTTAGCAGGATACGATATAGAAAGTGTAAAGCCCGGGCAAACATGTAGGATCACAGGAATAGATGAATTGTCAGGTTCGTTCTTAAGTAAAAATATGTTAATCAGAAATGTCACTTACTATCCAACCAGTGCAATTTTGGAAGTCGATATAGATCGTGAGGGAATAGATGATTTATTAATTAATTTTAAGAGGGATACCGACCAAATAGAAAAGGATGGAATACCAACCTCTTATACAGCAGTTTAATATGAGTGAACAAGAAAAAAACAATATAGATAAAAGGTTCGATGCATTGGAAACTTTAATTCTCAAAGAAGATAATTCAGATATCAAAAAATTGAATGAAAGATTTGACGAATTAGATATAAAGATAGAACCGATTATAGTATGGTTCGGACATATGAATTGGGTGAAGACAGGGATTTTATATACGGCAGGTTTTATTGTAACAATAGGATCAGCATTTTTTATGATTAAAAGTTTGTGGAGTAAGTAGTTCTTTGAAATTAAATAGATTTGAAAGGAGGTGAAACCAAATGAGAAACTGTGCAAGATGTATCCACTTAATAGAAGTGGTCGGTGGAAGCGAACTGGTTAATTTCTGTAAAGAGAAAAATGAGCCAGTTGAATTCCCAACCTTAATGGGTAGGTTTTGTAAAGTGTGGAGGGAGGTGGAAGAAGATGAAAAAAGCGAATAGAACATTTCTTGAAAGAAAAGGTCATAGGAACAGACATCACATCTTAGCCAAAAAAAGAGGTGGAACAAAACAGCCAAAAAACCTTATTTTACTTGACGAAAACAGACACGCTGCCTATCACTTGTTATTTGGAACGAGAACATTTGAGGAGGCAGCGAGGTTGCTCCTAAGAGCCGATAAAATAAAGAGAGGAGGTTAAGATGGGAAATGTAAAAATCGTTTCACTTGTAGAAGTGAAAAATGCAGAGGAGGAATGGCGACTACTTTATGAGATGATAAATCTCTTAGAGGCAGAGCTGTTTCGTAGACTTGGTCAGTTTGACGACCAAAGTTTTACCTCGCTGAAAGTAATTCAAGAATTAGTCAGCACAGCGAAATCAATCGCTAAAGGTCAGTGGAAAGGTATTCACATCTTAACCAAACTTCAATCAACGGGAGTAATTAGAAATCAGTAAGACTGTTGCATTCAATCTATTTAATGATATTCTTTTAGGGAGCAGAATAAAAAGAACTCCCTTATTTAAAATCAAATTATTAATATAATCACACTAATATTATGCAAACAAATCTCGGAGTAGTGAATGATCCAAGAACAGACGAACACAAAGAAAAGGATTATAAACATTGCGAAATCGCTTCAGGCGATAAAAAAATAAAAGTTGAATGGGTAGAAAAACTCCAAGACGAATGGAAGAAGTTCCCTGTCAGGAACCAAGACGGCTCAAGTTCTTGTGTGGCTCAATCGATAGCCAAGGTCCTAGGGATAAATAATTTTTTAGAAGAAAAAGAATTCGTTGAATTATCTGCGAAAGATATCTACATGAGAAGAAACAATGACGGAGGAGGAATGTGGGGAATCGATGCATTACAAATCGCATGTGGATTCGGAGCGACACTGGAAAGTTTATTCCCAAGCCAAAACATGGGTGAGGAAGAAATAAACAAAGTCGAAGACTATACCAAATACAAAAATCAAATAGCTAAGATTTTCAAAGGGAAAAACTTTGTAGTGCTTCCATTTGATATAGATTTAATCGGGGAGCAAATCCAAAAAGGAAGAGGGGTTCTTTTATTCTTTAAATTTAATCGAGACGAGTGGACTGACTACCCTGAAACCACAGGAAAAAATCCTGAATTACACCATGCCGTAGTCGGAGTAGATACGACAATGCACAATGAAGAAAAGGCAATCGTGATAGACGACTCATGGGGAGAGTTCTATGGATTAAAAGGACAGAGAGTTATCACAGAATCATTCCTAAAAGAAAGACTAACATTCGCAGGATACATCGTAGACCTCCAAAACGATTGGAGAGACGAAAAAGATAAGGATGGAGAAAAGCCCCACCACGAATTCAAAGAGAGAATGAAATTCTCAACAGAGTTTAATGTTAATGAAGAAGTTAAATGGCTTCAGAAAGTATTAATCTATGAGAATTTATTCCCAGTGAATGTAGATGTGACAGGGTACTATGGGTCGATTACCCGCAGGGCAGTTCTTAAATTTCAATTCAAACATAAGGTGGCAGGGGATAATGAATTGTATGAATTAGATGGTCGAGAAGTCGGCCCGAAAACATTAGAAAAATTAAACGAAATATATAATGAATAAAATATTTAGATCAGCATCAAAAATAGTCTTTTTAATAATGACAGTGTCAGCAAGTGCTGGATTCTTTATGGGTATTTTAGATCCAAAAGACTTCATGATATTAGCTTCAATGGCATTCTCATTTTACTTCGCAAACAAAGGAGATGATAAAGATTTGACTTATCTAGGAAAGTAAAATATAATTGAGTTATGTATAAAATGACTCAAGAACATAAAGATAAAATAGGTCAGGCTGTAAAGCGTGGCCATTTTATTAAATGCAAGAATTGTAAAATAGAAGTTTGGATTGCACCATGGGAATCAAAAAGAAACTATCCAAAAAAGTATTGTGGCCGTAAATGTTTTAAGGAGTACTATAAAAAACATTTTTGCAAAAAAGGAAAAGATAACCAATTTTGGAAAGGTGGTGAATTAACTTTTTTAAGGAGAGAAATATTGAAAAGAGATAATTGGACCTGCCAAAAATGTGGTTTTAGAGATAAGGAAATAATGCAGGTTGATCACATAAAAGAAAAATCAACTGGTGGAAAAGACGAATTAAAAAATCTACAAACAATATGCCCAAATTGCCATGCCAAAAAAACAAATAGATTTTTAAGAAAGACAGGAAAATAAATAGATGCTATAATAAAATCGTGTATTATCTAATGCACAGTTATCTCTAGGTGGTTTCTTCATGTCGCCACCAATTGATTGATAACGACCTTTTGCAAATTCCACCCTTTATCTATCGGGGTGGTTTTTGTTTTGTTATGCTATAATTAAGAGCGACCGCAAGGTCAGAGATTTGTTGTAGTGTGATCTCTTTTACAGAACCGCCTAGATCATAGGCGGTTTTGTTATAGACAAAAAAATGGATGGCGGTATAATAAAAATATGAAAGAAATTGAAATACAAACCCCAAAAAAACCATGTGTTTATTTATTAAAAGACATTGATAATGTCGTTGTTTATGTAGGTGTAAGTAAAGAAAAATTATTCACAAGAATATCAGCACATGTCTATAACAAAGAGTTCGAAAAGATATCATTTATTGAATGTGAAAGTTTAGAAGAAGCTGAGATTTTGGAGTCTGAATTAATAGTAAAAGAAAAACCAAAATATAATAAGTGTCTAACAAATCCGAATAACATTGGATACATAGGGCAATCAGAATTAATCAATAAAGGAAAAGAACTTGGATACAAGAGAGGACAAATACTAAAAAAAATAAAAGAATATAAAGATACAATTCAAATTGGAAAATATGAATATTACAAAGAAAATGTATTTGAGATTTTAATATAATTTTTTTATTGGATTTTCTATATGTGATGTTGGAACATTTAGATATGAGATGTTAAAGCATTCCGTTTGTGCGATATGGACATATCTTCTATACATAGACTACAACAGGAAAATACAACATAGAATAGAAAATCCACTCTCAAAAAGTTACCAACAGTTTTGATTTGACTTAAAACAAGGGTATGATAAGATATAAATAACTTAAAAAGGTCGGAGATTATTAATCAAAAAAAATAAGACATGAAAAAAACAACTCCATATTTAATTGCAATATTCTATATAGTATTAGCAATTACATTAATCGCAGGCATCCTATTATTTTTTGAAAAACGAGATGTAGAATTAATGGCATGGGCAGAAGTCTACGAAATTTGTGTAGAAGCAGAGTACGGAGTGACACCTACACAGTTTTATAACTCGAACGGCCACTACCCGGAATGCGACACATCGAAGTACGAGAAGAAGATGGAATTATAAATCTAGATCATTGATAACTGAGTTGTGGGAAGTGGGTAATGTAGCGGTGCCACTAGAGGTTCATTTTCATGCCTCTAATTAACATCGTCAAATAATAGCCCTGCGAAGACAACTACATAATGCTTCGCACCCACAACTCAGTTATCAAATTAAATAATAAAAAAGACATGAATAAAGTTATTTTAGTAGGTAGAACTACAAGACAGCCTGAACTAAAAGCATTACCAAGCGGGGATCAAGTATGCTCATTTAGTTTAGCGACAGGTTATAAATATAAGAATAAGGATGGAGTGATGGTGGAGCAAACAGAATTCCATAACATCTCAGCATTCGGAAAGACGGCAGAAACGATTGGAAAATATGTTGGGAAAGGAAATCAATTGATCGTAGAGGGTCGATTGAAAACTGACAAATGGGAAAAGGACGGCCAAACACATTACTCCACAAAAATTATTCTCGAAAGATTTGAGTTCGGGGCAAAGCCACAGAACCAAGAAGACAGACCGGAGCCATTAGAGAATAGTCAAGTTGACGAAAAGGTTGACAATGCAGACGGGGTCGACAACGAAGAAGAAATTAATCCTGATGATATCCCTTTTTAACATGAAATGCATTAAATGTGGAAAAAGAAGAAAGACCAAAAAAGGATTATGTAAATCTTGTCGCAAGAGAGAAGTAAATAAAAAAGCGAAAAAAAATGAATGATATAGGAAAAGAGGTAAGCAAAACTAGTAGGCAAGGCGGAGGAGTTTATGTTGTCATCGGACACATTAATTGTAGCCGGTGCAAGACATTGATAGAAGAAAGAGAAGTGATCGAACCAAACAAAGGTCAAAAGAAAAGAGGGAGTTATTATTATCATTATTCTTGGTGTCCGAATTGTGGACTGTATGAGAATGATCCGAAGACTAAAGTTAATTTATAATATGAAATTATTCGAACATCAAAAAACAGGAATAGAGTTCCTAAAGAAAACTAAAAAATGTATTTTAGCTGATGAAATGGGTCTTGGAAAAACAAGACAAGCCGTTATATCAGGAAGCGAAGAATCGGAAAAAGGAATAATGGTTGTATGCCCGGCATCGCTTAAAGTAAACTGGAAGAGAGAAATTCTCGAAGTGTATCCTGAAGAAAAAACACAAATCATAGACTCGACCACAAAAAACATCGACGAAGAAAAAAGTTGGTATATTATCAATTATGATATTCTAAAAAAATTCAAAGAGGAAATTGAAACGATGATTGATTTTAATAGAATCGATACAATCATCCTTGATGAAGCACACTACATAAAAGGAAAATCAATGAGAGCAAAATTGGTTATAGAAATGTGTCAGAGAAAAGAAATCAAAAGAGTATATGCTTTAACTGGAACACCGATAATGAATCGGCCGATAGAATTATTTAATATCTTAAAAGCAATCGAACATCCTCTTGGAGAAAAAAGATCATTTTATTCAAAGAGATACTGTGGTGCTTATTTAAGAGTGCTTAAAAATGGTCGCAGGTTTATGGATGAGAAAGGAGCAACAAATCTTGGAGAATTAAGATCACTAATTAAAAGGTCTATCATTAGAAGAAAAAAAGAAGAGGTTCTCGATCTACCTGATAAAATTATATCAGTGATGGAGTCACCGATGGATAGAGATTGGAGAATCGAGTACGACAATGCTTGGGACAATTACCTTTTATTTTTAGCAGAGTATCCCACACCTGAAAAAGACATCGATAATATAATGATGGCAAGACAACTCGTGGAACTGCAAAAATTAAAACAGGTCTGCTCTTATTCAAAGGTAGATAGAATCGTGGCCGACATTTCAAATGCGATAGATCAGGGGGAGAAAATAATTGTGTTTACTCAATACACTAAAACATTGGAACAGATCGCAGAGAAAGTTCGTAAATTGAAAATAAACGAAACGACTAGTTATATTAAAAGTAATATGACAAAAGTAGAATGTGTGACATTGTCAGGGAAAGATACGATGTTCAAAAGACAGATCGCAATTGATCAATTCCAAACAAGAGATGAAACGAAAGTATTTGTAGCAAACATAAAAGCAGGAGGAGTCGGATTGAATCTGACGGCTGGGTCGATAGTTATGTTCGCAGATATGGATTGGTCGCCTGAAGTTCATTCTCAAGCGGAGGATAGAGCACACAGGATCGGACAGAACAGTATGGTAAATGTTTATTATTACATGGTACCTGAAACCATAGAAGAAGATATTATTGGTCTCTTAATAGAAAAGAAAAAAATCATAGATGAGATACTGGATGGAAAGAAAGATAAAATCACAAAGACAAGTGTGGCAGAAGAATTCTTGAGAAGAATGAGCCAAAGAGTTACCAACAGTTAATGCTTAACAAAGGTATGATAAGAGTATATAATAAGAATATGTTAAAGGATACGATTAAAAAGATAGATCCCAAAAGGACATACGACATCAGCGAGATGGTTGAAGTCGGAATGTTTTGGTGGGTAAAAGATTTCAGATCATACATCAGTATCATAATGCATGATTACAGGAACGAGAAAATCATGCAGACAAAGATCACTGGTGAGGGTCGAGGTATCCGATACGAAATAAAAGGTCGAAACATTATTAATTTTATAAATAATTATGGGCTAGGAATATCATTCCAATCCCAAAGACAAAAAAGACATGAATGAAAATAAAGAAATTCAAGTAGTTCAAAAACAAGTTGGAGAACTACAAACTATGGTAGAAGAAACCGTAGTAGAAAATCACGATCAACTAAACAGTGTGAGTGATAAAATCAAGGAAGTGAAAAAGGTTATTAAAGTGATTAAGTTTGAGATGGCAAAAACCATCGATCCTGCGAAAGCGATAGTCGAAGCAACCAAAGAAAGATTTAATCCTTTCTTAGAAGACTGTAAGTCAGCAGAGGCAGGGCTTAAGAAAAAAGCCGAGGTGTTTATGTTAGCCGAGAAAAAGAAAGAAGATGATGAGAAAGAAAAACTGGCTAACAAAGTGGAGAGTGGATACATGAAACCTGAAACCGCAATCGATAAGATGGAAGAAGTACCTGAAGCACAGAAAACTGCGAAGACAGGAAAATCAACTCTCTCAATGAGAATGATCAAATCAGCAGGTGCGATAGATGAAGAAAAAGTACCTGAAGAATACTGGATTCCAAGACAGCTGGATATGGTAAAAATCAATAAGGCTGTAAAAGCTGGGATTGAAATCGCTGGGGTGGAAGTGAAAGAGACTCCATCAATGGCGAGTAGATAAAAGGTCAAAGGGTCGAGGAGATTATCAATCAATAATATTTTTATATTATGAAAACTACAGAATCAAACAAAATGATAGGAGAGACTCCTGTGAAAAAAGGAGCAAAAAAACCTCTGAAATATTCTGTCAAAAAGCCAAAGGCAAAAAAGAAAGACGAGAAAGAAGAAAAAAAACCTGAAGAGGTTGACCCCGGGAAAAAAGAAGAGGCGGTTAAATTAATTCAAGAAGTGGTAGTTCAAAATCCAACTGGGATATCAGAGTTAACTCTCGACAGGGGAAAGATCGAATTACTGAAAGCAACGATAGCACAAGGTGCGACAGATGATGAATTAAAAATGTTTATCAATGTTTGTACAGGGATGGGGTTGAGTCCGTTCTTAAAACAAGTCCACATGGTTAAAAGGTGGAACTCAAAACTTGGTCGAGAAGTCGCAAGCATCCAAGTTGGAATAGATGGATTTAGATCCATCGCCGAGAACACAGGAGCATATGCAGGAAACGATGACCCTGTGATGGGAGAAGATAAGGAGATGTCATTCACCCAAGGGAAAGAAATAGGCAAAATGAATGTTCCATGCACAGCGACAGTGACGGTTTACAAAATGGTGCAAGGATTGAAATGTGTTTTTGTCGCTACGGCAAGGTGGGATGAGTTCTACCCAGGGGACAAAATGGGGTTCATGTGGAGAAAAATGCCGAATGTGATGCTCGGCAAGTGTGCAGAGGCACAGGCTCTTAGAAAGGCATTTCCAAAGGTATTAGGGGGGGTCTATGCACCGGAAGAAATGGATCAGGCGGGACCGTCAGCAAAGGGAAAACCAAAAAGAACCACTCTACAAATTGCGAAGTCGATGATCACAAAAGAAACAAAGGTCGGTACATTATTTGATTTTGAAGAAAAGATTAAAAAGTCAGATAAATATACAGCAAAACAGAAAACAGAACTGAGCGGAATGATTAGTGAAAGGTCAGCTGAAATAGAATCAAAAGAAAATCATGATCAGGCCTAGACCATATCTAAGCTGGAGCCAAATGAATCTGTGGGAGGTTTCACCTGAAACATACAAGAGATTATATGTGATGGGAGAGAAACTCCCAATAAACAGGGGGATGGCCTACGGCTCAAAAATGGCTGATGCGATGGAGAAAGACGAGAACACAGGGGATATAGCATTAGACTTCGCAATGAGTCTCCTGCCGAAAGCAGGAATGAGTGAAAAAGAAATCGACTGGAAAGTGATGGGGGTGCCGATTTTTGGAAAGATAGATCATGCAAAGAAAGATTTGTCTTTAATCGATGAATACAAAACAGGGGTAGAGAAATCGTGGAATCAAAACAAAGCAAATCAATCAGCGGAGAAAGGACAACTTTGTTTTTATGGGACATCAATCTATTTCAAGACGAAGAAGATCCCGAAAGCGAGACTCTCATTCGTACCAACAATTAAAAACGACCTCGGGCAAGTCGAAGCCAAAGGAGAGGTCATCACATTTAATGTCGAAATCAAGATGAAAGATGTTCTCGTCATGGCAACGAGAATGAAAAAAGCTTGGAAAGAGATCGGCGAGATGTGTGAAAAAGAACTAACATAATCATGGATGAAGCATCAAAAAAGTTTTCATTAAAGATTAATAAGGGTATGAAATTGTATGTCAATAGTTCATGGAAAGAATATCAGAAGATTTATGGTGGAACCAAACAGAGTGATAAGAAGTTTAAGGGTTTTTTGTTAGAAGAAAATAGAAAACAACAAGTATTAATCGAAAAAGATTTGATATAAAGACAATGTCATACCAAAGATACAAAGGAATAAAAGGCAAGGCTTGGACTATGTTCAGTAAATATATCAGAGCGAGAGATCAGGGTGTATGTATTACATGCGGACGACCAGCCAAAGGAAGCGGATATCATGCTGGTCATTTTATTCCAGTAGGTGTGACAGGATCAAATAACAGACTGGCTTGGGACGAGGATAATGTGTACGGACAATGTATGCAGTGCAATGTGTGGCGAGGAGGATGGGGGGAGAAATTCACAGAGGTTTTGATTAAAAGAAATGGGAAAAAGTTCGTTGAAGATTTGAGAGCGAGAAGACACAAAATTGATCCCATAAAGGACTGGCAGGAGGTCTTAGATTATTACAAAGAGAAGTTAAAACAATTAAAAAAATGAAAGAAAAATATTATTTTACATTTGGTTTTAATCAAAAACATGAGAATTGTTTTACTGTTATTACAGCAGAAAATAGAAGAGAGGCAAGAAGAAGAATGTTTGAAAAATTTGGTAAGGAGTGGGCTTTTCAATATGATGAAGAGCATTGGTTTGACAAAGGGATATCTCAACAAGAGAGATTTAATTTAAAAGAAATAAAATGAAAAAAATTATTTTAACATTTTTATTTATAGGGATTTTGATGTCTCCGATATCAGCATCAGCGATGAGTAGAAATGAAATCGAAAGTCAATACCGACAATCAATAATTCAATTGATTGAATTATTAATGCAGAAAGTTGAAGCATTGATTCTCGAACTCGAGGGGATGCAATCGGAGTCTATACCAACTCGTAGTGTGTTGGTAGAGGAAAAGGTCGAAGAAGAACCTGTCAAATGGGTGAGGCCGTTTGATGGGTATAATCCAGCGACACCGATAGATAGATGTCATGCACCCGGGCAATTGGATATTAAAATAAAGTGTGAATAACTATGGTAAAAAAAATACATCCTAAATTTTTTGGAAGAATTCTAAACGGTAGGGCAACAATGTATCCGACCGATAAGGAATACTATGATGGGTATGTCCATACTTTTAGAGAGGATCAAGAAATTGAGATAACAATTAAAAACAAATTCAAAAAGAGAACATCCAAACAACCTGACGAAGAAACGAATCAGAACGGTTATTATTGGGGAATACCAATCAGGATTATAATGGATGAATTTGGAGATCAATTCACGAAGCAAGAACTCCACGATTGGATACAAATAAAAGTAGGGAACACAAAGGTAATGCCTGATGGAACTGAAATCGCAAAAGGGACATCGGAAATGCCAGCTGGAGAATTTGAGGAGTATTGTTCTAAGGTTAGAATGTGGTGTGCTGTTCCAGGGAATCTCTGCGAAGATGGAATGTATATTCCTGAACCATACGAAGCAGAGTACGACGAGTAACCAACAGGTTGGAATAGATTTATATTTTTAATAGGGTATTATTATAGATAACACACACTACAATTATGATCAAAGAATTATTAAAAAGACCGATTGCATATAATCCGATAATCGCCAAAACTTTTGGATCGGTTAAATTAGGAATACTCTGGTCGCAAATGTATTATTGGTCAGATCGAACGAAAGATAAAGATGGGTGGATTTATAAAACACAAAAAGAAGTTTTTGAAGAAACAGGTCTGTCGAGAAAAGAGCAGGAGACCGCTCGCAAGATAGGAAACAAGCTTGGAGTACTAGAAAGCGAAGTGAGAGGAGTACCGCCTAAAGTCAATTTTAGAGTAGATATCGACAAGACAATCGAACTGATAGAAAAATATATAGATAAAGATGGATTCATAGTCAATCAAAAAAATGTCGGTAAGGTAATAGAAAAAGCAAAGAAAGCGATAACACCCGGGCTTTTCAATAAGAAATTTTTTAATGATTTAAAAGATACATTTGCAAATATTAAAGATGGAGAAATATCATATGGAGCAGACAGTCCTGTGTGGGAAATAAAAGAATGGATAGATCAGAAAAAGATAACGATCACAGGAAAAGACATTCAGGAGTTCGTTCTTTACTGGACTGAGCCAAACAAATCAGGAACTAAAGAACGGTGGGAAACAGAAAAAACATTTGATGTCAAAAGGCGATTATTAAAATGGATGGATAACAAAGCAAAATGGTCGAAGCCAACAATAGGAGTAAAAAAGAATGTAACAATATGAGTAATGAAATAGAAATACAAAAAAGGTGTATCTGCTTGAGAAACGGAAATGAGATATGGGTCACTGAAGAAACATATCAGAAATTTAGAAAAGCAAAAGAAGAAGCCGGGGGAAGTATATTAATTTATATCAGTGAATTAGATAGAGAATTAAACACAGCTGATATCGTAGAGATTTGCACACCATCTCAGATGGATGACAAAAGAAGAATCGAACGAGGAGAAAGAAAATGTGTATATGGCAGGTGGCATAAAAAGAGAGAAGTCTGTGATTGCTTCAGAAGAATTCAAGAGAGGAAAAAAGAGGGGGAAAGGATCGAACAGGAGAAAGAAGAAAACAAACCACTGACAGATGAACAGAGAGCAAAGAATAAAGAGATAAGAAAAAGTATAAGTCAAGATTTAAAAAGAAGAGGAATTATATAATAAAATGAAATACG
>Ga0222697_1000315_pt1 | contig 22089 bp, 29 predicted proteins | sample AntAcemetage1402_FD_179835 | JGI IMG/M metagenome (GOLD analysis project Ga0222697, IMG submission 179835) | Saline water microbial communities from Ace Lake, Antarctica - #1402 | ecosystem: Environmental > Aquatic > Non-marine Saline and Alkaline > Saline | place: Antarctica: Ace Lake... | reverse complement strand
TAGGGTATAATGAATTTTCAACAGTAGAAAAATATATTCAAACTCAAGAACAACACCATGCTCAAGTTTGAAGCATCTAACAAGATACCCCGACCTTTAGGTCGGGGAGTATGTCATTTTTATCATCACCAATAATAAAACCAACAAGGGTAAGATAAAGATGTTTTTTATCTTTATAATAAGAAATAGGATAACCAAGTAAATCAACATTATATTTTTTAGCAAGATTTCCAAGGAAAAAGTTCTTATAATCCAATTTTATTTTCAATACCCACATAAAGATAATAAAATAATTAGATAATATAAAGTTATCTATAAAAATACCAACATTAATAAATCCTTAGTATTCTATGCGATGTATGAAGTTTAAAGGATTTGAATTAGATAATTTTCAAGTGGAATCAATTAATGCAATTGATAGACATAACTCTGTTATTGTTTCTGCACCAACAGGTTCTGGAAAAACATTAATTGCAGATTATATAATAAATAAATTTATTCACAAAGAGCATAAAATTATTTATACTGCACCCATCAAGGCCTTATCAAATCAGAAATATAAACAATTTTCTGATGAATATGGAAAAGAAAAAGTTGGATTAATGACTGGAGATATTGTGATTAATCCTCAGGCAAAAATTGTTATTATGACCACTGAAATTTATAGAAACATGGCCATTTCAAGAGATCCTGAACTAAAAGATGTTTCTTATGTTATCTTTGACGAGATTCATTATATTAATGATGTTGAACGAGGTTATGTGTGGGAAGAATCTATAATTTTTTCTAATGCAAAAACAAGATTCTTGTGTTTATCTGCAACCATACCTAATGCTCAAGAGTTTGCAGATTGGATTAGTCAAACTAATAAGCATAAAGTTGAAGTTATAACTCATAAAATAAGGAGTGTTCCTTTGCATAAATCTTTTTATGATACAGAATTAGGAATAACAACTCTTAAAGAAATAAAATATTTAGCAAGTATTAAAAATGAAAAAAGAGTTAGAGGGAAAAAAACAAGAAGAGTATTTGTAAAACCACCAAGTCATGTGGAACTAATAAAAGAAATAAAAAATAACACCCCTTGTTTTTTCTTCACTTTCTCAAGAAAGGGTTGCCAGGATAATGCAAAAGAGTTATACAGTAAAAAAATATTTTCTTATAACCCTGAGATCAGTGCTTTGGTAAGAGAAAAATTAAAAAATTCTCCTGTAGAAATTAATAATTTTAAGTCAACGAGTTTGTTAAGACAAATTCTTCCTTATGGAATAGGATTTCATCATGCAGGGCTTTTACCTATAATTAAAGAATTAGTTGAAGGATTATTTTCCAAAGGATTAATAAAAGTTTTATACACCACAGAAACTTTTGCAGTTGGAATAAATATGCCTGCAAAAACAGTTTGTTTTAATTCCATAAGAAAATTTGATGGAATAAATTTTAGGTTCATAAACTCTAAAGAATTTTTTCAAATGGCTGGTAGAGCAGGTAGAAGAGGCATTGATAAAGAAGGTTTTGTTTACACCATGATTGATAGACGAGACTTTGATTATGATTATATCAATAGGGTTACAACAAAAGATGTTGACCCTATAAAATCTCAATTTAAATTATCTATTAATACTGCTCTTAATCTGTTAAAGATGCACAATGAAAAAGAGATTAATAAAATATTGTGCAAGAATTTTTATACTTATCAAAAGTTTGGAAAAAATTTTAAGAATGTGAATAAATTAATAATTTTCCGTAATTATAAGAATATAAAAAAGACATTGTTACAATTAAAACACATAAATAATAAGGATGTATTAACAGAAAAAGGGAATTTTACTTCTATGATTTATGCAGATGAATTACAATATGGAGAAATTTTTGGAACAAGTTTTTATGAGCAATTAAATGAATACCAAGTATTATTATTAATTGCTTGCCTGTGTTATGAAGCAAGAGAAAAAACAAAGTTTTTTGAAAAATTCATAACAAAAGATTTGAATAAATTAAAAAATATTTTAAAACAAAATGAGTTTTTGCATAAAGAAAAAAGATTTATTGAATTAAATAAAATAACTGCACTCATTCACCCAGTATATACTGGGAAAAACATTTTTGATGTTCTTAATAACACCAATCTTTTAGAGGGTGATGTTATAAGATTTTTTAGACAGGTTCTTGACAGATTAGGTCAAGTGAAGAATGCAACTAAAGATGATGCATTAAGAATGATGCTTAAAGAGTGTCAAAGAATAGTTTCAGATTCTATGCAGGATATTGATGTTGTATAGAAAAAGAAAAAAAGAATTAATCTAAATATTTTCTGTCGGCGCACAGTATTATGCACTTTCGCTCAACACAATAATTTTGCAAATTATTGGTCATGATTAATTAAATGTTAATCATAAATCAATATGTTTTTTTGATAGCTCTGCAGTCCCATAGGGAGCATCCCCCTGCAACGAGCTTTATTTGTTTTTAGAATAAGCTCACCTTAAGTGCATAATTATAATCTACTTCTTAAATGTCTTTGGATCGAATGGTGTTGAGTCCTGCCAGATATTATCAAAGTGTGCTTTTACAATTTTATAAAGCAAAGGGCTATTTGCCCAAATTGTTTTAAATTTTTTAGGATCTTTTTCATCAGGTGGCCAAATAGTTATTCTTGTGTATTTTTCATCAAACAATCCTATTTTGGGAAAATCTGATCTTTTGGATTTATATATTCTTATTTCTACACCAATATTATGATATTCTTTTAATATATCAAAATTCTTACCGGTATAAAGTGTTACAAATCTTGCTTTCACTCCTCTATCAATTGCTTCTTTTAGTGTTCTAAAACAACCATAATACATTTTACTTAATCTTGAACATGAAAGAATTTCTGTTTTAACAATCCGATTACTATGCTCCACTAATCTATGGGCTTCTTCGTCTCCTTCACTTATTGATAAAACCTGAGGATTTATTTTGTGCTTAATTTCTTTCATTTCTTTAAGTTTTTGTTTTAAAGACTCAAGTTTTTCCTGCTTATCTTTTATCATTTCATCAAATATTGTATTATTAATAATAAAGTACTTCTTGGGTCTTGTATCTTCTTCTGCAATAAACCCTTTTCCTTTTAAGCTCTCAAGTGTTTCATATATTTTATTTTTAGGAATTTTTGTTTTAGAATAAATATATTTAACAGTAAAAGGCTCTCCAGTGAGTAAGATTTCTATTATTTTTGATTCATAAGAATTAAAACCAAGCAAATCTAAGTTGTTTTTATTCATTTTACCACCATTATTTTAAAAATAATCTTGTTCTTTATAAATTTATGTACCTCTTAAGTCCTAAACAACCTTATTATAAACCAGAATATTAAAAATTATATAAAAGGTGAAATAAATGAGGGGTTTTCAAATAATTGATTCACAAATGTTGAATAAGGATATTATTTTTCCTCAAAAAATAGATAAAGATAAATACACTATTTTTTCTCCAAAAGATGTTATTATTCCTGCAAATAAATCTGTAAAAATAGATACAGGAATAAAAGTTATATTCACGAACTATGAAATATTAAAATTCATGAATAAATCTGATATTTATGTTGATCATAAAATTATGCCAAAACAACAATACTTAAATGAGCATAATGCAATATTAACCTTGGTTAATACTTCTGACAAAGAATTCTGTATTAATAAAGGAGATATAATCTGCAATGCTATCTTTGAAAAGATATAATCACTCTATAAGGCCATAACCAATTAATCTAAATCTATTGCCTATTCTTCTAGAAATAGTGACTCTTGCACCTTTATCTGCACACACAGGCAATTTCAATCTGCACTCAACAATTCCTTTATGCATATCAAGCACAAATCCTACTGTTGTTGCAGAATTAACATTAAGCATTAAAACTTCGTTTTTAGCTATTGGATTAACTTCTAAGTCCTGTTCAGAACCAACCACTCTTTCAAGAAGAGTTACTTTTAATTTTAAATTAGTCCATATTTCTGGTAATTTTCCTGGAAGTCCCACAACATTACCTGCTAAGGAATCAGAATGAACAATACTTGGATCTAAATCTGTCATAATAGCCATTGAGCCACCTGGAAGAACTTCTTCAATATTTTTGCCTCCAGAAATAATACTTTTAATATTAGTGAATAAGGGCTCTGCAGTTATTTGATTATTTTTAACAAGAGTATGCCCTGGTCTTATCTCAATTTTATCATTAACTTTTAATTTCCCCTGAACAATCACACCACCAAGTATTCCTCCTTGTAATTTATCTGGGGAGCACCCCGGTTTAGTAATATCAAAAGATCTTGCAACATACATTAAAGGCTCTTCTTTTGACTCTCTTTTAGGAGTGGGAATATGCTCTTGTATAATTTTTAATAAAAAATCAGTATTAACCCCCCTTTTTGCACTTATAGGGATAATAGGAGAATTTTCATAAGAAGTTCCTTTAAGAAACTCTTTTATTTGTTCATAATTCTCTTTTGCTTTTTCCTGCTTAACAACATCAATCTTATTTTGAACAATAATAACATTTTTTATTCCTGCAATCTCAAGTGCTGTTAAATGCTCTCTTGTCTGGGGCTGAGGGCATTTCTCATTTGCAGCAATTAATAATAATGCTCCATCCATTATTGTAGTTCCTGCAAGCATTGTTGCCATCAAGCTCTCGTGTCCAGGAGCATCAACAAAACTTATTTTTCTTATGGGTTCTGTTGCAACCATATGCTTAGCACATATTTTCATTGTTGTCCAGCACTCTGGATCAGCACACTCTGGGCACTTTCTTATAACAGTATCTGCATAACCTAATCTTATTGTTATACCTCTTTTTAGCTCTTCAGAATGAGTATCTGTCCATTTGCCAGATAATTGCTCTGTTAATGTGGTTTTACCATGATCAACATGACCAACTAGGCCAATATTTATTTCTGGTTGACCATTAAGAATAGAATTATCTTCTACTTGTTTTTTAGATTCCAACTTGTTGGTGCCAATAATACGATTAAAACCTTTGGTTTTTAGCGTGCCAAAAGACTTTATCTTTTGTGCAGCTTTTTTATTATTGAGCATTTTACTTGATTTCTTTTTATTATCTGCTTTTTCTGCATTAGCAAGTTTCTTTTTTGGCATAAACTTAAGAAAAAAGAATTGCTTTATAAAGTTAATGCTGGATTTATAATCAAAATTATCAATACCTTTTAAAATAAAAGATATCTCTTATTATAAAAATGAAAGCAATAATACTAATATTAATATTTGCAATTCTAATCATGGGAGTGGTGAGTGCAGAAAATAATACAAATAATACTATTACCAATGAAACAGATAATCTAATTAATAATAATGAATTATGCAATTATATAATTCAAAAAACAAATATTCCCATTGGAACAAAAATACCAGGAGTTTTTGTTCAATACAAAAATGCAAAGTTTAATGCTTATAATACTGACAATGAAACAATAGGCCATTTAATTATTTCTCATGGCTATGCCACAGAATTTGGCTGCACACTAATAGACAATCCTGGCTATAATGTTTATTTGCAAGGAAAATCCACAGTAGATGAGATAATGAGTGCAGAATCACAAGTTGATGCATTAAAAGATAAGATAAATTCTAATGAAATAATGATAAAAGGAACAACAACTGCAAAAAGAATCAATTCCTTTATAACAAAGATTGCAATAAATATTGCAAGTTGGTTTGTTTAGGATAATCAAAAAAACACCAAAACATATTTATAGTAATTCTTTTTTCTTTATTTATAAATAGTAAAAAGATTTATGAAGCTTTGTAAAAGTTTGAATTAAGGAATAAGCTTTTGCTTAAAATATAAAACTTAATAACTCTAATAACTAAGAGGATTTTATGATCGACTTACCAAAATTTAAAATTGGGGAATTAGAAATTAATCTTATACAAGGTGGTATGGGAGTAGGGATTTCCATGAGTGGAATGGCCGGTGCTGTTGCAAATTGCGGTGGTGCAGGAATCATTTCTAGTGTTGGACTAGGATTCTTAAAAGGTTATGGAAATTCGGTTGAATATAATAAAAAAGCATTACGCGAAGAAATTGAAGCTGCAAGAAAAATATCTAATGGTGTAATTGGAGTAAATATAATGCATGCGGTATCAGATTATAAAGACTCAGTTGAAGTTGCTGTTAAGGAAGGAATTGATTTAATAATTGTTGGGGCAGGAATACCAAAAGATCTTCCAAAATTAGTTGATAAATTCAAAAAAGAAGCTAAAACAAAAAAAGATAAAGAAAAAGCTATAAGTTTAGTGCCGATTGTTTCAAGTGAAAGGCTCGCAGAAATAATAACAAAAGCTTGGAAGCATTATGATAAAATTCCTGATGCATTTATTGTTGAAGGCCCTAAAGCCGGAGGGCACTTAGGTTTTGAGTATGAAGGATTAATAAATAATAATTCTCCTAAATTAGAAGATATAGCAAAAGAAGTAATTAACTTTGCAAATGACCCTAAAAATTTTAAGAATCCAGTTCCTGTTATTGTAGCAGGGGGAATTTACACAGGACAAGATATTGCCAAATATAAAAAACTTGGAGCTGCAGGAGTTCAAATGGCAACAAGATTTGTAACAACAAAAGAATGTGATGCACATGATAATTTTAAACAAGCATATCTTAATGCAAAGGAAGATGATTTAGTAATTATTAAAAGTCCTGTTGGTATGCCTGGAAGAGCTATCATGAATTCCTTTTTGGAAGATGTGATAAAAGGGAAGAAAAAACAATTTAATTGCGAATATCATTGTCTTAAAACCTGTAATCCAAAGGAATCATTATATTGTATTGCAGATGCATTAATTAAGGCACAAGAAGGTAAGTTAGATGAAGGATTTGTATTTGCAGGTAAAAATGCTTATAGATGTACCCCAAAAACTTGTCTTGATAAAAATGGGAACTTTAATACTGTTAAAACATTAGTGCAAAAACTTTCTAATGAATATCACCACTCATTAAGAATTATTCTAAATACAACTGCAAAAAGAATCAATTACTATATAACAAAGATTGCAAATTGGTTTGTTTAGAGCAAAAACAACAGCACAGGAATCAACAAACAACCCATAAGATATGATTTTGACACACCAAGCTTTGTTGCAAATATGCCAATGAATGTTCCTAATGCAACAACAACAAAGCCAAGCAATAAATCAAAATACAAGCTTATTGCAAATATTAAACCTATTATTGATAAGACCAAAACTTTATAATTTATTTTCTGAACAATAACTGCAAACAACTTTGCAATTCTTATGCCAAGAATAACAGCAAGTCCTGCACTCAGCAATACAACTACAATTATTAAAATAACTATTTCAAGATTAATTGTTGAAATTATTTTCTCAAGTGCAATTATACTTCCATTTCTTGCTTTACTTATTGTGTAAAATGTTATTAAAGAAACAAACATGTTTACTGTATTCAATCCACCCACAAAAGTCAAGAAAACAGATGGATCATTAATATCTTTTTTCTTGAAAAAACTCATTCCTATGACTGCAGATTGACTGCTTCCAAGTCCTGGAAGAAATGCTGCAATCACACCCATGACAACAGAAACCATTGTGGATAATTTGTGTTTAATATTTATTACTATATCAGAGAATTGTTGTTTTTTTATTTTGCAAGTGTTTAAACTTAAAAACAGATTGCTTGTTCCAAACAAGCCAGTGAATAAATGAAACATTGGCTCATTGAGATTCATTTCTAAAACAAGTATCCCAAAAACCCCTGCTAATAAAAATAATAAAGAACTCTTAAATAATCTTTTTCTATCTTTAATAAATATTAATAATAAAAAACCTAAGATAATAAATCCAACATAATTTTTTATTAAAGAGTAAAGCAAAGGAATAAGAAATATTAATAATGGTGCAATAATTATAGAGCACAATAATCCAAATAATGACCCAAAAATAGTATATTGCACTGCTTGAATTCCTTTGCCTGAATGCAGCATTCTATGACCTGGAAGAATGCTTAACGCCATGTCTGGATCCGGAACACCAAGAAATATTCCGGGGATAGAATCAAGAAATGTGTGAGTTATACTCATAGCCATTATAAAAACAACAAAGTAGAGTGCAGGAATATTAGTAAGCCCTGCATATAGAGACACAGCTAATGCAGATATTAAATTAATATGAATCCCAGGTGTTAGGCCTGTAATTGTTCCTGCACACACTCCAAGGAGAACAGCTATTATTATGTTTATTATCATTATGCAAAGAAATTCTTATGCTTTTATTAACAATACCTGTATATTTCCGAAAATATTTCGATTAGAATGAAGATTTTCTTATTTATTGTTATGATTATTAAGCATAGTTTTTGCTAATTTAGTATAGGTTAAATTCTGCTTTTTATCATAATCAATTGCAGAAAGATATTTTCCAAAATCTTTGTATTCATCTTGCTCTTTATATCTTTTTATTATTTCTTGTTTTAAACCATCTTGTTTTATAGTGTAATCAGAAAAATCATACTTACTAGCTGTGGAACAATAAGACATAGTTAAAGATAAAGCTGCAAGAACTAATACTTCTAATTTCTTTTTTGTAGGCATCAAATTTTTTACAGTCATCAATAGTTATAAAATAATAATCATATAAATATTTTTTGCTAATTTAAGAAAGAGAGATAGAAAAAAAGAAAAAAAATAAATTATTTCTTCTTAGGTTTAACTTCTTTGGTCTTTGGTGCAGCTTTGCCTTTACCACTCCAAGCAACAACTCCTAAAATTACTAAGTTAACAATTGGTATAAGATATATTATACTTAACCAACCAGGGAATTTTCTTTGTTCAAAGATATTCCACATCCAAATCACAGAGAACACAACTACTGCTAAAGTTACTAATGTTCCTAAAACAGGAATTCCCCCTAATATTATCGGAGCTAACACAATAAATCCCCACGCCCAATGTTTTTTTGCTAATATTGGTAGCAAAAAGAAATTAGCAACAGGAATCCAAGCTAACCATCCTTTGTCATAATTTAATTTTTTTGCTATTGTCATCCATGCTAATGCTTGGAAAACATATACTGCAATTGCTATAATTACAAAAAGAAGGATTGCACCTGCAAAAACACCTAACATTGCACCTATCCCTAAATCAGCCATAGCCATTATTTACACCCCCAAATATAATAATTATATGTTATTCTAGATTAATCTTTTATAAATTTAACTAATTAAAAAACTAATTTTATAAACCCTTTTTAATTACTTATTACAAAATGGAATATAAGAAAATATCAGATTACGAATATATAATACCTAAACAGGGTAATATGAAAGTAGATGCAATTATTTATGCATCAGATAAATTATTTGAATCAATAAAAAAAGATAATACCTTAAAACAAATAAGAAATGTTGCAACCTTGCCTGGAATCCAGAAAAAAGCTATTGCAATGAGTGATGCTCACCAGGGTTATGGATTTCCCATTGGGGGTGTTGCTGCTTTTGATTTAGAAACAGGGATTATTACCCCAGGAGGTATTGGTTTTGATATTAATTGTGGGGTTAGATTATTATCTTCTAATCTTTCTAAAGAACAGGTTCAAGAAAAAATAAAAGAATTAATTGATCTTATTTACGAAAGAGTTCCGGTAGGTGTAGGAAGTGAATCAAGAATAAGATTAAGTCATGAAGAAGTTGATAAAGTTCTTGAGCAAGGAGTTGATTGGGCAATTGCTCAAGATATTGGTAATAAAGAAGATAAAGATAATTGTGAGAGTTATGGTAGAATACAAGGAGCTGATGCTTCTAAAGTTTCTCCTAGAGCAAAAAAAAGAGGTAAGAATCAACTTGGAACTCTTGGTGCAGGTAATCATTTTTTAGAAATACAAATTGTTGATGAAATTTATGATAAAGAAATTGCAGAAAAATTTGGTATTAATAAAAAAGACCAAGTTATGGTTATGATTCATTGTGGTTCAAGAGGACTTGGTCATCAAGTTTGTTCTGACTACCTTAGAAAAATGGAAGATTCTTTACCAGAAATAGTAAAAACTCTTCCTGAAAAAGATTTAATTTATGCACCAATAAGTTCACAAATAGCAAAAGATTATTTTGCTGCAATGAATGCAGCTGCAAACTATGCCTGGACAAACAGGCATATTATTGCACACAACATTAAAAAATCTTTTCAAAGAATTTTTCCTGCATCAGAATTAAAAACTGTTTATGATGTTGCACACAATATTGCTAAAAAAGAAGTCCATAATGTTGATGGTGTTAATAAAGAATTGATTGTTCATAGAAAAGGTGCAACAAGAGCTTTTCCTACAAATCACCCTGAAAATCCTAAACATTATTTAGAAACAGGACATCCTGTTCTTATTCCTGGAAGCATGGGAACAGCATCTTATGTTCTTGTTGGAACAGAGAAAGGAATGCAGGAAACTTTTGGAAGCACTGCTCATGGTGCAGGGAGAGTTATGTCAAGGTCTGCTGCAAAAAGATCTATTAATGGATTAGAAGTTAAAGCAGCACTTAATAAAAAAGGCATTGAAGTTAAGAATCCAAATCCTCATGGTCTTGCAGATGAAGCTCCTCAGGTCTACAAAGATATTGATGAAGTTATTCGCGTTACAGAAGGGGGTGGTATATGCAAAAAGATTGCAAGATTAATGCCAATTGGTGTTATTAAAGGTTAAAAAGAAATTTTATATATCATAAGCATTTATAATTTAAACAATGAAACAATTTAAAATAACAGGACTTAGTGTATTGCTTATATTATTAGCTATTCTTATAATTATTATCGCAATTATTGTTGTTGCAATCAAATTATTATTATTATTTTTGCCTATTATTCTAATATTGATTGGTGCTTATCTAATTTATAGATTTTTATTTGTAAAGCAGGATAATAAGAATTATGGTTTTTCAGATATTAAAATTAAAGTAAATAATAAATTTAGAAATCATAAACATAAACATTCTAAAAAAACTTCCTCTGCAAATAGCAAAGTTATTGATGCAACCTACAGAGAAAAGAAGTAAATTACTTTAGATTATTAACTTTCTCAATCTGCTCATAAAGAGTATCAAGTAAGTCATAATCTTTTAATTCTTCAAGTGTTACCCAAGCATGATCAACTAATTCATCTTCTGCAAGCTTTATTTCTCCTTTATCATAATCTGCAAATAAACTAACTATTATTGTAGGATAACCATTTGGTCTGATAAAAACAAGATTAGAAACATATCCAATATTTTTTATTTCAAGGTTTGTTTCTTCTTTTATTTCTTTTTTTAGTGTTTTTTCAAATATATCAAGCCAATATACTCCTGCATCTCTTGGAAAGTTAATAAAATCTTTTTCCTCAATTTTTCCTCCTGGAACACACCACTTATTCGGGAATGCTTTTTCTTTATGACTCCTCTTACATATTAAGAACTTGTTATCTTTTCTTACAATGCCTGTAACTGAAACATAATGTGTTTTTCCTTTCATAAAACCACCTTAAATCAATAATAAATAGGTTTAAAAGATAATATTTAAATAATTCCTCGAATTTCTTTGAGTAAATGAAATACAATTCAGGCATAAACAAAAAAGAAAGAGAACAAATATTTAGTTTATTTTTACACAATTCTAGATTAAAATTTAATGAAATTGAAAAGGCCATTAAGATTAGGTCTAATATGGTTTCTTATCATTTAGAAAAAATGCGAGAACAAGAGATTCTTGAAAAAAACCAAGAATATTATCAATTAACAAAAGATTCAGAGAAATATATCCCCATATTCGCAAATATAACCGGCGAAAAATTAAGTCCTGTTCCTATTATTCTTGTTGCAATTATGCATAAGAATAAAATCTTAATGATTAAAAGAAACAGAAGACCATACAAAGATTATTGGTCAATGATTGGTGGAAAAATGCTTCTTAATGAAGATTTTAAACAATCGAGCATTAGAATTGTTAAGGAAAAAACCGGCCTTGATGCAGAATTCATAAGTTTTAACTCAATAATGCAAGAAAAAGTTAAAACAAATAATGAAGTAAAACACAATTTTATCCTATTTTTTACTAAAACAGGAGTAGATAAAGAAAAATTTAGTAATTCTGAACATGGAGAACTTAAATGGTTTAATATTGAAGATTTAAATCCCAAAAATACCATACCCTCAGATTATTGGCTTCTCAAAAATAAGTTCTCTGCAAACATAGAAGTGTTGAATGCAGAAATGAATGATGATAATGGGAAGTTAAGTAATTTTAAAATACAACAAACTTAATAAATACTAATTCTTAATTAATACCATATGGCAGAAAAAACAAAGTTTTTAGAATATTTAAAAGCATTAAATCCTCTTTCATATAAAACATTAACTAGAAATAGATATAAACACCTGTTAAACATAATGCTTGTTTTCTTATTATTATCACTTGTCTTATTCACTATATTACTTGTTCCTAAAACTCTTTATTTAAGACATCATATTAATAAGAATCTTAATTTATTCACTAATTTAAGTATTGATATAGAAGCAGAGCATAATAATAGAATAACAATTAACACTAATCCAAGCATTGTTGTTGACTTGAATAATGCAACTCCTATGGCGGGAGATATAATGATTACAGAAGAGAAAGTTTATGTTAATGCTTGGCCTCTGCAAGCAGAAGCTAATCTTAAAGATTATAGTAACCTAAAACAAAGAAGTGATTCTTTATCTTCTATTCTGGTTTTCTTTTCATTATTAATGCTTCCAGGGATTTTAATAATAACTGCAATATTTTTTATTATTGAATTAATAATTCTTGCATTCTTATTTAGTGCTTTAGGTTTAGCTATGATAAGAGCGTTTAAAAGAGATTTACAATTAAAAAAATCTTTTAAAATAGCATTATTAGCATCAATAAGTTTGATGGTTGCGAATGCAATTTTTATTTCTTTATTCCTAAACTTTTGGATTCCAATAATAATTTATTTCTTGTTTTTTAGTTTGTGTGCTTTGGCTTCAAGTTTTAGAATTGGTTTTAAGGAAACAGAGAAGCCAATAAAAGATAAACACAAAAAACTTGATGCGAGTAAATCAAGAACTCAAAAGATATTTGGCAAATCAAAAGTAAGAAAAGATGATGATGACTTCATTATGTTAGAATAAAAATGGAATTAAAAGACCTACAAAAAGAATGTAAAAAAATAGTCGATGGTGTTGGTGATTCTTTAAATAGAAGACATACTAAAGATGAAGCATTTATTCATTTAGTTGAAGAAATTGGGGAAATAGGTAGAGAAATTAATAATCAAAGACTTCGCCCAGAAAAGTTTGATAAAGAAAATTTCAAAAAAGAATTTGCAGATACATTATTATTTTTATTATATCTTGCAGAAATATATAATGTTGACATACAAAAAGCAATTAAAGAAAAAATGAATGAACTTAAAAAAAGATTTAACTTAGAATAATACTCTTAACTTCATTTAAAATATTATTTCTTTTATCTTCCTGAGCTTCTATTGTTATCTTTATTTCTGGCATTGTATTACTTTTTCTTATGTTAAACCAGTAATCATTAAAATAAAAAGTGTGCCCGTCAATCTCTTCTGTTCTTAGTGCTTTTACAGAATAATAATTGAATGCTGCATTCAACAATTCATCAACATTTTTCTCAGTGGGAATAGCATATTCTATTGCTGTTTTTATTATTCCTGTTTGTGCAGCAATCTCACTAAAAACCTTATTTTCTTGTTCTTGTTTTTTTGCAGAATAATATTTTAATATATAGAGTAATGTGAGGATTGCAGAATCTGTGAATCCTGTTTCTCTGTAAGAGAAATGAGTTGATTTTTCTGCACTCACTATTGAATTTTCTTCAAGAGCTTTTTGTCTGATAAAAACATAACCAATTCTTGTTCTATAAAAATCAATATTCTTTTTTTCAAAAAACTTCTGCAAGTCACTTGACATATTTATTGTTGTTGTCACAGAATTTATTTGTTTTTGCTCTGCAATAATCTCTTCTACAACAAGAGCAAGTATTTTTTCTGTGTCAACTCTTTTTCCTTTTTCATCAAGAAAAACAATTCTATCAGAGTCACCATCAAAGATTATTCCAAAATCAGCTTTCTCCTGCATTATTTTTTCAGAACATTGTTTTTGTGATTCTTGCAATAAAGGATTTGGTTGGTGACTTGGAAAATCAGAATCCATTTTATCATTAATATTAATAACATTAAATAAAGAATTAAGAAATTCTTTGTATACGATAGAAGACCCATTGCTATAATCAATAACTAATTTAATATCTTTATTTTCTTTTATATTTGAAATTTCTTTTAAAAAATTAATATATTCTTGCGAATAATTTTTTTGTATTATTTCATAATCATTTTCAGGAATATCTTTTTTTTCAGCTTCAATACTTTGTTGTATTAATTCTTCTCCATAACCATAACTTACAGGTGTAATAATATTTTCTTTTTTCCAAAGTTTAAGACCTGCATATTCTTTTGGGTCATGAGAAGCAGTTATCATTATTCCAAAATCAAAATCATTATTTTGTAAAATAAAATAAAACATTGGCGTTGAAGTTATACCTGCATCCACCACTTCAACATCTTTATTAAAAAATTTAAACCCCTTAATCAAAGATTTTTTTAATTCTTGAGAATTATTTCTTACATCCCTGCATAATAATATTTTTTTGCAAGAAAAGAGTTTTGCAATATAATAACCAATATTTTTTGTTATATTATTATCTATTTCTTCTGGGTATCTACCACGAATATCATATGTTCTGAAAATACTCATTTTAAGTTTAGAAGTGATTTAAAATTCTTTTTAAATTCCTCAAATTTTATAGCAAGGTATTTTGCAGCTTCATTAGTAACAACAGAAGCTTTATCACCTAATTTTTTAAGATCAACATTGTAATCTTTTAATACTCTATTAAGATTGCTAATGGTTTGTCCATATCTATGGAAATAAACTAATCCTTCTATTGGTTTAAGTTTTTTTTCAGGAAGATCATAATTAGGGTAACCAATAGGAATTAAAGCTATTGGTTCAACATCAGGAGGTATTTGAAACTTATCTTTTAACATATCTTTATCAAAAGATCCAACCCAAGCTGCACCTAATTCTAAAGAATGAGCTGCTAATAGCATGTTTTGGATTGCAGCACTAACACCTTGCATAGTGAACTCTTTTCCTTTTTCCTCTCCAAATCTTTCTATTGCCCATTCTGGCAGTGCACAAGCTATAATCACCACAGGTGCTTCTGCAATCCATAATTGGTCATTACAGTAATCAGGTATTGCTTTTATTTTTTCTTTTTCTGTAACAATAATAAATTTCCAGTTTTGTAGATTTCCTGGACTTGGTGCTTGAGTAGCTGTTTGTATAATTAAACTTATTTTGTCAAATTCTACAGGGGCTTTGCTAAAACCACGAATTGTTCTTCTATTCTCAATTGCTTCAAAAAGATTCATATTACTACATTTATTAAACATATTTATTAAGGTTTTGATTTATTTAGAAAAGTTTTAGCAATAAACATAAAAAATCATTTAAAGATAATAAGTAATAATTAAATCTTCGCCAATATTCTTAATATTTCTCTTTACTCCTTTAGGGATAACACCAAATCCTTCTAACATTGATTCTTCTAATTCTTTTCTTGTCCTAACATTTTCTAATCTGACTTGATTGTTTCCATCTTTCTCAATGTAATCATACCACTTTCTCAAAATTGTTTGCCCTTTAGGGAACCAACTAGGTAAAAGTTTAAGGTAATAATCCTTAAAAGGCTCACAAATAATTACCATCTCTTTTGCTGAATTTAAACAATTTTCCAGAACTTTTTTTTCATTTCCTAATCCAATATGATGAAGAGCATCACATAAAACAACTACATCAGATTGCTGATAAGAACTAATATCTAATGCATTTCCTATGCATACATTTATTCCTTTTTTTTGAGCATGCCATATAAATTTCTCATTTATATCAAATCCTTTGTAATTATTACTCTTATCTAAGAACTTAGGAAGTAAAGCAGGGCCACAAGCAGGTTCTAATATGGTTTTGTTTTGACCTATTTTTACAGAAATATATTCATACCTCTTAGATAAATTATTCCAATGAATTAATCTTAAACCTAATTTATACATTTCTGCTCCTTGATAAAAAAAGCTTCTTTCTGCCATATTTTTGAGAATAAAGCGTTATATTTAAAGTTTCCGTATATATCTAAAACAGTATTCTAAGCTATTTCAACCCAAAACCTTTATAAAAGAAAGCTCCCTAAGCAAGTATATTAATGAATGGGGGTGGCATTGAAATGTCAGATTTAGTAATTGTGAAAGCAAAAATTAAAGAAAATGTGGGAGATGTTAATGTTGCAAGCGACTTTGTAGAAGTTCTTGATGCAGAAGTTAAATCTCTTATAAGAAAAGCAGTTAAAAGGGCTGAAGGAAACAACAGAAAAACAGTTATGGGTAAAGATTTATAATTTTTTAGAAATCTTTATGCGACCAAAAATTATTATTTTTGAGTATGGGTAAAGACCTATAATTATGATCCTGGGTTTTTATTTTTTCTTTAATTAATATTATTTTGTAAGAAGTTTATCTTAAATGTATAATAGAGATAAAAATCTCTTAAGAACTTATGTTGTTTTCTAATTTAGGTATTAAATCTTTTAATTTTTTAATTTTTCTTTGAATACTAATAATTTTATCCTTATTATTTCTTGTTCTTCTTATTTCAGAACATAAGCTCTCTGCTTGGATTAGTTGAAAATGCAGAGATCTTAACTCATCAAGCTTCTGCTTATTAGTTCTTTGTTCAACAATAGAAATCTCTTTATAACCATATAATTTATGGCTATTTCTTGCTAAACTAATAAATAAGTCATGAGTCGGGTTTATCATTTTTTATGAAATAATCCTTTCTTTTTTTCAGGCTCAACTGTTGGAGAATTACTTGGAGGTAACGGAGGAATTTCTGGCATCTTTTGAGGACCATCAAAAGGAGAATTATTATCAAAAGTATTCTGTTGATTACTAAAAGGATCTTGTTGGTTATTCTCAAAATTAGGTATTTGCTGAGTATTAGGGTTTTGTTGATTATTTATATTTTTCTTGGGTTCAGGTTTTACTTGTTCTTTTATCTCCTCAATAGATTCCTGTTGTTTTTTTATTAGATCTGCAACAGCAAGTGTTCCTTTTGCTATTTTTTCATTTTGATCAAGAATCTCTGATAATGTTTCAGAAGGATTTGATTTTGAATATTCTTCTACTAATTCTTTTTGAGTTGTTTGAAACAGTGATATAAGCTTATTTATAGAATTAGTTAATTCCTGCATAGAATCAAGAAGTGTCTTACCTGTTTCAGTATCACCATAAGGATTTTTCTTTAATTTTTCTACTTCTTTTCTTAAATAATCAAGCTCATCCTTAGGAAGAATCTCATATTCATCATCCATTCACCTCACCTCTAAAAAGTATATTCTGCATTCTAATATATAAATCTTTTTATAAATTAACAGAAATTAGTATTAATTATAATCTCTCCATGTGTGTTTACATTTAGTGCATTTGAAAAATTTAGTTTCCGGTTCATCACCTGCTCTTGTTTGAACAGTCCAGAAATAAGCTTGATCATTACCACATTTTTCGCATTTAGCTTCAACTACAGGATATGCTTCTACTTCATTTTCTATTATTTCTATATCTTTAGTGTCTGATTTAATTTTTTCTCTAATCTCTACTTTATCAATATCTTTAGATGAAAAACCACAATTACAGTACATAACTGTTTTCCCTCTTTCCTGCTTTGTTTTAAGCAATGATCCACATTTTGGACAAAACATCATTTCATAAACCCCTATAAGAACATTCTATTGAAAGAACCATTTATAAAATTTATGAAAGATAAATAAAAAGAAAAACAAGAATTAATCATTTTCTAAATTTGCATAGCATCCAAGTATTTTTGTTGTAATATTTTCATAAAGAGGATTTAGTAATTCATCAAAATTTTCATCAGATAACCCAACTTTTTCTCTTAATTTTTTTGAATCTGGTTTCCAAATTCTATTCATAATATTACTACTAACTGACTCCATAAAACTATTCTTAAAAGCTGAATAATTATACTCAAAATCAGTTAATAAAACTACTGAGTTTCTATTAAAAATCTGTTTACGCTTCTTATTCTTATTAGTTATAATCTTATCAATATATAAATTACAAACAACTTTTGTTTCCGATTCCCAATGAAAATTGGTTATACCTAATTTATAATTTTGATCATTGACTATAAGCTCATATTCTAAATGAGATTTATTTAATTCTCTTAATATTCCATTAAACCTTGCTCGGTTTTCTTCATAACTTTCTGACTCAGAACCCATATCATTAACCCAAAATAATTATTTATTAAAATAAAAAGGTGCACGCCTAAAAGTGGACACCATAATAATGCTGGGGCAACCCCTTTGCTTCCTCCACCCTGCAACCTCTCCAGCATCAAGCATATACCTTAAGGCTGCTTCGATCAAGATCTGACCTAATTCAGCATATTCTCGATATGGAAAGACAAGGTTTCGCAGTCCACAAAAAGACTCCTGCATTAATATAATGCCGCCTCTTAGGCTTCGACTCTGCCGCACTTCCGTTTGCAGTAATAGGTGAGGAAGAACCACCCAGCCTAGCACCAAATACTTAGTAATAATAATTGCTTTTTAAAGGTTTAGGTATTTAACCCACCAAAAATTTATAAATATTAGGAATAATAAGAAAGGTATCAAAAAATGAGGGGTCAAAAAATGAATGGGAATAACTCAAGTTATTTAATTATACTTTCTATAGTTGCAATTGTGGCTATTGTTTCATTAGTATTAATAAACAATAATAAAGTCGGCATAGAATCAAAAAATGTAGGGGGTTTAGCAGTTAAACCAAGTATTGAAAATAAAGAATATCAAACTAATAATTTAATGATTGAAACTAAATTAATTGATAAAGATAAATTAAAATTTATAGTTAAAGGGGATATTAATCAATCTAATGAAGAAGAGTTAAGAAAATTCTATTTCAGTGCAATAAATGAATTTGAAACTTTTTTAGAGGGGGATGAAATATTCTCTAAAATAGATAAAAAAACTTTAATAAATGAACTTAAAAAAACAGAAAATATGAATAAGTATTATTTTGCAACAGTTGCTAATGCAGCTATTGAAATAGAAAATAATTATGGTTTAACTTTAAAAGAAGCAATTGAAAATATAAATATTAATCATAATATCCTTGGGCCTTATTCTTCTCAATTATCAATGATGCAAAATACAAATGGAGCTAAAGGTTTTCCTCCTTCTTGGTATGGTTGCAATAATTGTGGGGGGAGTGGCCATTATTGTTTATTGGGTATATGTACTGGGGGCGGTATAAATATTGTGGGATGCATCATAGAAGGAAGTAGAATATACCTTTCTGACGGCACTTATAAAAAAGTTGAGGAACTTAATATTGGGGATAAAGTATTAAGTTTTAATGAAAAAAAGAACATAATTGAAGAAGATAAATTAATCAACATTAAAAAAAATTCCCCCAATAATTACTATCTAATTAATAATGAATTAAAAGTAACTCCTGAACACAAAATCTATACTAAAAATAAAGGTTGGATTGCTGCAAAAGAACTCAAACCAAACGATGAATTATTATCAGTTAATAATAAAATTATATTAGTAAAAAATATTCAAATGATTAAAAATACTAATAAAGCAATATTTGATTTAGATACACAAAAAAATAATAATATCTTTAGTGATAATTATCTTATTCATAATTTAGATTGGACCTGGCCAAAGGTTACTGGATTTAGCTTTGAAATAACTATAAACTTTTTTTGATATTTTTTATAAAGGAGTTATTCCCCACTTAATTCAAGAATTGCTTGTGCTAAATCTCCTTTGTATTTTAGGATTGCAGATTCAGCTTGTTCTTTTGTGCAAGAAGTTTGATCCATAACAGTTTTTATGTCTTCTTCAGAAACATCTGGTGTTGTATCTAATGGTTCAAATCTGTATTCTCCAGAAATCTGAAATGATTCTTGACCCATCATAACCATATTTTGAACAGAAGGATCATCAAAAATTATTTTTCCATCCTCTCTTTCTATGATAACTCTGCTTGCAACTATGTCTTCCTGCTTAACACCCATTTTTTTCATTGCTTGTTGCATTTGTTTATTATTTACATTCATTCCCGGTAACATTTTTTCACCTAAGCAAAAGTGTGTAATAATATTTCAAAAACTATAACTAGAATTATTAATGCAACAACATGTCCTGGTTTAAGAACTAAATTTGATTTGTATTCAGAATAAAAACTTGTTAAACCAGCACTTGAACTTGGTAATCTCATTTTTTCTGATGCCATTGTTTTAAGAAAAAGATAGTTATTTATAAAAGTTATTATGAATTAAATATTATTTAATTTTAAACTGTTAATTTTCAGATTTAAATCTTTCTACTAACTCCTTTTTAGATTCTGCAGGTTTTAATTTATCTGGTTCTAAATCAGGGGGTAATTTAAGAGATTCATCTAAAAGTGGATTGTACTCCTTTTGGAGATCCTTAGATAGATTAAAAGAAGCCATATAATCGCCATATACTCTTTTTTTATGTTTTAAAATATAAGATTCGATTTTTGAATATGAAGATGGCACCATTTTGGGACAAGTAGGATAAGTTAAAACATATACTACTAAATTCGGCATTCTAAATATTTTTTTAGGAATAATCTCTGGGTTAATAGATTTAGCCTTAATATTAAAAGTATCAGAATCAATTTTTTTAATTTTTTTTACAGAAGCTTCTTCTTGTTTTAAACTAATAGAATATAAACAAAGAGAATAAGCAGAATAATATTCTGCTAATAATAATAAGGATTCATTTATTACATTATTCAAATACTTAAATTGAAAACCTGTCTTTTTTATAGATTTAGAATTAAGCATATTAACTTGGGTTAGAGTAATAATTTTTGTTTCAAAACGTTTAATATAATTATCAGCTGTCTTAATAAAATCTTCATCAGTAATTTCAAATTCCATTTTAAGTAATAACACATTTATTATACACTATAAAGTATGATTTATTCATATTATATTAATTAATATTATTATATGTAGTTTGCATCTGCCAAAATGCATCCATTAAAGATCTAACAGGAATTATATGCTTTGAATTCATTATATAATCCTTATTTTTTTCAACATAATTATATCTGGATGGAACTAAAAAAGTTATTATGTCATTTTTTTCACATTCTAAAGCTTCAGAATAACTATCGTCTACCATAAAAGGTATTTTGAATAATTTACATATTTCTCCTTTAGATGGTATTTGACTGCTTGGTTCATCCCATGGCTTAGAAAACAATAAATGAAAATTACTAAAAAGTTTTTTTTCAAAAAAATAATTTAAATTCATAAGAGTGTATTTTCTTACAAGATTGGGTATAGGACCTTTATAATTCTCAGGTCTTGAGGTAATAAAATAAGCAGAATATTGATTATAGACTAAGTTATAAATAAATTCTTTAAAACCCTTAACAAAAGGCACCCTAGAAAATGCAGGACTTTTATAAAATTTTAAAATCCTTTTATCTACTTCATCAGATGTAATTCCCAATAATTTAGAAAAAGGTTTATCTTTGTATTCATCAACCTTAAAATCAAGCCCATAAACTTTATTATGCCAATCATTGAATAAAGATTCAAAATTAAGACTAGTTCCATCAATATTAATAGCAACTATTTTAGGAAAATTTTTTCTTCTCAACCTTTTGCACCTAATCAATACAAATTTTAGATAGTTTATATACCTTTGTATAATCTAGAATATAAATTTTTAAAGATAAAAAGTAGAATTTAACTAAATTTTAATTAAAAATTTATTATTGGCGAACGAAAGTGAGCTGTAGGGTTTAATACCCCGACCTTTAGGTCGTTTTATTTCTTTTTAGTTTTGTTTTGAGTAGAAGTATTTTTATTGCGGCTTCGCCGCA
>Ga0222697_1000314_pt1 | contig 22095 bp, 26 predicted proteins | sample AntAcemetage1402_FD_179835 | JGI IMG/M metagenome (GOLD analysis project Ga0222697, IMG submission 179835) | Saline water microbial communities from Ace Lake, Antarctica - #1402 | ecosystem: Environmental > Aquatic > Non-marine Saline and Alkaline > Saline | place: Antarctica: Ace Lake... | reverse complement strand
CCAGTTATTATCCTTGTTTGGTTTACTTATGAACCACGGCTTAGATAATCGCTTCAAACTTTCCAGCCTTATCAATGTCAAACCAAAATGACCGGTATCGGCCTCAGATATACCGTCAACAAATTCCCTTTTCGCTGCGACTTTAACTATATCTCCACGATCGTCATTGAAAATACCTGCTATCGGATACTTGTGTCCGCGTTTTGATTGCAAGGGAAATAATACATCTATTTCAGTGTGCTTTTCTATCGTTCGATACAAGTCTATCAAGTGAAATTTAGTAAAGTAAGTATCGTAATCAATAGCCAATGCGTACTTGAATCCGCTTTCCGTTGCATCCTCTAGTAGGTTCTCGACACCTTGCTCCCAAAATACACCACAATGCCGCTGACCATAAAGCCCTAACTCGTGTACAGCATTTATTAAACAAAACATATTGTCAGTGAAAGCCAACCTCGGCATCGACATTATAAAAGCTACATCTTTGCTGATATTACCTACATCTATTAACAGCTTTTCCACTTTCCCTATTTTCTGTTCGATTTTCCCTGGTTTTTTTTCCATATTTTTCCTTTCTTATTTTATCGCTATTACATTAAGACTTATCCGCTTACCCTCAAATTGTATTTCAGAACAATCATTAAACAAACCAAAGGATTCCGTTCTGGCAACTGAACAAAACCCAGCGGTTCCAAGCAATCCTCTGAGCATTTCAAACTCGAAACCAAATTTATGATAATCATACCTATCAGTCTGCGATCCATACACCATATGTAATACACGTATTTTGTTTTGTGTTGACAAGTTGCCATTCAAATATAAGTCAAACAAAACCTTAAGGTCGGGGACGGCTACGTATAAAACGCCGCCAGGCTCTAAAACCCTTCTCCATTCTGTCAACACTTTAGTGATAGATTTTCGACTAAAGTGTTCAAGCACATGAGAAGTATATACTTCACAAAAAGTCTCATCAGCATATACACTCAAATCAATAGCATTGCCGGCTTCATCCACGCCTGGGCCTAACTCTGTATTGAATATCTCCCAGCCATCTTTTTTATTTAAGCCGCCAATATGTAGTTTTCGCTGTTCCATGTTTTCCGTAATGGGTGAGGCGATTAAGCCCCACCCGTAAAACTAATTCTTATCAAGATAACGCAGCCGTAGAAACCCACGTTCCGCTACCGGTGTGAACCCAGAGACAAGAGGTGTCTGTTTCAAAATACAGTGAATAGTCACCAGGGTCTTCTGATGTCGGACCGGTAGCACTATTAGGCAATGTCAATCCGCCCAGATCGCTCTGAATCGCACAAGTGATCACGGCACTGGTAGTGCCTGACATCGTGATATTGAAATCAGTAAATGTTACGGTTTCTGCACTTGTATCAAAGGTGATAGCATCAGTTGTAGTATCGCCGTAAATAATCACGTCCTGATTGTTTGAATGACCAATCCAGATGGCAGTGTTTTCATTCGCTCCATCAATTAGCAATCGAGACGTATCCCACGTAACGGTAATATCAGGTGCAGCAGCCGTACCACCAAAACCAAGTATGGCGTCGTCCAATAGTCCGAGCGTATCCTCTGAGCCGTCCCAGTGGAGGTCAGCATCGGCAGAAACACCTTGCATGATTACATCGGTAATAGTGCCTTTGCCGATGTTAATCACACCGTTGGCAGAACCGGCATTAACAGCAAGTTGAGATTGGTCCCATTTGATCTGCATGTCATCACTATCGCCAAAAGTGAGAATGTCATCGTCCTGAAGCTCCAAATCCCAGCCGTTCAGGATTATCTCCGGCGTACTGACATCGAATAAAGCGATATTGGTGTTTGTCGAACCATATACAGCGAAATCGATCGCATTAGTCGAGCCGATTCTTATTTGGCCGGTATTGTCAGCATAAGCCTCGATAAGCAGATTGGTAACATCCCAAACTATGCTAACATCGCCGCCGGTCGCATCGCCGAACTGCAATTCGTCGTCATCTTGTAGGTGCATATCCCAGTCATTTATCTCGACGATACCACTATTCGCATCAAATTTGAATATCTTGGTATTCGTATTTGCGTAAATAGACACATCGATAGCGGTTGTAGGTCCGAACTGAAATTCGCCTGTGTCTTCAGCTAAAGAATTTACAACAAAATTAGTACCGTTCCAGACCATTGATACGTCTGAGCTTGTACCAAAATTTAACCCATCATCATCGAGATAGGTTACGGATGTTGTGGCAGGCAAAACTAAATTACCGCCACTGTCAACATAAATATCAATATAATCGCCACTTGAATCAGCTAATTTTAACTTATTCCCATAAGTAACCATTACGTCGCAATCGATGCCGTCATCAAAAGCCTCTTGAATTATTCTACCTAGACCCTGATGCATATCAGTGTCTAACGCACTTAAATCTCTTACAGCCATTTTATTACCCTTTCAATTTTTAATTATTTTATTTTTTGGTTACTCTCTTTTTCTTAATTATATTTTTAGAGAGTACGGTTTTTGTAGTAACGGGCTTTGGTTGTTCTATGACTTCGTCAATATCACCAACATCATCAGGCTCGATAGTTTCAGTTATGGTAACGTCCACAAACTCAAGCAGATCAAAAGCATCTGCTACCTCTTTAGCATTAGCAACTTCAGAATCATTAAATTCGATTGTCTGATTTTTGGATAGTTCCCAAACACCATCATTCGTATAAATCGATCTTGTGTTGCCGTAATTTGTGACTTTATACTTAATCATAAAACAAACCTTCCATTATTTTAATCGTTGGCACTAGACATCGAGCCAGTTACAATAAGTTTTCTTGCCAATACACAAGCATTGACATTTTCGATAGTAGGATCGACACGAGCAGAATAGAACCAATAAGTTGCCTCATCAGCCGCTACTCGCTGAGCCTCAATCTTAATCTCACGCTGGATACCGATAACTAAGTTACCGTTTGGAGTAAGCAGGCAATCGGTATAAGCTCCACCAGACGAAGCTTCAATAGCTTGCGCGCCACCGTCCATAACAATCGGCATATTAGGACACGATATGATTTTTACTCCACCATAACTAAGTGGAGCGTTTCCGATAATAGCATTATCACCCTGGACGGTTGATCTTTGCTGGAGAGCGTCAATGTAATTTGTCGTAACCGCATCGTTGTTGTAAAACGCAAGATTTTTCAATCCACTGGTTTTATACTTTGAATCAAGATTTTGTAGCATTGTGTTATACTTAAAATCCCAGATATACGGAGCTGTAGTTGACACCATAGCTATCCTACCACTTTCGATCGGGAAAGTTGTGTCATCTGTAGCATCGAGTACCGTCGAGCCGCCGGATACTGAGTTGTAATAGTCATCACCAACAGTATCGCCATTAGCAATTCTAAAACGCCAGCCGTCCCACAAACTCCTAATATCAGTGTCTTCATAATCATTGCCAGTACCGGTGTCGCCGGTCCAGTATGCTATGTCTAACTCATTAGACATTTGTTTTGCAACCATTTTCATTACATGGTCAGCAAAGGCATCGCCCTCGATATTATCCTCAAGGTCATCGTCGAATATTACAATACAGCCCCTTACTTTTTTGCTCGTCAATTGTATCCGCTGTGTTGATAGTGACTTTTTATAGTCAGACGAAGTAAACGTCGCTCCAGGATGCAAAAATGCTCCAGAACCTAAACCTAAAGCACGAATGTTTTTGGTCGGCTTACTCATTTTAACGAAACGTGCGGTGTTTTTCATTACAGATTCGTCAACTAGATAATCAATAAATCTGTCAGCCTCTTCGGCTTCTAACGTGATATTCGGCAGGCTCACCATTTTGGTAAACGCTGCTTTGTTTTTTAGAAATTGGTTATTAGTTATCATTTTATTTTACTCCTAAAATATTTTTCTTATGTGTTTCCTGTTTAGATTATTCAGCGGACTCAAGTAAGCTTGGCCATTTAGCACCACTCGCTTCGTTGCCACTGTTAGCCTCTTGTCCGTCCAGGCTCTTTTTAACGCCGGAATTTTTCTCGACCGTCGCAAGCCGTTTCGCTAAGTCTTCAAGTAACTTAGTTGCCTTGTTATCATCATCAGGTTCGCTTTTCTTTTCAAGGCTTTCAATAGTTTTTTGAAGCTCTTCGATTGCCTTATCATTATCAGACTTTTCGACGTTCTGTTTAATCTCAGGCAAAAGCGACTTCAAAGCACTTAAAGCATCAGTTAGCTTTTTTAGTGTGTCTTTTGATAACTTAGCTCCGGCCTTTTCAATATCAGTCGCACCGTCTTCGTTATCAGACTTTTCGACCTTGACAGGCGAATACAAAGATGCTTGTTTGACAATAGAGCCAACTGCCTTCTTGAGGTCGTCGGGGAAATCTCCGAGATATTCAATAACAGTTTCCAACGATTTAATAATAACATCGTCCTCAACTGCCTTTTTAAAATCGACTGTTTGGTTTTCGCCGAAATATACTTCTACTTGTTTCTTAATTTCTTCGTTCATAGTATGCTCTCCTTTCGAGAGTTGGAATGTTTCTGAGCGACTGAATCCGTCGTCGTTTTCAACTTCTTTTGAATAGAAACACGATACAGGACTATCCATATCAGAACTAGTCCAGAAAGAGAATGAAAAATCTTTCATCTTTTCTATTTCGTCGCCATTCAAAATTATCTTTGTTCCACCGACTGTTCCGTCGCTATCAATTACAATGTTTAATTTCTTTTTTTTCTTTAACATTTTAGTATTAGAACCTTTCATAAGCGTTCCACATTCAGGGCATTTGATTTTAGTGCATGGTATCGATTTGCCTTCGCCTGTCTGTTTGTGTTCTTCGCTATAACCACAATCAGGACAAACACAATATTTAACTCCACCATCACCTTGAGCGTCACCACCAACGCCCCTGCCTTCTCCTTGTTGTTTATAAAAGAGAAATTTCTTTTTGTTAGCTGCCTTATCGACCAGGCTAACTTCGCCAATCTCCATATCTTTGAGTTCACGTGGTTTTAATTTCGCCATTAGTTATCTCCTACTCGGTTCTAGCATAACCGGCCATTGAGAATCCTGTAAGCTCTCCGTCCTGGACAGCTTTCCAAATTTCTTTATCAAGCACTCGGACCGTAATTAACCACGATCCTTTCTTGACAGATTTACTCATGATTGTAAAATCTGATGGAGCTATATAACTCTCTAAGACTTTCACTTTCACTTTGTTACCTTTGTGCATCACTTTGAATTTTTGCACATTCTCCATGAATTTATACGCAGCCTTTTTGATTTCGACCTCATTAGCAAAGTCACCTTGAGCGTCAACCTCATCAGGTTCATATACTATTCCGCAAACTATTTGCTCATCTTTGTCTGCTTTATCGAATTGATAAACAGAGATAAACTTTTCAACTTCTTTAGAAACTTCGCTTTCGCCAGTCTTCGGTAGAAGTTTTTTTGTTATCTTTTTGGCAGGCTCAAACGTGATATGTTTTATATCATTATCAGTGAGCCATTTTTTAGCTTTCGTAACCGTCCAATCTGCTTTTGGGAACCTCAGCGATTGAGGTATCGGAGGATCGGACGGTTTTGTTTTTCCCTCTAACTTACCCCAAATAATACCGATACTTGACGGTATTTTTTTCGAGCCATATATCGTACCGCCATTAGTACGCCTGAAACTTTTAATATCAAACTTGTCAGGCTCTTGCAACCTGGCAGCGTGTTCGTTTGGGTACGGCTTTGATACCTCAATTATTTCAGTGTTCGATTTTGCCTTCAATACCAAATCGTATAATGGGATATAAGCCTCGGATGGCTCATCTCGTTTTTTAATGATATCAATCAGTTCCGATTTTGCCACATTAATTATTGTAGCAAGTCTTCCATCCTTTTCGGTTTTAATTGCTGATGTAACATAGGCAAAATTCTCAACAAGTACAATATCATCACAATCAGACACGTCGATACCATATTTACTTGCGGTCATAGCCTTACTAAATGCAGCCTTGTCGATCGCACTTGTGCTATGCTCCAGCTTCCGAGAGTTCATCTCGTCAAGTAGCAGTTTATATTTTTTCATAAAACTATTACGATTAAGACTGCCTACGATTGTATTGTCGTTGTCTTTGAAATTCTTATCGAACAACTGAGTGAATCGCAATTTAAGAATAAGCAATTCTTTATCGTATGCTTTCGATAGTTTTGTTTTGTCAGCCTCTTCTATTCTCATGGCAATCGTTCCTTAATTTCTTTGATACCATCACTAATATATTTCTGCGAGGTTTTAATTGAGCTTATATCAGATTGAACCCTAGACACTTCTTTTTCCACACCAGTAATCCGCTTGTCATGTTTTTCTATATGAGTAGTATTCTGCCCAACAGTCGCATAGGCTAACCCTACCGCAAAAACTATAATACCAACCTCAATCACTACCGTAAGCCATTTCGTTATCTGGTTACTTAGTTGCGTTTTTTTTGCCTCATTCATCACAGTGTCACTCCTTAGGTTCGAATTGTATCCCGTTATCGCCTGGGTACGGCTTTGTGTGTTGTCTCTCTCCCGAATAAAATACTGGAGGTATTGCATCCGGAAACGCATCACAAGCAATACTATCATTAAACCGGTGTTTACAAAAGACACACGAGATATTATTGTTTTGTATCGAACGCAACGCAGCATCCATAGTCATATCGTCTTCTTTCATTACAATAGGATTTATACTCATATTTTGCTCCCTCCCGTAGCAACTTTAATCGGTTTTTTGCCACGTGGTACATCCGTGTTGTAATGTACCCACTTGTTTACTTTACCTTTTAACCTGTTAAATGTATCTATATTTTTTGTTCCGTGCGTCGCTTGATACATAGGCTCTACAAATCTATTTTGCTGCCCGTACATACGAGAGATTGAACGCAGCATACTTTTCTCAAGCGGTAAATCAGCAAAAGCGGCCTCAACTTCGTATCCATATTTTTTATACGCATCAACAATCTTTAATGCTTTTTTTTGACTTTTCATGGTGCCGTCAAACATTATATTCATCTTTGATGCCCGTGCTCGATCAAATAGCTCATTGATAATATAATCCGATTCCTGCTGATACGATGCTGAACGCCAGCCGAGTGCTTTATGACCATCTGCTTTTGCAAGTTTTAGCTTTATATCATCGCTGTCAATATGTAAATACTTCTTTTTCCATCCCGGAAAGGCTGTATTTAACATTGATGATTTGCCACTACCTGGATATCCACCTGTCATTATAAACTTAGGAGTACCTTTTGCTGGTTTGACAGTAGCAAGCATATCGTCCGCAATATTTTGATGTAATTGCAATCGCTTATGTAGCACTTTTTTGGTAACTTTGCCGCTAAAATATGTATTGATAGTCGGTGGAGTCTGTGACTGTAACTTCCTAAATTTTATAATATCTTTATAAACTTCTATTTTAGTTTTGCCACGATACTTTAATAAGTCAATGGCCTCTTTAGTATCAAGATGTATAATTTTCTCATAAGCATCAATTCCCAGTTTTGACGGCTTATATGTTTTTGTAGCAATATCATCACTCTCACGCAAAGCGTTAAACGATCTGCTACTTAAGGTTTCCGTTGGTTTCGGGACTAATGCAGGCCTCGCAATCGGAGGTGTTGGTTTAACTACTTTTAACTCGCCTTTGTGTCCAAGCTTTCTAAGTGACCCTTTAAGTTTTCTACTTATTGCTATGTCAGTAGTTTTCTCTAGTTTTTTCAACAATCCGTCAATATGCTTAGGAACGGCGGACGCAGCTTGCTTTGGAGTTCCTACGCTTTCGCCTGCGATTACAGGTATGAATCCACTCCGACAATTTACATGAGCCGGAATTATACCCACTGATTCCGCTGGCGTGAATTTCTTACCATTTAAATTCAAACATATTGTCGAAGTACGGTCATCTAATATTGCAGAAAATTCTACTTGCTCAACTCCTAAGTCTTCCATGCCTACAGCATATCCCATATTTTGGGCCCTTGCCGTTTCTGTCCTGGCTATCGTTTTAGCCCTACGCCTATGTGTTTTATCTGCATACTTCTGAGTTTTCCTGTCAATATCAGTATCGGTTAATTTCGGAAACTTATCTTTATCCTGTAACCTGGTTCTGAAATTCATTACCGATTGAGTTTGGTTTTTAGTTAATCCTACCAACGGACGAACCTCGCGTGCGATCTTATCCATCGATTTACCTTCTTTAACGCCGGCACTTATAAAAGTACGGATTCCTTTTTTAGTTTCATTCGTTACCTGTCTAACCAAATCAGCGGTAAACTTTTCGGCAGCACGGACTGAAACTACATTCAGCACATCAAAGGAACCCTTTGCCTGCAATAGGTTATATGACTGTTCGCCGCCATTTGACATAACAGTTAATGTCGCCGGCTTGATTATATCTTTGCCTTTATCCTGTATGAATTCCCAGTCGGTAAGCGTGCTGGTTATATCCTTTTGAAATTTAGTCCTCAAATCAGACTGTATCTGCTTGATTGCATAACTAAACCATTCCCTTACGGCAGATTCAAATATAGGCTCCATCCGCCGCCTATGCCAATCCAGCTTAGCATGGATTTTATTTCTAAATTGTGTTTTAATTATCGTTATCATCGTCTGTTATCTCTGATTTACTCAGTGGCTCTTCAGGTTCGCCAATTTCTATAAGGCTACTCATCATATAAAACTTGTCACCGTCCTGATACGGTTTACGTCCTAATATGTTTCTCGATTCGTTTGGTGTCATTGTTCCGCGTTCTATCTGGAATCCGTGTTGCTTTATCAATACGTCAATATCACGCGTGTCAATATTTGTAAACTTAAATTCGTAAATTCCTGAATTTAATAGATTGTCGTTTATAATATCCTCCATGTCCGTCTGTAATGGCTCGACCACGCTTTGGATATATATCTTTGTAGCCTCTTCAGCTACGTTGCCGCCAAGTTTACCAACAATCCTTACGCCGATTCGCTCAGCCGGCATCGAGAATGCAATCATTATGTCTTCACGTGAGGTTTGGCCGTAGACTTTGAAGCTACCATCTTTAACCTCGACGCTTAATTTTTCATATTCAAAATCACAACCCTCTGGCTGGGTAAGAACTAATGTTTTATGTGCATTAGAATTTCCCTTTGCCTCTTTGTTTAAGAACTGGGCTATTTTTTTATCCGCTCCCTCTTCCCAATCGCCTTTCAAAGTAATTAGTCCGGCAGGTATCCCATAATTCTCGAAAAATGCAAGGTTGTAATCTCTAAGCCCTATCATACCAACAATATCACCGATAGCAGAAATTGCATTGGTTACACCATAGTAGTTTGATTTAGGATAAAAGTTTTTATAGAATATTAACTCATGAGCTTTATTTTCAGGAATAACTCCTTCCGGCTTTCCGGTTTCAGAGTTTATATCCTCTTCCATTCCGAATTTTTTGAACCATACTTTTTTATTGTTGCGTATTTGTGCATATTTTTCGTTTGATTCGTGAACCCTTAGAGTGTGTGCAGGTAGGTAATAAACATTAGATACTTCGCCTGCGTTATTCCTCACAACTTCTAACCCAAAATAACCAATCGACCCCCAGTCGATCAATGCCTGCTTTATAATATTTCTAAACGATTCTTCTTTACCTGATGTCTTCAAAAACTCATTCAATCGCTCTTTTTCTTTTTCGTTATCTTTTTGGTTTTCTCTTAATTGTAAATTCCAACCTAAACCGGCAACATCAATAGCCAACTGGTTTACACAACTCCAAAATATAGGATTCGATTCGTGTAATGTCAATAACACTTCTGGCGGATATGGAGGATTGATTAGGCTGTTATCGGTAACCCATTTATTTTTTTCTTTGAGCTGCTTAGAATCCTCTGCCTCGGATTCCTGTAACTTAGAATACGGAAATACACCTTCTGAGGTATGAACATACACTTTGCCTTTTTTTTGTTCGTCAGTCATTATTTATTTTTCCAGTCCCATTACAAAATTGACAATCGGCTATAATTGAGGCCCTACCATCGTTATGTTTACCAGAACCATTACAGTGTTTGCAATCTCCAGCATTTATTACTACCGGCCCCAGATGGGAAACAAAGTCGATGTCAAGTATCCGCTCGTCAGCAAAAGTCTCATAATATAACATCACACAATTGTCGTACGGTATATCTATCACCACCCGGCGGGTATTGTCAGGGATAATCCCAGCCTTTGTTAAGCTATCAATCAAACCTTTATGGCTTCCTGTTATCGCTTGTGTTGTCATATCAATCCCTTTCTATTCGTAGCTTGAGTAATAAGAGCCTTCATCTTTGCACGATTGCATATAGCCTTCCATGTATGCCAGCTCTAATTCTCTGGCAAATTCAGGGGACGGAGTGTTTCTTTTTCCACACAGCCATTTGTTAAATCCGCCACGGATGCTATTAGCGTTCGTATTCATATCGACACTCTTTTCCTTTGGCTTACATACCGCCGCTGGAATTCCTACATCAGCCATATCTATCCTTTCCTATTCAGGTATCACCGGTAACCTATTAAGCTGCATAAACTTTCCCTTTTTTTCCTGGTCTATCCGTCGAGTAAATTATATAACGCAGGCTGTCAATAGTATGATCGTTTTTCTTTACGGGCACATCCTGTGGATTCCTGGAACTTGAACCTGTCGGGTAATGATAACCGGCCATTTCTCTACATGTATTCTTGCAGGTGTTAAATATAAACAAACTAGGCTTACCATTTGCCTTAACTTTTAGCTTGCTTTGCACAACCTCTATCCCTTTTGATATTTCTTTACGAGCCTTCCTATTATGTATCCCGGCTTTGCGTAACTCTTCCCTATCTTCTGCATTTTCAGGATCGGCCCAGGAATCAATATATTTGTCGCCGTTACTTAATCGCTTTACCGTCTCAATATGCTCCTGTATTCCTGTTTGTGCTTTGTAATATTCTTTATGTATATACCAGTTTTCGTCGCTATCTTTAGCGGCCCATAAACACACAAACGGATTTGTAAAACCAAAATCAAAGCCGCGATACCGCCGCCAGTCATTAGGTATCTTGAACGGTTTAATAACATGAGTGTTCCGGTTAAATGTTTTATAAACAGCACCGTAAAATGAGGCGAATCGGCCCTCGATCCGTGTCGATTGAACTTCGACCGGCCAATCTGCAATCATTTGGTCAATCCGCTCATCGTTTATATATCCACCTCTGCTTTTCCGGTTAGAATTTAAGTTAGCATAAAATACATCATCAGTCTTAGGCAAATCCTCAATCCTCTCCTCTAGTGACGGCTGAGGCTTAATAGGTGTCATACTCCATGAAAGTTTACCGTTATTAACCATAAGTCGAGCTTGTATCTCGGTTAATATCCCTTCGAAATCATGGTGGCATTGCTCGTCACAACGGCACGAATTGATAGACCTGGCTTGGAATTGCTCACGGCCTTGATTGAAAGCCTTGAACTCTATCACGTGTCCGTTTTTTAGAAACAATTTACGAGGCACTTTATCTTGACCATAAGTTAAATCAGATATATGATGCGGCAAGATAAACTTTTTGAGGTATGACTCCCATAAAATATCCCTAACCTGCTCCCAACTTTCGATACAGGCCCAGTGTAACCCTGGCTTTGGGTCTGGGTATGATGGATGGATATTTAACACCTGCATAGCAAGGTCTATCATATTAGTATATGATTTAGATGCCTGATTTCCACCAAACATCCAACGAATATCAGCGGTCGACATATGGAACGCTCGATGGTCATCGTCCAGCGGCTCATAGCGAGCTAATGGTTCTCCCAGCCATTTTATTTGTGAAATCGTAAGCATTTTAATTTATTACTCTTGCTCTAACCTACCTAAAACATTATTTGTGCTTGTTATATCAGAGCCGCCAGTATTTTTCATTGTCTTACTCATCAATACGGTTTCGGTTCCTTCATCTTTATGATCAACAACCCAGGGTGTTTCGGTTGTGTCAATTACTTTGTCCGCTCTTTGTAGTTTCGCTCTGGCTTCGTCACTATCAGTAGCAGCATCAAACGTAGAGCCGTCTGCCGTATCAGACGCCATTTTATTTAACATACCTGCTATTGTTGCCGAGCCGCTATCCATTGCTACTATCTGGCCCGACGTGACAGAGCCGATAAGAGCCTCTGCGTTTGTCGCTGTTGTCACTGTTGTTATCGTTCCAGTAATATCAGCAGTTAATCCAGCAGGCATTGCAACTGCCCCTGTCAAAGTTGTTGTTGTATCAATCAATAAACTATTAGCAGATAAAGCACCAACAATATCCATGCCGGCATCGATAACAACACTCCCTGCATCTAACTGGCCGGTAATTGATAATGACGCAAGGGTACTAGCTCCAGTAATCGCTAATGTACTACTCAACGCTACCGCCCCGGTAAGCGTAGTAGTACCAGTATTTTCTATTGAGTTAACTTTGATCCCAGTCCCGCCAGTGCCGTCAAGTATAGCTTCTAAGTTATTCGCAGCTGCTTCATCACCTGAGATTTTTATAGCATCTGATTCATCAGTTGTTATTACTACTGTAGTACCATTTGAATTATCTGTTATATCACCGACTGGACCGTTAATTGTAAGCGTACCAGATGTACAAGAACTGGTTATTGTTAATGAAGATCCACGAGCCATACTAATCGAAGCCGTTCCACCATCCATGCCAGCCACTGTGAGCGAACCTTTTATGTTCATAATGCCGCACACTGCTGGAGCGTTAAGAGTAAGTGTACAGGCCGAAAGTGCACCGCATACAAGGTCGCGACATTTGAATATTCCGCCATCCAGAACTGAGCAAGCACCATTTATGCTTCCATTGAACGCAAGCCCATGAATGTTTGTATGTGCATAGAGATGGCATAAATCATAGAATGTAACATTTGCTATACCTGTAGCATTCGCTCCAATACCTGTGACTGTAAGCTTTTCAATTGTTGAATGTTCAACACTTTGGGAATTGATATCGAGTAAATCAGCTACATCGATATGGCCATCTCCAACTAAACTGTAATGTTCCATTGCCGCTGCAAGATCGAAATCGCCGTGAAGATGAATCCTATTAAGGTTATTCGCGTCCGCAATAGTCTTAGCGTTAGCAATCGTATCAGTTGGATAGGTGCTTGTTCCATAGGGCCAGGTAGTCGAGTTAGTTCCTCCGTCATCACACCACACCCTTCCGCCGTTAAACATAAAACGAGTGGCCATAGCAGTATCACCAGCTAATGACGTAACATTGACATCTGGTATTGCATTGCCGTCATTGTACGTCAATTGGAAATCAACTGACTTTGATAAAATTGTTGCACTTGCAGCGTCTTCTATTATTATAGAAGCCGAAGTGGCTCCAGCAGCAAAAATATCATCATGTAAATCTAAGCGATAATATCCATAACCAATCTCATACATCCCGTTTGCTGTATGTGCTACAACTAAAGATGTTAAGTCAGTTATATCGGCTTTAGCCGACAAGGTTACATCTTCGTCAGTCTCAACTCGTATAAACCAAATATCCAAGTCAGTAACTGTCACGCCGGTAATAGGAGAGCCGGTAAGTGCATCGTATAACCTAACTTGAATGGTTACATCTGTTGAGCCTAACTGTTTTGATATAGTACCTTTCATAACTTATCCTTATTCCTCACGTAAAGGGAGGTTTATTCGGTTCCAACTTCCTGGCGTAGTGTAGCCGCCAGTTAATGTTGGCTTCCCTTTATTCCATAATGGTGAGCTTGGTAATAATCTAAAATCATTATTCGCAGCATCAGCAAACATCGGATCAACGGATAGATTATTGTTACCAACTGGTATTGCCGCCGACTTCTGAGTATCATAAAAACCATTCGCAACCGTCAATTCACCGTCCACCGCCCAAACACAGTTATTATCACAATAAACAACAGCGCCAACATTACCGGCATGAATCTCTATGGCGTAATCAGTGGCTCCAACAGCGGGCATTAGTATATTATTTTGAACGTACGCCGTGGCTACTCTATTATTCATTGAGATACAGGCATCAGTCTGATTATAACATGTACAATTGACAACACTAACCCCACCTTCTGACGGCTGGATCGCTCTTGCTCCATCAATTATAATTGTGTTGTAGATTGAATCGCCTTTGGCGGGGAAAAAAACCGTCTGATCGATCCCGATCATATCAATTAAACTATTACTGATATAATTTCCGCCAGTATCGCTATCGTTAAATCTTACTCTGGCTCCGGTAATGATGCAATTTTCTACCACAGAATCGGCAAACTTTCCCCTGATTGCATAGATATAATCAACACCAGAAGCCAATGTCATTTTGCAGGTATCCCAAACCCATCCTAAAGGATTAATTCCAGCTAAAGGATTAATTCCAGCGGCCATTGCCTTAAAAGCATATCTCCCACCTTTAATACCATCTATATCGAGGTATCGCCAAACTAAATGATGGCGGCCAGCAGCGACCGTCACAAAATCATCATCAGTATTTTCGAAATCGAACGTCGTATAAGAACCGTCATAGGTTTCGCCCGGTCTCATGTCTCCAGTTGTTACGGCGTATGCTTCGATAATGATAGGAGAATTTGTAGAAATAACCCCAAAAGTACCATCAACGTCTAATCCAGCCCCGCCATTTCCCCATCCAGTCGAGGCGGCGGTATATATGGTTTTAGTTGCTTCGTCTTTGTCTCCCCATTTAACCCATATCGTATTGCCAGCCACAACATTGTCGAGAGCAGACTGGAGGTCATACGGATCAGCCTCACTGCCAACACCGCCCGGCCCGCCGTCTTCTGCTACATATATATCAGCCATTATTCATCCTCTGATATGATTCTACCGTTTGGATAAACAGCCCATCGAATATTCCCGTAATTATCTAGCTCCTGCCTAAACACAGCTTCCGGGTGATTGCCTGGGAATCCTGTTTTTTCAAGCTGGCCCTTAAACACATTAAATATTGCCAGCGATTCAATTTGTTTCAGTTCGTCTTTATAACAGCGTATCATACTGCTATACATTTTATTAACTTGGCTAGATTCATCAATAGTGAGTTTATCGGCTCCGGCCTTTACCGTCTCTATTTTTACGCTTTCAATATTGACAGATGTTAAGTTTTGCGTATCGAGCCACGCTTTTAATTTTATATAAGCTGGTCTTCTTCTCATCAATAATATCCTGTTCTGTTTGTTTTGGCATTGTTTCTTGCTCAGTTTTATATTATAAGTCTTTACTACCACTAGGCTTATCAACACTATACCTACCTAATAGCTCATTTTGGATACTAACCGCTAATTCGTCACTCATCGAACTCTCAAACGTCGACAATACAGCCTCAATCGACCGCAAATCAGGTAATACTTTTTTCATTAAAGCTATCATAATTTGAGGGTTGTCGTAGGCTTGTTTAACAAACGACACAAGCAATTTGTCGCGACCTTGCTTACTCTCGACCGAACCGATCGCAGACATTAACTCGACAATAGAATACTTATTTGTTGACCCGACTGGCCGGCCTCTTGGATTTCGTCCGGGATCGTCCCCTTTTTTGAATCCTTTCCCTGCCGTTCCTTTTCTTTTTTTAGGTTTGGTTGTTTGTTTCTTTTTAATTTTAACCATTGTTGATTTCTTCAATAGTTTTTATTTCTCTGTCTTTACCTAAATTAACAATCCGTAACGCTTTAATTAACAAGGCTTTATGGTTAAATTTTTCTTAACCTAGTCTGATATTTTTTTATTACATTGTTTTGTTAGGGTTTTGTTAGTTATAAGTATACCCTATAAACAAGGGTTTGTCAAATCGCCTGTCAGTAACTTATAATATTTAGGTAAGATAGGTAAGATGTGTGGGCAAAAAAATACCCCCTGATTGTAAGTCAGGAGGTACGCGAAAGGAATGTAAATGTTTATTTAGTCAATGACTCCAGTTTTAATGCCATGTAAACCTTCCACAATATGTATAAGTACGCTAATAATCCAAGGGGTAAAGTTATAGCTATCCGGTGTAGTGTGTTCTGTATTTTCATTTTATTATATCCTTTCATAACTTCTGTCTACCAATCACCTTAGTCATCTTAACTTCGCGACATAACTCTTCGATCCGCCGGGCAATCGGTATTGTGTACATGTCTGGGATTGCCTTGAGCGGGTGGTTGCTGGAAAAACAGGTTAGCTTGCCCGCTGCATACCTGGCGTCGGTCAGCACCCACAATAACGTCGTGCTGGCCTCTGATTCCTTGCCAGAGCATAAATCATCGATTAAAAGCACCTCCGGCCGGATATACTGCTTTAATATCTGCTCAGCGTTCCCGTTTGATGAATCTGAATAGCTGCTGTTTATTTGCCATTTGATCCGCTCCCATGATCTCATTAAAACTGTTTTTCCTTCCGCAAGGTATTCACAAGCTACGCAGCACAAAGCCAAAGTTTTACCGGTCCCGACGGGTCCATAGCAATATACTCCCCTGCTCATATCCTTAAAATGCTTGCCGAACGAAAAGTCTGTTAAGATGGGTAATTTACCATCACGAATAAAGTTTCGGCCAATACCCACCGATTCAGCGGATTTTATCTGATTCTCTATCGAAGCGGTTCGCCAGATTGATATTCGGTGACATTTAGGACTATCGCACAACCTGCTGGCTGTTAGAGAATCGGCCCTCACTGTGTCAGTATGTTTTTTACACACTGGGCAAAATAGCTCTTTTGTAGCTACTTTTTTGAACGCATCAGGGGTTAGCCTTATGCCAGGCTGGATCCCCGTGGTCGATGAAACCACTTTTTTTCTTCCACTCAGGTATTTGTGGACTTGTCTCAGTTGCTTGGTTGTTGCTGGCATTTGCTACCTCCTTGTCGATTTGGGTTAAAATGAAAGCTGGGTTAGCCCCTTTGGTTTCTGCAAATTTCTTTTTTAGTACCTCGGCTCCATGCGTTAGGTAGCTTTCATATATCTTGGTTCGAGCATATTGAGTAACCCGCTCATCAGGGACGTTTGAGGTTTTCTGCCATACTGCTATAACTTTGAGAAATTTCGGATCGTTATATTGTGGGTCGGTTGGATTTTCCGGTTCGATTTCGGATTCGCTAGAGAGAGCCTTATTAATATTAATTGAAGATGAAGTAGGAGTAGGAGTAGGAGTAGAAGAAGAAGTGCCATTTTTCGGAAATGGCATTGCTATGGCATTGCTATCACCACCCCATCGACTATCGGCACCTTTTTTCCCTGCGTTTTGCCTCTTAAGTCTTGATTCTGCTTGCTTTTGCATTTCTTGTGTGACTCGCTTATGGGTGATAATGCCATTCTCTACTACGAATTTAACTTCTATATTAGCCCACAGTTTTTTTGCTTTTGCTTGCGTTCTACAATTAAGTAACTTTGATATTAGATGAAAGTCACATTCAAGTTGCCCACCGTTCACCCATAAATAACTTATCATTTTCCAGTAGGCTCCGAGCCATTCCATCGGCCAAAACATCACTTGCGGATCGCTTAGTAGGTCGTTTGGGTAGTACTGAAATGACGGTGTATTTTTCACACTACCCTACTTTCTCTTTTAATCCGTTTTTTCGTTCTAGTAAATATTCAACATATTTTTCTTCTATATATTCGGTCATATATGGAGTCATAGCTGCCCAACCGATCATTGCTGACATATTCTCTGATGTATTCCACGGTTTCATTAGCTGAAAATCACAGGCAATAGCTTGAATATCACTTGAAAAGAATATCACCTTAAACACGTCAACTAGAGTTTGACAACTCTCTTTCATGGTTTCTGTTTCAAAGATATGGCAATCCTCGCATAATGTCACAAGGCCCACGTCCGGATACTCCCAAGGCTCTTTCCCTTTTAGATAACGCCGATGGTGAACATGTAGGGTTGATTTGTCGTCACCACATTGCCGGCACGCCCAATCATCCCTTTCAAAGATTTTTAGCCGTGTTTTTTGCCAGCGTGGGTCTTTTAGCTTTTTGGAATACTCCATTTTTACAATCTCCAAAAGAAAAAGGCTCGCCGCTGATGACCTCGAACAAAACACGAAGGAATTGCAAAAGCAGCGACGGCCTTATTTGGACATTTATCTGATTAAATTGTGCCTTACTCGAAGTCATACCTAAGTATACACCACAAAACGCCATTTGTCAAATAAAAAACAGAATAATATATAATTAGGGACTTTTTCGCCTATTTGAATATTTTACCAAACAGCCTCCCTGTTACTTTGCCTGCGGCTCTGCGACCGACACGCCGGCCAACTTTACCTTTTTTGATCGCGTTAAAATCACCAAGTAATTTCGCCAGCCAATATAAACAGCCTCTAATATTCATTTTGTCCTTTCAAAAGTGAGCAGACGGCGTTTTGTGAGGTCGAGGGAGTTACGCCGCCTGCTAAGGGTGTGTATATTATTGCCCACTGCTTCTCCGTGGTTCTGTCGGCTCGCTCCCGATCTCGCCGATAACTTCTTTAACGGTCTCGGCCCCGATCTCATAGCCCAGTATGTCTTCGACTATGGCTACAAGCTCTCGTGTCCGCTTTTCCAGTAGTTTTTTTTCGTTGTCGTTCATAACATCCTCACTTTCCGGCTTACGCCTCCGCCTTGGCTATGGCGGCTTTGACATTATCTATTGCTTGCTGAAACACCATACCGCCTAAAGGTTCTTTGCGTTCAACGGCACATCTCACATCATTACACGCCGCCAACAGTTCGTCGCGTTCTATTTTGGTTTGTGGTGCGGCGGCGATCAGTTGGGCATTGGCCTCGGCTCCTTCCTGAATTTCGTTATGTACAGTTGCAATAGCGTGGCCGCCGTAATATTCTTCGCCAGCCTTCCAAATGTACAAATCACCCTTTTTGTTAGTCCCACCATCTAACGCCCACGGGCCCGGTGTTAATTTATTTGTCATAATAAAATCCCTTCTTAAATAGTTTGTTTTCAGTTAGTTACAAGAGACAATCCAGTCCTTCCACTCTTTTAGCAGCGTTACACAAACCGTCAGCGATTCGGCACGTTGGCAGGACGTGATATAGTCCGGGTGAGCCAATAGTGCCACTTTGCACTTATCACCTATCCAGATCTCAACGGCTCTTTTGAGCAAATCGTCCGCCGTTTCCGATTCGTCACAACGTGAATCTTCTAGCGGAAAATATAACTCACTAACACGCGGTGCTTTTAACCCGTCAATCGTCTCGTCGATAATTGCTCGTTCCTGCGATTCCATATCAAATCCGATACCGCTGGTTGGGCCTGATTCCGTGTGGCTCTCATATACGCAATCTATTAAACTTGTCATAATACACAATCCTTTCATAAATAGTTTAACGTCAATAAGTCACAATCCCCGCCGCCGGTGACGATTCGACGACGGGATGAAGAAGTTATATGCTAGGAGTGAATGAGTTAGTATCGAATGAGTGACAGTTTATTCTCACCTTACCGTCACTTTCCCAGGTGCGCCAGCCGCTCGGATGCTCAATAATGCCCTTGGCAAAGCCGATATTGTCTGCGATATCGCCCTGTTGATAATTACAGGCGTTGTCGTGGGCGTAGTCGTCTGAGTACACACCATTACAGACAAAATCTTTGGTCTGCTTATTCACAATGGCCCGGACTGCCAGCGGCACTGTCCATTTCTTCGGCATAGCTTTCAACGGTTTCAGTCTGTCCAGGTGCAGCGGCGAAAATACCCTGATTCCCTGATCCCAGCCCCGATAATATATGAATTCACCTTCTGTTATCGCTTCAAAACCGCCATATTTGCCAGACTTCCACGGTAGGCCCAATAGGTAATCAAACAGCCGCTTGTGGTCAAAATCAAACTTGCTTTGAACCATATTTGCGATGGTGCAACTATGTGAGTTCTCGTTATATCCCAGCTTTTCAGAGTCAACCCTCACCGAAAAGTTGATGCAGGTTTTACCCTGTGCCAGTGCGTTCGATACGTCCGTTAACTCTAGTGCGGTGCTGTAGTAATGAATCTTGAGTTCGTCTTCCTTGCAAAACTGCGTTTTTGTGAATATTTCTGTTTCAAATTGTTGTTTCATGGCTTCACGTCCTTTCAGTTTTTTGTTTTCGATCCTTTATCTATATTAAATATACACCATAAAACACGGTTAGTCAAATATATTTTATTAAAAATAATCGCTTCAATTGGTACGCCCAAGCTATATATAATTACAGGGTAAAGACTTACGGTTTATTTATACGCATATAATTTATTAAATAAATATTATTTTTATTTTATATTTGACTAATCGAATATCTTGGTGTATAGTTAAAGTGAGGAAGCCATTGGCGGTGCGAGAGAGCCGGGAAACGCAGGTAGTCGAGTGACCTCCAACAAACCCTGCCCGATGGCTTTGCATTTTTGACAACAAAATAATCAGGCGGTAACTGGTGTAATGGAAGGTTCGATTCTAGCCTACTACCTGATTTTATAACAAAGAAAGGCAACCCATGAAAAAATATAAAACAAATAAGCCAGATCCGATGATTCTCCAAATCATCCAGGGTGAAATGGCAAAAAGGGACTTGAGCAAATACGAGGTGGCTATGATGGTTACTAAGCACATGTCAAGTCAAACCGTGTACAACTTCCTGGACGGTTCAAACGACATCGGGAGCGGAAAAGTGTCCCATATTCTGCGGGCTTTAGGATTATCAATAGCCCCGTTGGTATCGATCGGGCCGGGTGGAATCGGGAACTATACACAGAATGAAACATTCTCCCCTATACAGGCAGGTCGTAGGCAGCACACGAAGCCCGACGCTGGCGGCCTGCCTGATAAAAAAGAATGAAACTGACAGGATAGAATAGTAGCCATTGGCGGTGCGAGAGAGCCGGGAAACGCAGGTAGTCGAGTGACCTCCAACAAACCCTGCCCGATGGTTACTTTGACAATTAAATATCACCGGCGGCAGTAGCTTAATGGGGAAGCGATCAGGTGCATCTGATAGACGTTGGTTCGATTCCAGCCTGCCGTTGGTGGTTTTTTGAAATGTGGCAAACGTCAGTGCCAGAGCATTGTATGATGGGCCTTGCAGCCCACATCCTCTTACAATTAACGACGGTTAATAATTGGCGTGACAGCCGGGAGAGACCGGCAACTTTTGGCAATAAAATATCGGCGGCGTTATGGGTTGCTGCATAGCTCCAGGGAAGTATGCAACGGGAACGCCAATTTGTCAGCGGGGAATCTGGCCCGGTGGTTTTTGAAAGGATAGAATGATGTTAACCAAAGTCGTAAACATAAGACGCCAAAAATACGATGTGTATATCGGGCGTGGCTCTAAATGGGGTAACCCGTTTGTGATAGGGCAGGACGGAAACAGAGACGAGGTAATTGCCAAATATGAAGAATATATCAAGGCTAAGCCCGAACTGTTGAAATGTCTGGGTGAGCTAAAAGGCCGCGTGCTAGGGTGTTACTGTAAACCGTTGCCATGCCACGGTGATGTGCTGGTTAAGCTGGTCGAACAACTAAAATCCGTCTAACATGAGACGGAGAAGAAGGGCAGAGATTATGAACACGAAAATAATGCGACAATCCGCCTTGCTGTGCATCGAAATGTGCGGAGAGGCTTACCGCCGGCGATACGTGGAAAAAGAAGACTATCGATACAATTATCTTGCGTTATGTGGCTCAGCTTCGCACACGGGCCGACATCACAATTTTGAGCAGAAAATAATCTCTCATACAGACGTTTCGGTATCGGACGTGACGGATGTTTGTCGCGACTATGTTATTCAGGCATTTTCAGATGGTGAAGTTTCACCGGACAAAGAACATTCGGGACTGAGCAAACCGTCGTTACGGTCTGAGACAATTGACCGCTCGGTCAGGCTTACAAGTGCGGATTATTATCATTTCCAAACGCAAATTCAACCAATAGACACAGAGATCAATATTGAGGTGGATATACCGGGATGTGATTTTTCAATCGCCGGTGTGATAGATTTGGTGGACGATAAATATTGGTTGCGGGATTATAAAACCAAAAAAGCAACACCCGGTCAAAATGTAGCGGACGGATCAGAACAGTTGACGTTTTACGATTTGTTATTTCAGGCG
>Ga0222697_1000312_pt1 | contig 22132 bp, 37 predicted proteins | sample AntAcemetage1402_FD_179835 | JGI IMG/M metagenome (GOLD analysis project Ga0222697, IMG submission 179835) | Saline water microbial communities from Ace Lake, Antarctica - #1402 | ecosystem: Environmental > Aquatic > Non-marine Saline and Alkaline > Saline | place: Antarctica: Ace Lake... | reverse complement strand
TCGGCGTCGATGTTCCAGGCGTCGATGTTCCTGGCGTCGATGTCTCCGGCGTCGATGTTCTTGGCGTCGATGTTCTCGGCGTCGATGTCTCTGGCGTTGATGTCTCCGGCGTCGATGTCTCTGGCGTCGATGTTCCTGGCGTTGATGTCTCTGGCGTCGATGTTCTCGGCGTCGATGTTCCTGGCGTTGATGTTCCAGGCGTCGATGTCTCTGGCGTTGATGTCTCTGGCGTTGATGTTCCTGGCGTCGATGTTCCCGGCGTCGATGTTCCTGGCGTCGATGTCTCCGGCCTTGATGTCCCAGGCGTCGATGTCTCCGGCTATAATCACATCGCAATCGAAACGCAGGTCGTCGTCGATCGCAAGTTTATTGTCGATTATCGCCGCATCAACCTCTCGTTGTGTTGCAAATACTCTCATTACAATTTTCCTTGTTGTGCTCTTGCGGGCGGGAATCGTTTTTTTTATTCACACGTTTTGCAGGTGCAGTCGATTTCGGTCATAGCGTTTTCCTTTTTCCCAATGCGTTACTGCTTCCGCAGCTTTGGGGGTCAACTCGGTCATATCATTCCCCCTTATGCTTGGTCGTAATGTTATGTTTCGCCGTAATCAGCCGTGCGAGTGGCACGCTAAGGGCACCGGCGATTCGTTGTAGTACGCCAAGCTCGGTGTGGTCAAGGGATTTCTTTGCCTCCCAGGTTGACCACCTGGACTGCGTTGTACCGGCCCTGGCCGCTGCTTCCACCTGTGTCAGCCCGGCGGCTAAGCGTAATTCACGGATTGGATTCATGTGATTCCTTTCAAAAGGCTGCCAACCGGGGCGGCAAGCCGGAGCCCGGAAGGCAGGAGAAAATTTACTCCGCCGCGTGATAGACTGGTTCTTCAAGGCGTCCAACTTCATCCTGCGTCACCTCATAGTAATTTCCGGTGTTTTTAATTTCGCCGTCGTTCTCTTCCCACTCAATCGCTGCTCCACTTTCGCATTTTTTGTTTGCGCCATCGTCGAGCGCATTTTCAATGTCGAGAATGGCGGTTTTGGCGTCTTCGCGTTCCTCGAAAGAACGATTTGCAATTTCGCCGCCTCGGTACAGTTCACCTTTCCAATACGTTTTCATCTCTCTCATAGTTTCCTCTTGGGGTTATGGGTTGTTTGAAAATTTTCGTTCCGCTTGGATTGCATCTCGCAAAGCAACAATCACTTTTTCCCTCTTTTGGAAGGGGCCGACCGTGCATGTGTCTTCTGATCCTGCACAATACAACCAGCCAATCCAACCGATTTCGTCGTTTCCTCCGATTTCGTCGCATCCGATTTCTGATTCCTCTTCGTCCGTTAGTCCAATATCTTCTGTTGCAAGCAGACTTGGAACGCGACCTTCAAGGATCAATTCGTAGATTTCATCGTATGTTTTCATCATCATTCTCCTTTGCCTCCAACTCACTCAGTTGGCGAGTGTACTCTTGCGGGCAGAAATAAATTACTCGTTTTTCGTCAGTTTTTCACGAATCATCGAGACTGGTGCAGTCAATCGCGTCAGACCGTATTGATCGCCTGCGAACGTCGATGTCATCGACTTCGGAAACCACGCCTCACCGATGTAATCGCCTACCTGCGAATCGAACAGGATTGCTTTTTCCGTTGTCCGAACGATTTTGCCGAGCACACTGATCGAGGCGGCTGGTTTTTTTTGCGATCCACACGCCTTGCGGATAATCTCGGCCGAAATCGTATTGCCGTTAGCCTCTGCGTTATTCGAGATGCGTTCAAGTTCGGCGGTCGTTTTCCCAGACGAAAGATGAATTCGTGCCCATTTCTTTTGTGTTTTGATATCGTTCATTGTTCTTTTCCTTTCACTGTTTCTATTGTAACATTATCGACTATCGTGTCAAGCGATATTCAGGGCCGATCTGTGGCTAATCTGGGGGCGATCTGTGGGCGATCAAACCTCACAATACCTCACAATACCTCACAAAAGCATGTAGTTAGTACGTCGATGGCATGTTGCTACCGGCGGCCGGATTCCCAAACCATACCGAAAACGCAGCTAAGTCCTACGCCAATTAGGAGTTAAATAAAGACAACCATTTTAGACAATAATAGCCCGCCGTTGTGGTTTACCACAACATTCTCGCCTGGCGGCCGTTCTGGCCAAGTTTTCTGGCAAGGTAGGAAATTTTCTGTTCCCTAGCTCGACAAGCTAGGGGTCACTGGTTCGAGCCCCGTATCGCCCACTGTTTTTATTGACGGCTGCGGCTGTCAATAATGCGGCAAACGCGATGAAAACGCGGTTTGCGAGTCCGTTAGTCGAGAGACGCGAGCGGTCGAAAACGATTCACGGCGAGCTGCCGCGGGATTCAACGGATTCGACTGTTATTAGCTCCAAATCGCGTTTTCGCGTTTCTTGGGTTTGTAAAAATCTCAAGGATTCGTACAATTTTGGATTAGTGCTGGGTCGCGGCCCTAATAAGGGCAACCGCCCGGCGGAACGAATCCCGAGGCGACCATCCCGATCGCCCCACCATCCGGCATAGGATTTTTGCCGTGGCTCGCTTGGATGCCCACTCACGGATGCGTATTGCGTGCTACCCTAAGGTATCACCCAATTGCTACTTTGAGGATGGCTATTATGCGGGTGTCCCAATTCGTCCAGTCTGTCTACCTGCCCAGCCGGGTGGCCGTGTCGGCGACCTATGCCACCGATCTGGCGACAACGACCCGGAAGTGGTCGGATTACCTGGGGCGAGAGGCGGGGTTGAACGACTTCTCCGAGCCGGTTGTCAGCGGCTTCCTGACCAACTACCGGAAAAAATGGTCGGCCCGATCGACCAACGACAAACGGGCAATTTTGCTCCGGCTCTGGCAATCAGCCTACGACCACGACCTGGTGGACCGGCCGCCACGACAACGATTGATCCGCCGGTTGCCCGAGGACCACGACCCCCCCAAAGCGTGGAACGTCGATCAGGTGGCCGCGTTGCTCCGCTACGCCTACGCACTCGACGGCATGGTCGGAGAGATCCGGGCGGCGGAGTGGTGGCCCTCCCTGTTTCTGACCGTTTACTGGACCGCCTGCCGGATCGGGGCTTTGCTTCGTACTCCCACGGCTTCCTACGATGGCAAAACAATCCTGGTTCGTCACCAAAAGACCAGGACACAGATTTATCCACTGCCCGAATCGTGTTGCCGGGTGATCGAGGATACCGCCCCCAGGGATCGGATGCTTCTCTGGCCGATGCCCTGGGGGCGGCGGTGGTTCTATCGTCTGTCGCGGCGAATCATCGAAGGCGCCGGTCTGCCGTGTCCACGCGAACCGCGGCAGATGTTTCATCGCTTGCGACGGACAAACCTCTCCTACTGTGCGGCGGTCGATCCGGCGATTGCCCAGCGGCAGGCTGGCCATGCCGACTACAGGACCACACTCGAAAGCTACATCGACCCAACGATTGCGGGCGGTCGATCAGCGGCCGACGTTCTCCCCGACCCGCTTGCGGATCAGGATCAGCCGATTTACTCTTCGCACAATTTCCGTATTTACGGGTAAGCCGGCGTTTCTGGGAATCGTCGCTGGCCAGGAGCCTCCGGTGCGCTGCAGCGCACCGAAGCTCCGCTTTTTCTTTTGCCCTGCAAGCCGTAGCCGAACCCGGATGCGTCCGAAGGCTCCCCGTTGCGATGCGGGGCAGGGCACTTGGTTTCATAGCACCCCGCCGTTTTTCCGGTCGCCCGACCGGCGGCGGGGATTTTAAGAAATTATTAGCAGGCAACAAATGAAATCTCATACTTTCAAAAAACTGAATCCTTGTCCATTCTGTGGATGCAAAAAGATTTTGCTTGAAGAGACCACGCGATGTTTCCTGGTTGCTGAGTGTACCGAATGTGGCGCGCAGATGTATAGCCCACAATCTTTTGAGATGAAATCACGGTGGACAATTGCCAAACAGAAAGAGGAAATAACTCGATTGTGGAATCGCCGGGTTGTTTTGTCAAAGGGATAATTTTTATGCTTTTCGCTCACCATTTCACGGAGGAAAACAGTGCTCATTTTATCACGAAAGAAAAACGAGTGCATCGTTATCGGCGATGGTATCAGAGTCATGGTCGCCGAGATTCGCGGTGATAAGGTACGCCTGGGGATTGAGGCACCAAAGGACATTCTCGTCCATCGACGTGAAGTGTTCGACGCAATTCAGCGAACAGAGGACGCATCAGACCAGGACGGCCGACGCGATGGACGGGGACGGATTCCTGACTGAATAGGAGTATGGCCGACTCGGCATGATGTCGGGTCGGTCGCGGACAAACAATGCTAACAGGAGAACGCAATGAGAATGATCCAAGTCGGATACAAAAGTGCAACGACACAAGTGCCGGAAACAATCGGCGGTTCTATCTCGCATGAAGCGATCGTCGAGGACATGCGTGAGGATGGCTTACTACCAGCAGAGCTGCCCGAGTGGAAAAACGACGTGTCGCCACCGCCGAACCCGCCTTTCATCCAGCCGACGCTGGAACTGACGGAACACGCAGGCGTCAGTTTTGAGGCAGAGGCAGACGGATCGGCTCATCTCTGTGTCAGCCGATATGGTTGGCGTGAAAACGAACTGCCGCCATTCACCGACATCGAAGCTCGCAAAGCGGAGGTGTTGACGGCATTGCTGACCGACGTTGAAGAGGCGTTGCCAGTCCTTCGGACGATGGTGCGAAACCTGGAAGAGACAGCCGGATGAAAGAAATCATACTATGCTAGTAGCACAGGAACGCTTGCAGGCTTGCTCGGCTCGGCTATCGGCCGATGGCCGCAAGATCGTGCTTGGTCCCGGCCCTGCCACATGGACGGAGTTCTGCCAGAGTTTACCTGGTGCTCGGTGGAATAATCTGGCTTGCCGGTGGACGTGCGATTTTACGCCAGCTGCGGCATGGCGGATAAATAGTCATGGCTTATACGCTCAAAATATCCAGATAAGCAAAGCGGCTCTTGCGTTCGATTCTCAACTGCAAAAATCGCATCGCCATTTCTTTTACCCGACTCCTGTTTCGCGCAAACAATCTTGGGAACATCAGACAGAGGCATACGGCATTTCCTATTTTCTCGACGCATCCCTGTTGGCGATGGATATGGGTACGGGCAAATCAAAGGTCGCCGTGGACCTCGTCGTCAACTGGGATTGCAAAACTATCCTGATTCTCTGCCCGACATCCGTGCGTGGCGTGTGGTGGCGGGAAATCGAACGTCATGCCGGTCGACCAATCTCCGTTTGCGTTCTGGAGAAGGGCACGACGAAAGACAAGGTCCATATCGCCGATGGCGCGCTCAAGATGGGCGCAGCCCTTCGCCAGCCGGTCGCAGTCGTAGTGAATTACGAGTCAGCATGTATGCCTAATTTTGCAAAATTCTCGCTCGGCATGGAATGGGATTGTGTGATCTGCGATGAAAGCCATCGGATCAAGGCCCACAATTCCAATGTAAGTAAGTACGCAGCCAAGCTCGGGCGGCGAGCCAAACGGCGGTTGTGCCTTACAGGCACACCCCTGGCCCAAACGCCGCTCGATCTGTTCGGCCAGTTCCGGTTCCTCGATCCGGGTCTGTTCGGCACAAGCTGGCACCACTTCTCCAACCGCTACGCAATCAAGGGCAACTCATACATCCCGCAGCAAATCACCGGCTACAAGAATCAAAAAGAACTACAGACTCGGTTCCGCCTCATCAGCTACCGATGCAAAGCCGCTGATGTGCTCACCCTGCCCGAGGCGGCACACGAGGAGCGAACGTATAAACTATCACCGACAGCGCAGAAAGCATATCGACAGATTGAGGAGGAACTTATTGCCGACCTGGGTACAGGCGTCGTCACAGTCAGCAACGCCTTGGTGCGCCTCCTACGGCTTCAACAGGTCACGAGCGGTTTCCTCGTCGAAGATGATACGGACATAGTGCATCGACTCGACACAGGCAAACAAGCATTGTTGGCCTGTGTTTTGCTGGAAGACGCGGGCGACGATCCGTTCGTTGTCTTCTGCCGGTTCCGCGAAGATTTGCGTTCCGTTCGTGCGGCGTGCGAGGCGCTCGGCCTGCGCTACGGCGAGCTAAGCGGCACGTTGAAGGATGGTCTGACCGACCGGGGCGAAATGTCGCCGTCGATCGACGTGCTCGGAGCGCAGATTCAATCGGGCGGCATTGGTATCGACCTGACTCGAGCGCACTACGCCATTTATTATTCTCTCGGCTTCTCGTTATGCGAATACGAACAATCGTTGGCTCGGCTGCATCGGCCAGGCCAGAAACGGAACGTATGCTACTACCACCTGATCGCGGAGAACACGGTGGACCGGCGCGTTTATGCCGCCCTGCGCAGCCGAAAAAATGTCATCGAGGCGGTCTTGGAGGGAATGAAAGATGCAAATTAAGATCGACAAAAATGGTGAAGTGAAAGTCACTTTCACGCAGACCGAGCGGACAGCTCTGGCGACAACGATCAATCTGTGCCAGCAAATCTCGAAGTGGTTGAACGATCCAGACGCTACCGACGCAGTGCAAAACCTCGGCAATGTAGTCGCTACGTATATCCCACAGAAAGGGGATGTGCCGGAGCAGGAAAGTGGTGAGGTGCTCGATGGCAACTGATGCACTCGGCCTTTTCGTTGCTCTCGAACACGAGCGTCGCCAGGTTGAAGATCGACTGGACGCGATCAAGAAAGAGCAGGCCGACCTGCAAGAACGTATCCTCGACGAATGGGCCGACCGCGGCCAGCAGTCGGCTAATGTCGATGGCCTGACCGTGTATATCGCACACGATTTTTATTGCTCGAAACGAAAGGAGGTCAGCACTGAGCAATTGATCGACGTGTTGAAAGACGCTGGCTTGGAACGTTGCGTTCAGGTCGGCTACAACGCTAGCTCTATGAAGGCGTTTATCAAAGAACAATTAGCTCAAGGTTCGGAACTTCCCGAACAGTTAGCCAACTCGCTCAATTATGACACCATCCCGCGACTGCGGGCGCGGTTGTCGTGAGATTCGTTTTCCAATTTACAAAGACTCGAAGATCAAAGGATTAGAAAAAATGAGTAATGAACTGATTTTGTTGACGCCGGACCAGTACCCCGGTTTGGACCCGAACAACGATCGGGTCAAGACGATTATCACCAATCTGGCGGGGGAATCATTATCGGTTGCAGACTTCAGCCGGATCAAAGTGCCAAGCTCTGGCGGAACGAAGTGGACGATCGAGACGGCGGCCGGCGAGGAAACTGCCGACACGCTCGAAGGTGTGATTCTCCACAACACGCGTCACCGAGCCTACTGGAAAAATCCCAACCCGTCTTCGACACCGCCCGATTGTGCCAGTGTCGATATGATAAACGGCAGGGGCGTCCCCGGCGAGACGTGCGAGTTTTGCCAGTTCAATCAGTTTGGATCGGCGGCCAACGGGCGAGGAAAGGCGTGCAAGGAAGTGCGATTGTTTTTTCTGCTCCGCAAGGGACAGGTCTTGCCCGACGTGGTTTCCGTGCCGCCGGGGAGCCTTAAAAACGTGCGGAAATATCTCACATCGCTTCCCGTTCCGTTTTGGGGCGTTGTGACGCAATTTGTTTTGACGAAGGCCAGCAATGCAGACGGCGTTGCGTATGCAAAGATCGTTCCGAAGATGCTCGGTGCGCTCGACCAGGCGAGCGCAACAGTAATCCTCAAAATGATGCGTCGTTTCGAGCAGACCTTCCATCAGGTCGTCGTCGAAAACAACGACGTGGATGACGGACCGAACGAGGTCTAACATCGAGGGCCAACGAGCGTAAAGCCGGCCTCGCAACCGGTGTGGCCCCTCAAAATAAAGTCCACCCTAGACGCACGAGACGCCATGACAAAAACAAACGAGGACACCGACCGGCTCATCATGGCAGTGGAATACGCCGGCTACGGCTGGCGTGTGCTGCCGATCCGGCCGGCTAGCAAGCTGCCGATCGTCAAGGCGTGGCAGCGTGCCGCGACGGCGGAGAAAACCGCGATCATCGCGTGGTGGAAGAAATGGCCCACAGCGAACGTCGGCATCTGCCTGGGCGAAGGCTCAAACCTCATCGACATCGAGTGCGACAGCGAACAGGCCGAAAAAGATTACCTTTCGCTGTTCGACGGCGACCTGCCGGTCACGGCGACCTACCAGGGGGCACGCGGCAAGCATCGTCTTTTCCGATGGCATAAAGAATTGCCCGGGGGGGCCGTAATCCACCTAGGCAAGATCGAGGTCCGCACCGGCAACGTCGGCAAGGGGGCACAGAGCGTGTTCCCGCCGTCGATCCATCCAAGCGGCATCGCCTACCAGTGGCTCGTACCGCCGAGCGAGTGTCCGCCGGTCGCCATTCCCGACGCGATCCTTGCCAGACTGTGGAATCTCGCCGGCGACGATCTGGCTCCACCGCCCGGGGACGACGTGGGCGAGCATACGGCCACCGAACGGGCGACGTTGTACGTCGAGACGATAGAAGGCAGTACCGAAGGCGGGCGCAACAAACAGGGCTACAGGGTGGCGTGCGTGCTTCTCCGCGACTTCGCGTTGCCTCAGGCCGACGCCTGGCCGATCCTCGAAGCGTGGAATCAGCGCAATCAACCACCTTTGGAGGAGAAAGAACTGCGACAGTGTGCCACCTCAGCGGAGAAGTATGGCCTCGGTGTAGTGGGCAGCAAGCTCGACGGGACGGCGCCAACGAAGCCGCGGCGCCCAAAAAAATGGGAACCGAAACAAGCATCGGAATCGCTAGACCTTGATGCTGACACAGCCGTGGATATGGCTTCGTACAGCCAGATGATCGTCAACCAGGGGCGGGAACTTGTGAAACAGCAACACGTCAAGCTGCTGTTTCAGGCGGTTCGTGCAGTCAATTTGCACCTCGAGCATCCGCTCGACGAGAACGAATTGAAAGCGGTTTTCACCCTCGCACTGAAAACCGAACGCTCGAAACGTATGGCGCAGCAGGCCGAAGAAGTGTTGAATCCCTCGCCGGAAAACGCCATCGACCATGCCGCCCAACAGGGGACGCGACCGGTGTGGAAAATGACGATCGTTCACAGCGATCCGCCACGGTATGAGCTACACTCCCCCCTGTTCCGCAAGGTGCCGTTTATCGTGCTCGACTCGAAACAGATGAACAGCCCCGGCGCCATCCGAGTGGCAGCGCTCGACCAAGCGGAGTGCGCCCTGCCCAAAGCGTTTGATAAGTTGTGGGGCAGCCCGGGGGGGCTATACGAAACGGTGATCCACACGGCCGACCACCGGGCCGCGCCGCTGGAGGATCAACGCCATCTCGTTGTAGCTAATTGCCTGCGAGGCAAACTTGCGAAGGCAAGAATCATTGAGGAAGGCAAGGAGCCGGATTCCCGAGGGCGGCCATGCCTGATGCCGGATGGCTCGATCGTGTTTATCTTCGATTCTGTGTGGGAGGAGCTCTGGCAGGGGCCGCACCGGATCGAGAAAGGCGAGCTATCCAAACTACTGCAAACACTAGGTGTAAAATGGCGTAAATTCGGACCGCGCGGAAAACAAAGCCCGCGGTTCAAATGCCTGCCCAGATCGGCAATTGAAGACATGGAAAAGATGCTCGAAGAGGCGAGCCGTAGTACACCGTGGGGCACGGATGAAAATGATGGTGGTGTACTACCAGACGGCAACGGCGGCAAAGCAGAACCATATAGTAAAAACGATCAGCAAAATAACCCATAATAAGGGTACGTAGTACACGTAGTACACGTAGTACACGTATATTTTTAACACACTTTTTATAAAAAAAGTGTGTACTACGTGTACTACCGCGTCGTAAGTCTTTTGATAGAAAGGGTTTAACCGACGTACAAAGCGTGTATTACGCGAGCCTGGTAGTACATCACTCGGTGTCCTACGGAGAATAACATGCCTCAGATAGCACAACTGATCGGCGGCGCCGGAACCGGAAAAACGACCGAACTGCTGCGCCTGATGGATGGCGTGGTCGAGCGGCTCCACGATCCGCACCTGATCGGTTTCTGTTCGTTCACCCGGGCCGCCCGACGCGAGGCATCCAACCGGGCCGCCGATAGATTCAATTTGAAACCGGCTGAGCTTGAGGCCGCCGGCTGGTTTCGCACGCTCCATAGCATCTGCTATCGGTGCCTGGGCGTCGGCAAGGAAGAACTCATCACGGACACCAAAAGCGACCGAGAGTGGATACAGGACGCCCTACAGGAGAGCGTGAACGGCAAGCCTACCGGACTCGACCAAGATTTATCCGACCTGTTCGGTGGCACCGAGACGGACGCGGGCAAGGCACTGGCGATCTGGGACGCGGCCCGTAACCGCCTCCAGCCGTACGATGATACATGGCACGCGATCGACGATTGTTCCGATCACGTGCCTGACCTGACCTTCTGCCGGCAGATTGTCGAGCGATACGAGCAGGCCAAACGGCTCGACCATCGCGTGGATTTTACAGACCTACTGGCGAAGTTCGCCGGCCAATACTGTGACCTCGACGGGGCGGAAAAATGCGCGCCGGAGGGCGAGGCGCCCAACCTGCCCGTATGGTTTCTGGATGAAGTGCAAGATTCCAGTGCCCTGCTACATGAATGCGAACTGCGGCTTATCAGCCAACCATCCGTCCAGTGGGTATACACGGCTGGTGATCCTTTCCAAAGCATCTATGGTTTTGCCGGCGCTGATCCGCAATGTTTCCTCTCGGGTTTCGGGCCTACTACAAAACGCCGGATCATGCCGCGCAGCTACCGCTGCCCCGCGCCGATCCTAGAACTTGGTGAAAGTCTCCTTCACGATTGTTCAGACTATTTCGATCGAGAAATCCAACCGGCCGACCATGCAGGCAGCATCGAGAGCGAGCCACTCGATAGGCTGATTGATCTGATCGATCCACGCAACCCGTGGTTGCTGTTGGCCCGCACTAACTTTCTCGCGGGGCGCCTAGCACGAAGGCTCGACGACGCCGACATGCCGTGGCTACCAACACGCGGCAACGGATCGTGGAACGCTCCAGTTCGCAGCGAGGCGATCGCAGCGATAATGAACCTCGAAGTTGGCGCGCCGATCGACGGCCGCGAGTGGCAATCAATCCTAAAGTTTATTCCAGCGAAGCTGCCAGACGGCGCGCTGTTGGCACACGGCACGAAGAGTTGTTTTTCGGCCATGACGACAGAGGAAGCGCAGACACAACACGCTTGGATGTACGTTGCGGACCTCGGCGAAGTAGGTGCAACGCAACTACTAATCGACGGCGTGAAGGCCGGCGTTTGGCGATCGTGGATCGAAGGCGCAGATCGGTACACTGCGGCGGCGGATCGGTGGGGGCAAGAGGCTATCGACGAGCCCAAGATTCGAGTCGGAACGATCCACTCAGTAAAGGGCAGCGAAGCCGACAACGTCGCGGTCCTGACGTCGATCTCCGCACCGTGCTTTCGCGCAGCGCAGTCACAGGAAGGGTTTAACGAAGAGACTCGCTGTAAATACGTTGCGGTAACGCGGGCGAAGCGACGGCTGGTGGTCCTAAACGAGACGAAAACCAAATACCGGTGGAGGTTTGAGCTATGACCCCTGAAGGCAAAATACTCGCTGCCATCCTGCGTTGCCTGAAGGCGATGAAGGCCGAAGGAGAATCAATCTTCTTTGTGAAGCTGCATGGCAGTCCAATGCAGCGAGCAGGCTTGCCCGATCTGTTATTGATCTACCGAGGCAACACGCTGGCGATCGAAGTCAAGAAGCCAGATGGGAAAGCTACCAAGCTCCAACTGCACACGCTAAAGGAAATGGAGATGGCCGGTGCGACAGCGGTAGTTGTTCGCAGTGTTGAGGACGTTATCCGCGTAATGGAGACATCGCGCATGGGAACAAAAGGAAAGTGAATATGCTACTATCTGTCCTCTCGACAGGCCAATGATATGCGAGACTGGCTCGATGCGTGGATTAAGAAGACGGAAGGAACCAAAACCAAGTAAGGAAAACGTGCAGTGGAAGGATAACATGAATATGAAACTAAACACAAAATGTTCAACGTGCGGCGCTGAAATGATGGTGAGCGTGACTGGGATGTCGTGCCCTAATGGCCACGGCAAAATTATCCCGCTAACCACAATGCAGCGGAAAGAACTAGGTGGACGAATTGATATGATTCACGACGACGAAAAAATAGAGTGCCTAGAATGCAAAGGGACGGGTGAAATCGAATGCCCCGAGTGTGAAGGAACTGGTTGGACGGAGTGCCCCCATTGCTTCAGCGAGGTCGAATGCCCTGAGTGCGACGGGGATGGCATGCTCGAATGCGACGTATGCGGCGGTACTGGGTTGTTGGGGGGAAAGAAGAAACCATGAAAGCACCGTTTTACGTGGACAGTGTTTTGATTCTCGCGGCATTCCGATACATCAAGGCGACCTTCTGAGAACGCCGCATTAAGAGCAATTAGGTAGCAAGCGGACGCGTGGACATCGCGGACACATTTTCATAACTCACTATACAGCAACACCTTAACGGGCCGTATCCTACCAAAGGAACTAGAAAGCATATCTTATTAGCTATGTCTCATCCCTTGAAATCACTACTGGAAAATCGGACAGAATCAGCCACCGGCGGAGGGCTGGCGGATGTCCCCAGCCGGCCGCCGGCGACAGTGCAGCCACCACCGGCGGAAGGCTGGCGGATGTCCCCCAGCCGGCCGCCGGCGACAGTGCAGCCACCACCTCCTGGCCGAGAGTCAGAGTCAGCGTCATCGAAAACGCTCTCGGCGCCGTCGCTTGATCTGCCGCCTGGTTGGGCTGTCGATGCTGTCGATCCGCCGGCGCCGTGCCCGGTTTGCGGATCGATGGAACTCTGGCTGGACATGCTGGGCCGATACCGCTGCCAGCACTGTGAGGCTAATCAATTTCGGCGCGCGATGCGATGGGCAGTTCGAGCGGCACAACTGCGGCAGATAAAACAAGTGCGTGAGCAAAACCAGAACCAACACACTGCCGCCTACGAGGAAGATTGGAAGTGATTGAATCGACCGCCTACAAACCGACCATCGAACAGCGGCGGCAAGAGGCTATCGCGTTGTGTCGCCGGAAGATCGAGGAGTATCGAGACCTGCTGCGGATTCTGGAATTGGAAACGTGTAAGGAAACTAAAAACAGGAGTCTAACATGAAAACCATAACACTCGAAACTGTGAAGTTCTGGAAACCGTGCTGGCTTTACGAAGAGGGCGGGCTTGAACGGCTTAAAAAAGCCTACGCGGGCCGTGAGAATTGGACGGCCCTTGATATCATCAATGACATGCCGGGGCGAGGTATCAGTGATCGTGATATTTTATGGACGCTGTTTCACGAAGAGCTTTTCAGTCGTCGAGACTTTGTGCTGATTGCACTTACGATCGCCGAGCCTGCTGTTGTGAAACATTGGGGCAAATCAACGGATCGTCATCCAATGGATTGCGTCGCAACGATCAAGCGGTGGTTGAATGGAGATGCAACGGACGAAGAATTGAAAGCCGTCGCCGATGCCGCCGTTGTCGCCGCTGACTATGCCGCTCGTGCCGCCGTCGCCCGTGCCGATGCCGTCTATGGTGCCCGTGCCGCCGCTGACTATGCCGCTCGTGCCGCCGCCGCCCGTGCCGCCGCTGACTATGCCGCTTGTGCCGCTCGTGCCGCCGCTCGTGCCGCCAATGCCCGTGCCGCCGCTGACTATGCCGTCCGTGCCGTTCGTGCCGCCGCCCGTGCCGCCGCCGATGTTGCCGATGGTGCCGCCGCCGTCTATGCTGTCGCTGCCGCCCGTGCCGCCGCTGACTATGCCGCTCGTGCCGCTCGTGCCGCCGCCCGTGCTGCCCATGCCGCCGCCCGTGTCGCCGCCGTCTATGCCCGTGCCGAACACGAACAGGTAGCGACAATCAAAAGGCTGATCGAGGAAGGGAAAATTGGAAAGAAAACATGAGTGCCCGACCTAGTAGCTGAGTTTATCTGAGCGTGTAACGAAATGAAGGAATTGAAACCTAACCGTGAATTATTGTAGGAGATTTATTATGGAAGAACAAAATATAGTCGAAGATTTGACGTGCCCATTTTGCGGGGATACTGGGTATGATTTGATCGGTCTAAAGATGCACTTGTCCCGACAATGGTGTGATGCATACAACAATCTAACTATTCTACCAAATACGATTGTGGTGACAGAATTTCCTTACATAGATTCTGTTCCGTGCCCGACCTAGCGGCTGAGTTTATCTGAGCGTGGAAGGAAGCACAGAATGCGAAAACATCATCAATCGCACCTGCCTAATCAGACAGCGAACCCAACGCATCTGATGCGTGCTGCTGTTCCCTTCTCGTACCCGATACGGCTATCGAGTACCCTCTTGATTGGCATCCATGAAACGGTAGATGCCGAGGTCACGGCCGAAAACAGCGAGGCCATCAAGGGATATATTATTCCCAAAATCTCTCAAGCCACGGCAGCTATCATCGACGATTTGGTCGAGATGGCCAGGAAGGTGGATTATGCCGAAAGGCTTCAAAACGCCGACAGGGATGGCATTATGGAGGTTCGGGGAAAGATAGCAAAGTGGAAAAACGCTAAAAAGCCAAAATAACTACCCCAATTCGATTAGGTAGATCAAGAATTCAGTGGTTTAATGGATAAATGAAATTCCGGCCAGGCGACATCATCGGGTTTTCTGCGGGTGACTGTCTGGGGGCCGCCGTCAACTTCTCAACACTAGGCTGGCCGTTTTTGCCGCCGTGCTGGCGTGGAATAACCCACGTCGGCATCGTTTCCGTGAATGAACACGGCCAAAACATCCTCTGGGAATCGACCACTCTTGTTGACCAGCCGTGCCTGTACTGTGGCCGCCGGCACGATGGCGTACAGGCCCACGTATTGGAAAACCGAATTGCCGGATACGACGGGTATATATGGCGGTATCCACTCCGCGTTCACCTAGACCATATCCAACTGGCGCAGCTTGATAGATTTTGCGCGGGGGCGCATGGCACGCCCTACGACGCGGCCGGCGCCATCGACTCGCGGACGTTGTGTCTCGGTTGGCTGGTTCGTCGGTTTCTCAAGGAAGATACATCTATGTTTTTCTGTTCGGAGTTTACCGCCGGGGCGCTAAACGCGATGGAGGTTTGGGACACCCCAAACGTGAGTAGGTGGAATCCAAACCGTTTTTGCCGCACGTTGTTGTCCGTTGGTTTGTCGAGCAAGCCACGGAGGCTGAAGTGAATCAAATCATTCGCTGGATCGTGATTGTCCTGACCTACACCGTCGCGGCGGTTGTTTTGTTTGCGGCTGCTTCGACTCTCTACGGCCAGTGTCCCGGCGGTGTGTGCCCGATCAATCAGGGACAGCAACAGCAACGTGCATACGGCCAGTGCCCCGGCGGCGTATGCCCGGTCAACCAGCCACAACAGCAGATACGAGCATTGGCGCAGCCAAGCCCGGCTGTCGTCCAGATCAACAGCACGCTCGGTGACAGCACGCTGCATGGCACTGGTTCGATTGTTTCGATCCGCAACGGCACGGCAACGATTCTGACGTGTGCTCACATTTTCAAGGCCAAGTGCGCCCCCTCGGTTCGTTACGCTGATGGATTATCATCGCCGGCAAAGATCATCAGCATCGACGCCGCAAACGATACGGCGATCCTTCAGGCCAGATCGTCGCCGGTGGCCAAGTACATGGAGTTCGATGAATCTCCACAGGTAGGAAGCATCGTTTCATGGTGCGGTTATCCGTCGAGTGGATACACCTCCGGCGCCGGTCGCGTCCTTGGCTATCGCGGCGACGATCTGGTTTTCGAGGGCAACGTGCCCGAGGGCACCTCAGGCGGGCCGGTCTACACGTCACGGGGCATTGTGGCCGTTCTCTCGGAATGTGACAAGCCAAACGATGGGAGCCGCGGGTGGCGAACCTACGGCCCGTGTTCGCAGATTCTTCGGCGGTTGTTGCCTCCCTATCGGCGGCCTACCACCACCGTAATTGTCCAGCAACAGCAGCAGCCAAAAGACATTGCGGTTTTGCCGATTCCCGATCCGTGCGAACCAGCGGCGGGCGAAAATACAACCATGCCGACGGCGCCGGAAACATCCGGCTTAGACGCTAGGCTCGAGCGCATCGAGGCGATGCTTGACGCACTGGCCAAGAAACCAAGTCCACCTGGACCCGCCGGGCCGCAAGGGCCACCAGGAAAGGATGGCAAGGCGGGGGCCGTCGGCCCGAACGGGTCACCCGGTATGACTGTAGGATTCAGTGTTGGCAGCCTGTCGGAGGATCAGATTGCAGCCCTGGCGGCTCGACTGCCGCCGATTCACGTTCAAGTAATCAAGGATAGCGAGATTCTCGAAACCGAAGATGTTTTTCTCGGCGGTACGTTGCCGCTGCGTTTAGTTCCAGTTGTCCAGCCGGGAGGAAATTAAACCGTGGTGGACTTACCTATTTTAGGAGATGATTCGATGGCAGAGCCTACTGCTCAGTTTGGAAGTTTGCACGATCAGAACATGGCAGCGATGGGCCAAGCCATTGCCATGTTCCAAAATGATGCTGTCAAGGTCTCGAAGGCGGCTGATTACGGCTACCTCCAGGACAAAGACCTCGTTTCGTTGACCGAGGCCGTCGGTGTGCGTGAGGTTGCGAGTCGGGTGAATCCCGCTGGCCCAACCCCGGCAACCCCTTAGCTATGTACGATCCCATGCAGACCGTGCGTGATTCGATCGCGCTGGACGCCGCATATTTACGTCGCGGCGTTCCAGCGATGATCGACTCTTTGGCCGAATCAGCAATGCGGGAGGTGGAAAATGCCGGAAACAGCAGCGACAGTGGAAACGCCGGGGGAAAAGCTGATGCGTCAGTGGTACGCCGGGAAATTGACGGAACGACTGATACAGACAACGTCGATGAAGCAAAGCCGTGACCTATTGCGGCGTGGAGCGAAAAAAATGCAAGATGGAACACTCGGAACATTCGACGAAAGCGGCGAAGGAGGCGAGCCGGTGAACATCAATATCGGCGATCAAATCATTCATCAGGCGGCCACAGAAAAACCAACGCCACCTGAAAACGTACAAATCATGGACGGCTCAACAACATCGACGAGTAGCGACTGGACAACATCGACGAGTAGCGACTGGCTGAAAAAGGCTCTGGTGTCGGCGGCCCTCGTGGCAAGCGGAGCGGGAGCAGGAGCCGGTATTCCGTGGCTGGCTGGTATGTTTGACAAACCGGCCGCCGTCGAGGCGCCCACGTTCGACGACACAAATACGCAATACGAATTGTCCATCAAACCCTAATCCGAGGAGGTTTTTACGATGAGCAATAAATCGTGGCTTGATAGGAACTTCAACTGGTTTTTTCCATTGGTGGTGATTGTCATCAGTATGGCGACAATTGCATTTTGGGAGTTTACCGGTATTTACTTTCAACCTGAAGAGGTTTTACGATGAAAGGTTTTTTGTTTCTGTTGTTTCTGTTCTGTGCTGTTCTGTGCTGTTCTGCTTGTGCCATTGCCGCCGGCCCTTGCGCGACTTGTCCATCGCAAGGTGCGTGCATTCTTTCGGTGTCCGTGACGGCGGAGGTCGTCACGCCGCCGGTTGTGCGGGTTGAGACGAGGCCCTTTTGCCCCCTTATGAAAGCGTTACGGCGCGCGGCGGTTTTTGTTTCCAACCGTGGCCTGGATATACGAATCAACACCCGCCACACGGCGGTGCGCGTTCGCGTGAATCGTTGATAGAAAGTCTCCCCCCCGAGACGCCGTCCCGGCCTATGGGAACGCGGGCCGGGGCGGCACTTTTTACGAAAAGGAATGATTATGAATCGACCACCACTTGGCCTTTGTCTGCCTGTCGAGCGGCCGGTTGTCTACGACGGTGATACCATTGCCGTTGTACTCGTGGGAGGCAGTCATGTTTGGCGCGTGCGGTTGTTGGATTGTTGGTCGCCGGAGTTGCATAAGCCAGAAGGTCGAGAGGCGAAGCAGTACGTGGAGAAGCTTGTGAATCAAGCTCGTTCGCTGGCGTTATTCATTCCAGCGCCCGAGGGCGAGAACCTCGTGAAAGAACTGTTCTTATTCGATCGGGTGTTGGGGCACATCTTCCTATCCGAAACGCAAACACTCAGCGAAATGATGGTTGCCGCCGGTCATGCGACAAAAGAGAAACCAGCAAAGGGGTAAGCAATATGACCGGATTCAAGCTAGTGGTTGCTGGATACTTCGGAACAGCCGTGATAGGCATATTTTCGCAAATCACAGAGATAGCAAAGCTGAGTAGTTGGCTTGAATACGGTGCGCTTGGCCTGCTTGGAGTTACGATCGTAGGACAGCTTTACATCATCGTGGTGTCGCAGCGAGACCAGTTTAAACGTATGGACGGTTGGGAAAAACAGCGACACGATGACAGTCAAACGCTAAACGAAACACTCACGCGATTGCGCGAGAATTGCGCGAAAAAACAATGACACTCCGCGACGTTGCCTATACAGTGTGTGGTGAACTTGGTGAGACGCCCAGCCAAGCGGAGTTGCAACTGGAATTGTTGGCTGAGTGCTTTGCGGAACAGCCGGAGATATTCGAGGCGTTTTGCGAGCAAGTGAAGGCTTACGAAATAATGGTTGACGAAGAGTAAGTTTTAACGCGAAAGGAAAACGAAATGGCTAACGGAAAACGTGACGGTTCGGGAAAAGGCAAAGGACAACCCGGCGGCGGTCGGCGAGAATCCAACACGGGCGGTTGCCAAAAGGGCGGCCCCGGTGGCGGCCGTGGTGGCGGACGTGGCCAAGGTAGTGGACGTAAAAAATGAGTTTAATTATTGCCCGCTACAAACTATTCAACGCGAACGACGCCTCTGGCAACGGCCTGAACGGTACGGCTAACGGTGGCGCATACGTCTCAGGGAAAATTGGCAACGCTTTCGATAACGAAGGCGATTCTAAAATCACAGTACCCTACGATGTTTTGCTGTTTCAACAGTTGATGACGGTTTCGATGTGGGTGAATTGGCAGACGCTTACTTATGCGGCTCCTGCATTCCTCATGTCGATGTACGAGACAACCGGAAACAAGAGGCAATGGCTATTGAGCACCGGCACTGCAATACCATATCGTTTTAATGTTTCGTCTGACGGAACAAGTGGCTATACAACTACGTATATCACTTCAATTATGCCTCTGATGGGGTGGCATCACTTTTGCGTCACAGTTGATAATGCAGCGGGGACGTGGACATTTTATATTGACGGTGCCTTAGCTGAAACCGTGACATCAACCCGCACCTATACAAATCGTAATGCTGAAATGGTAATCGGTGGTGCATCTTTCGCTGCTCGTTATCCAGATGCACTTTTCGATGACGTGCGAGTCTACAATGAAGTATTGCCGATGTCGAAAATCCGATCAATCTGGAACTTTGGCAAGGGCAGTGAGGAGTGCGAGCCGTGGCAACAACTAATCCAACGAACAATTCAACCAACATTATCCTTAACGATTTAGGAGAAATACAATGCAATTTTCAGAAATCAAAACCAAACTAGACACACTGGCGGGCGACATCAACACGTTGGAAGGCCGCATGAACGATCTGGCAACGGTAGCATCTGCAATTGGTGGTTCACTCGATGCGCTGCCTGGAACGTACAGCGAACTCATCACGGCGGTAGACGCGGCTGCTGAGGGTAGTGATGATGCTGCCAAGCTGACGGCGAAGGCGGAAAAGGACTTGCTTGTTGCTGAGTATTTGGCCATCAAGGCAAAGACCACGAACGTACTAGCAGTGTTTGTGTGAGGGGTGACGTATGGCGATTGAAGCTCAAAATGGCGACGTTGATCTGACTAGCGCAGTCTCTATCTACAACAAGACGGCGGCGGCCGATGGCGAGTGGGAACTGGACATCCGCGTTGGCGATGGATCGAAAGACTTGCATACGGATGCTGCCACTCTTACTCTTTTGGTCACGGTCGATGGAGCGACAATCAATGGCGGTAGTGCATCTACGGCGAAGGATGCAGCGGTGTTGCGGGCGGTGCTGCGTATTGGGCCAATTTTCGTCGCCAATGGCGACGCGATTACCGCCACACTGTTGAGCAACAACGCTAACGATTCAGATGTTGACGTGACTGTGACGCCGCGATTATTGTGGACCGACACCCGGCAACTCATGGGTGATAAGCAGTCCACAACCGACCTCAAGGACTTTGCGGATACGGGGTATCAACCGGTCCTACATAAAGTTGCAGGTGTGGTAACGGTGACGAACTTGACAAACCTACCGGCCATCACGGCCGACTGGCTAACCGCTGCCGGAATTAAGGCCGATGCAGTGACAGCGATTCAGAGTGGACTTTCAACACACGATGCCGCCGCTGTAGTTACCGCATTGGGTACTGGTTCGACGCTAACTGACTGCTTAACGGCAACCAGTGTTACCGTGACAAGTGGAACGGTGACAACCCTGACAAATCTACCGGCCATCACGGCCGACTGGCTAACCGCTGCCGGAATTAAGGCCGATGCAGTGACAGCGATTCAGAGTGGACTTTCAACACACGATGCCGCCGCTGTAGTTACCGCATTGGGTACTGGTTCGACGCTAACTGACTGCTTAACGGCAACCAGTGTTACCGTGACAAGTGGAACGGTGACAACCCTGACAAATCTACCGGCCATCACGGCCGACTGGCTAACCGCTGCCGGAATTAAGGCCGATGCAGTGACAGCGATTCAGAGTGGACTTTCAACTCATTCAGCCGCCGCCGTGTGGACAGCATACAATAATGAAGTGATCTATGGGGACATGCGGTATATTCTCGGTCATTTGCTCACCCAAACAGGGACGCAGGTTGCCGATGCTTTCGAGTCGTTTTTCGATGTTTCCACTCCCACGGGCACAGTAAACAGCCTGCCCGCTGCTGTTCCAGATGCGGCCGGCGGATTGCCGATCAGCGATGCAGGCGGGCTTGATCTCGATACACGCCTTGCATCGCAAACAAACCGAGACGCCATGAAGTTGGCACCAACGGCGGGCGACCCAGCGGCAGGAAGCCTTGATAAGCACGCCGATGACATTCTGGCCGACACCAACGAACTGCAAACCGACTGGAAGAACGGCGGGCGGCTGGACCTGCTGCTTGACGCCATACCCACGGCCGCTGCTATCGCTGTTGCCGTGTGGAGCTATACCACGGCAGCGATGGATGCACTCGCGGCTACGACTGCCGGCAAATGGCTGCGGACGATACTCGTGGCCATTAAGGCAAAAACAGACACGGTCGCTGCCGGGTCGATATTCGTGACCTCGCCTGTCGCTGAGGATCAAACGGTTTCAATCGTTCAATATGATGACTACCTCACGGCTACCAACCGGCCGTTATCGTGGACCAACACGTCAGGCGATTGGTTTGACTCGGATATTACTGATGCCGTTGTGACGTTTACCGCCAAGACAAAAGAGGGCGTGGCAGTGTTGGAAAAGGCCGGGGCCGTCGTGACAGCAACAGGAACGCAGGAGGTAACAGTAGATCTGACAGCAGCGAATACCGCGTTGTTCACCAAGGCCGGGAAGCAGTACAAATACCAACTGCTGCTGACCAAGGCTACATATCGAGAGGTCGAAGTGACGGGTGATTTAACTGTTACGCTATCACTAAGTCCACCAGCAGAGTGAGCACAGCATGGCACGACGAGCAAAGCGACCATGCGGGCGACCTGGGTGCTATGGTGTTGTGGAGCATGGGTATTGCTCGCTGTGCGGAAAACAGAAGCAATCAATGCGAGCGGTCAACCGAGAATCGGCAGCCAGCAGGGGTTACGATGCTGCGTGGCGGCGTCTAAGGAAGGAAGTGATTGCGGAACAGAGGGAGAGGTCCATGATGGCAGGCATGGCCGCTGACCCGCTGTGTGCGTTGTGTGGCTTGCCTGTGTCGGAGGACGAAATACATGCCGACCACATTGTGCCGTTCAGCGGAGTCGATGATCCGCTCAGGCTAGACAAACGAAACATTAGGATCGTCCACAAGCGGTGCCACATGTCGCACACAGCCAGACACAGCGGCGGAGGCGGAAATTGGGACAGATAACTATATGATAGGTAACGTAGGTAAGTGGACTCTGGGGAGGGGGGTTAAAATGTATCAAAACGATACACCTCGGGAAAC
>Ga0222697_1000311_pt1 | contig 22155 bp, 25 predicted proteins | sample AntAcemetage1402_FD_179835 | JGI IMG/M metagenome (GOLD analysis project Ga0222697, IMG submission 179835) | Saline water microbial communities from Ace Lake, Antarctica - #1402 | ecosystem: Environmental > Aquatic > Non-marine Saline and Alkaline > Saline | place: Antarctica: Ace Lake... | reverse complement strand
GATCTTCAGGTCTGCGGCCACCAGAGTGTCCACATACCCACAACCGCGATTGTGATTTGGCACGCCCACGATTGCGTAGCGTCCATCATCAAGTCCTTTCATGCCTACTGGATTGTGAGTGTTCGCACCTCGATAGTCCAGGGCAGCACGGCCAGCCATCCACCCAACTACATTTGATGGCTTATAGTAGGTTGGGGGCGATTGGCCAGGGAATGGTATGTTCCCGATTACTCCACAAGAGCAGAGAAAAAACATACTCGCGATTGCAAGAAATGTTCCATTCTTCACGGTATTATCTCCGTGTTAAGGGTATACTGCATTAGTGTCTTTTTTGTCTTTAATACAGTACTCTAGAGTAGTATTTTTTTAGAAATTTGTCAAAAACAAATATAGCTTAAATTAGCCAAAAATTAGGGGTAGTTTTTCCCCAATTTTAGCGAAAAAAATACAGTTTTTTTGCTTGGTTTTTTATGAAAATTGTGCTATTATTCTAGTATAAACAATAGATTAATTAGACGCATTTTTATGCGTTTTTACGGTTAAAATATACTACTAAATATGGCAAAAAAAGAAGTTAAAAAATCATCAACAAAAAATAAAGAACAGCAATATGGAGCTGCGCAAATTTCTGTTTTAGAAGGATTAGAACCAGTGCGAAAGCGACCTGGAATGTATATTGGAAACACAGCACGCGAAGGATTGCATCATTTAATATGGGAAGTTATAGACAACTCAATTGATGAAGCAATGGCAGGATATGCTGATGAGGTTACAGTTACTTTGTTGCCAGATTCAACAGTATCAGTAAGTGACAATGGGCGTGGAATTCCAGTTGATAAACATCCAACAGCAAAAGTTTCAGCACTTGAGGTTGTTTTAACTAAATTACATGCAGGTGGAAAATTTGGTGAGGGTGGATACAAAGTATCAGGTGGATTGCATGGAGTTGGTGTTTCTGTGGTAAACGCTCTTTCCGAGTGGACTCGCGCAGAAGTTAGGCGCGATAAAAAAACTTATGTTCAAGAATATAAGCGTGGTAAGCCATTAAAAAATGTTAAAGCAATTGGAGCATCAAAATCAACAGGCACAACAATTACTTTTAAGCCAGATGATCAAATTTTTTCTACATTGGAATTTGAATGGGATTATATTTTAGATCACATTCGCCAGCAAGCATATCTAACCAAAGGAATTAAAATTATAGTACAAGACGAGAGAACTGAAAGTACTCAGGAATATTCTTTTTATTTTGAGGGCGGTATTGCATCATATGTAAAACATTTAAACAGAAATCACGAGCCAAAGCATGAGCATGTATTTTATATTGAAAAAGAAAATAATGAGATAATGGTTGAAGTTGCAATGCAGTATGTTGATGATTACAAGGAAACATTATTTAGTTTTGCAAATAATATTCATACTTTAGAAGGTGGTTCTCATTTGGTAGGGTTTAGAACTGCTTTAACTCGAACGCTTAATTCATACGCACGTAATAAGGGAATAATCAAAGACAAAGACGAGAATTTGCAAGGCGAGGATACTCGCGAGGGATTAACTGCTATTGTGAGCGTTAAAGTTAAAGATCCTCAATTTGAAGGCCAGACAAAGGCAAAATTGGGCAATGAGGAAGTAAAACCAGCTGTTGATACTGTTTTTAGTGATTCATTGTCTATTTGGCTTGAAGAGCATCCTCGTGAGGCAGAGGCTATAATAGGTAAAGCAATGCTTGCGTCTCAAGCGCGTAAAGCAGCTCGTGCGGCCAGAGACACTGTTTTGCGAAAAGGAGCTTTAGAAGGGTTTGCTCTTCCTGGAAAATTAGCTGACTGCTCATCAAAAAATGCAGAAGAAAGTGAATTATATATTGTTGAGGGAGACAGTGCTGGAGGAAGCGCAAAACAAGGGCGCAATCGTAGGTTCCAGGCAATTTTGCCTTTGCGTGGAAAAATCCTTAATGTAGAAAGAGCTAGAATAGATAAAATGCTTGCTAATAATGAAATTAAATCATTAGTTATTGCAATGGGCACAAATATTGGCGAAATGTTTAAAATTGATGATTTGCGATATCATAGCATTATCATCATGACTGATGCTGATGTTGATGGTTCGCATATTAGAACTTTGCTTTTGACTTTATTTTTCCGTTATTTTCCAGACATAATTCATCAAGGGCATTTATATATTGCTCAACCGCCTTTGTATCAAATTCAAAAAGGAAAACATTCTGAATATGTCTATTTAGAAGAAAATTTAGAAAAGGCCATGAAAAATCTTGAGAAGGTTCAAGGTTCGAAGTCTGAAGTTCGAGGTGAAGAAGCAGAGGAGAAAGAGGGAGAAGAAGGTAAGGAATCAGATGAGGAAATTAGTGCTGAGGCAATGGGGAAGATTAATATTCAGAGATATAAAGGTCTTGGTGAGATGAATCCTGATCAACTTTGGAATACTACTATGGATCCAGCCCAAAGGATGATGAAAAGAGTTACTATTGAGGATGCCGAAAAAGCAAATGAAATTTTTGATATATTAATGGGAAGTGAAGTTGCTCCTCGCAAGAAGTTTATTCAGACTAGGGCAAAAGAGGTTAAGAATTTAGATATATAATCTAAGTTGTCATAAATGTGTAGTAATGAAGTAATAATTTAGATACTATTCTTAAATCTGCGGTAGGTATTGCATTTTTCCCAGAATTGTGTATAATACATCTAGATTAAATGAGTGCCCAAAATATGGGCATTTTTAAATACAAATACAAAGCTACGAATCTGTACCAATTTACAAGTGTGTGCTTTTAAACCAAAATTGTGCTACTATATATTCGTAAATTCGTACATATTCGTAGTTTCGTAGTATTGAGTATAATATAAATATATGAATTCTATAATCAAATATATCCACGATTCAAGAGAAGAATTGCTAAAGGTTACTTGGCCTTCTAAACAAAAAACCATTAATTCAACAATATTAGTAATATCCGTAAGTATTGCTATTGCTGCATTTTTGGGTGGCCTTGATTACGGGTTTAATAAATTACTTGAGTACGTGTTAGCAGTATTTTAATATGCCAAAACAGACATCCAATTTAGGTAAGCGCTGGTATGTAATTCATACATATTCTGGATATGAAGAAAATGTATGCAGAAATCTTAAACAGCGTATTGAATCACTTGATATGGGTGATAAGATTTTTAATGTGCTTGTGCCAACCGAAACTAAAATTAAGATTAAAAACGGAAAAAGAACCCAAGTTACAGAAAAAGTTTACCCTGGGTATGTTATGGTTGAAATGTTGGTTACTGATGATTCTTGGTATGTTGTTAGAAACACTCCAAATGTAACTGGATTTATTGGAACAGGAAACAACCCAACTCCAGTGTCAGAAGAAGAAGTTGCAGTATTACAGAAAAGAATGGGCGTGCAAGAACCCAAGTTTAAAGTTGATTTTACCGAAGATACTCCTGTTAAAATTACTGATGGACCATTTAAGGAATTTGAAGGTAAGGTCGCAGAGGTTGATACAGCCCGCGGTAAGGTTAAGGTTTTGGTGTCAATGTTTGGTCGCGAGACACCAGTTGAGTTAGATTTTCTACAAGTTGAGAAATTATAATCACTAAATTTATATGGCTAAGAAAGTAAAAGCAGTTGTAAAATTACAGATTCCAGCAGGCCAGGCAAATCCAGCGCCACCAGTTGGTACAGCATTAGGGCCCCATGGGGTTAATATGCAGGAGTTTTGCACTCAATATAATGCAAAAACAGAGGATCAAAGAGGCGAAATTGTTCCTGTTATTATTACTATCTACGAAGATAGAAGTTTTGATTTTATATTAAAAACTCCACCAGCGTCTGAATTACTTAAAAAGGCAGCTGGAATTAAATCAGGATCAGGCACACCTAATCTAAAAAAAGTTGGCAAAGTTACCAAAGCTCAAGTTCAAGAGATTGCCGAAAAGAAAATGCCTGACTTGAATGCGAATGATATTGAAGCAGCAATGAAAATTATCGAAGGAACAGCAAGACAAATGGGATTGGAAGTAAAATAGTTAATATTGTGGGAGAACAGATTAGTCTCTGTTCGCTTGAACCACGAAAGGATAATTTATGAGTAAGCACTCAAAGCGTTATAATACGCTAAAAGAGAAGATAGACCCTATTAAGGAGTATAATCTAACTGAAGCAATATCCCTTATTAAAGAATCGGGGAATCTTAAGTTTGATGGCGCAGTAGAGCTTCATATTAATACTACTATTGATACAAAGCAATCAGATCAACAAGTTCGCGGAATAGTTTCCTTGCCTCATGGTACAGGGAAAAAGCAAAAAATTGCAGCAGTAACAGCTGATGCTGATAAAGCAAAAAAAGCAGGCGCAGAGCTTGCTGGAGGAGAAGAATTGATTAAGGAGATTCAAGCAGGAAAAATAGATTTTGATATTTTAGTTGCAGAGCCAGCATTTATGCCAAAGCTTGCTCCTGTTGCTAAAATTCTAGGGCCTCGCGGTTTAATGCCTTCTCCAAAAAATGGTACAGTTTCTCCAGATGTTGTTAAGGCAATTGAGGAACTATCAAAAGGAAAAGTTGCATTTAAAAATGATAACACAGGGAATCTACATTTGATGGTTGGAAGAGTATCCTTTGGCGAAGACCAGCTTAAGGAAAATATTGAATTAGCATTTAATGCCGTAAAAACATCTCGTAGTTCATCTGTAAAGGGAAGTTTTATTAGGAATATTACTCTTACTACAACTATGGGGCCTGGAATTAAAATTACTTTGTAATTACAAAAAAATTAAAAAAATACTGTCTAATTAGGCAGTATTTTTTTTATTTTTGTTGACTTTTTCAGCAAAAATTAATAGGATGGATTTAGCAAAATAGAATTTAAGCAGTCCTTTGTTAACCGTATTTCTTACGAAAGAGGTATGTAATGCTCAAATCTCTTGAATTCGCGAGTATTCAGTTGCATGGCAGTCATTCGTTGACGCAAGGATGCGAACTTCCGAAGTTGATGCATCATGTAGGTGGTGAGTGGGTTGAGGCAGGGGAGTATTATACCGTAGTCAATCCGCTTACCGGAGAGCCTCTTTTTGAGCATCCCGATGCACCGTCGGAAAGTAGTTGGCTTACGCCGTTTGTTGAGGGCTTAGGCAGATGCCCGACAAGTGGATTGCACAATCCGCTCAAGAATCCCGATCGTCTTCTGATGTTAGGGGAAGTCTGCTTTAAGGCGGCGTGCGTTCTTCAAAACGAAGAAGTTGCTGCCTATTTTGCGGGCTTGATTCAGCGGGTTATGCCAAAGTCCTTTGCCCAGTGTATGGGCGAGGTGACTGTGACGCGTCAGTTCCTGAAGAATTCTTCAGGCGATGGAGCGCGATTCCTTCTCAATGGCGAAACAACGCCAGGCGACCACACTGGCCAGGAAATCAGCACTTACCATTGGCCGTATGGCTCGGTAGTGATTGTGGCGCCGTTCAATTTCCCGCTCGAGATTCCGGCGCTTCAGTTGGTCAGCGCTCTATTGGCGGGGAACAGGCCTACAATTAAGGCCGCGTCCACGGTTGCAGTTGTCATCGAACAGTTTTTGCGACTGCTCTTTGCCTGCGGCTTGCCAAGGGAGGATGTGGACCTCATCCACTGCAGCGGGAGCTATATGGAGCATTTTATCATTACAGCAAAGGATAAGATTCGCCAGCTCCAGTTCACTGGCTCCTCATCGGTTGCTGAGACTTCGGCAATCACAATGAGAGGCAAAATCGCAATCGAGGACGCGGGTTTTAACTGGAAGATATTTGGTCCGGATTTTAATCCGATGTATCTTGACTGGGTTGCGTATCAGTGCGACCAGGACGCCTATGCCGCGAGCGGGCAAAAGTGTTCAGCGCAGTCGATTACATTCGTGCATGACAACTGGGGAGAGGCGCTTGTTTCTCGGCTGAAAGATTTGGCTAGAGCACGCACTCTAGGTAATCTGACAATCGGTCCAGTGCTTACCTGGAAGAATGATGAAATGCTCGAACATGTAGCTAAGCTGGCTGCTCTGGATAATGCGCGTGTCCTATTTGGCGGCAATCCGCTTAAGGGGCACAACATTCCAGATAAATACGGCGCCATTGAGCCGACTGCAGTGTTTGTGCCATTGGATCAGATTGCCGAAAACTTCGATTTGGTCTGCACTGAAGTTTTTGGCCCTGTGCAGGTTGTAACAAACTGGAGTAGCGAAGCCAAATTAGTCCATTTGCTTGGTTTGGTTGAGCGAATGGAGCAGAGGCTGACTGCGGCAGTAGTTTCCAATAGTCAATTGTTTACCAATAGGGTATTGGCCCACACAGTGAACGGCACTACGTACGTTGGCATGCGCGCCCGCACAACCGGTGCTCCACAGAACCACTGGTTCGGCCCGGCAGGGGATCCGCGTTCGGCTGGTATTGGTTCACCAGGGTCTATTATTCGCACATGGACCAGCCCTCGGTGCATTGTCAAAGATGTGGGGCCTGCGCCAGAGAAAATTCCAGAGCAGAGTTAGGGGGCAAAACAGAGCCTGGAACTTCTCAAATGAATAAATCAGGGTTTAGTGATCTTATTCGCTGAGCCCTGTTCTTTTTTATAGTTATCCACTCAAATACTATAAACACATAGTATTGTCTAGTTTGATTATTTGTATTTTTTTGATAAGATAACTTAATTATATAGCGGAGGGAAACTCTGTTTTTTTGATGCTTGTATGACATTACCTTATCAAAAAATTAAAGATCTTATACATGGCGCAAACCCAATGATTTTTTCGTCGCGCGAAATTCAAGAAAATCAGATTCAGCCAGCAAGTTTTGATTTAACCTTGGGTGATAGAGTATATCGTACAAGTTCGTCATTTTTACCAAAAACAGATGAGACAATTGAGGAAATTTTAGAGCAAAGGACTTTATATGATTTTGAATTAAAGCCAGGTACAATTTTAGAGCCAAACTCATCTTACATAATTCCTTTAGCAGAATATGTAGATTTAGCTCCTGGAATTTATGCGTACGCAAATCCAAAGTCTTCAATCGGACGTGTTGGTTTATTTGTACGCTTGCTTTGTGATAAAACTTCTAGGTTTGATTATATTCCTCCGGGATATAAAGGCCCGCTATATTTGGAAGTCATTCCTTTGGATTTTGTGGTGAAAGTAAATCCCGCGCTTTCGTGTAACCAAATTCGTATTCGCACAACAAAACAGTATAAAGTCCGCGAGTCAGAATTGCGCTTGGCTCATGCAAAGCATGGCATCCTTTTTAATCAAGCAGGAATTTCGATGACGCAGGATGATTTAATAATCCGCGATGGAGGTTTAATGCTTACTGTTGATTTAGAGAGTCGAGACGTAATTGGGTTTCGCGCAAAGCACGATACAATCCGAGCAATTGATTTAGGAAAAATAAATGAATATGCGCCAAGTAATTTTTGGGAACCTATTGTAAGGCCTGAATCAGGGGAGCTAGTTTTGGTACCTGGAAATTTTTATTTATTGGCAAGCAAAGAAAGAATAAGTTTTCCTCCTCAATTTGCAGGAGAAATGGCTTCGTATGATGCTTCTTCCGGAGAAATGCGCTCTCATTATGCTGGATTTTTTGATCCTGGTTTTGGATTTGATGTCTCTGGAGTTGATGGTGGTACAACAGCAGTTTTAGAGGTTAGAGCGCACAATGTTCCATTCCGATTAACTCGCGGTCAAGTAATTTGTAAAATGGTATACGAGCATATGCTTGAAGAACCAGACGAATTATATAGCACAGGTTTTGGTTCAACATATACTGGAGCCGGACCAAAATTATCAAAACATTTTAAACAAACTTGGAATTAATTAGCTATTACTCTCATTAAACTATGAATATAAAGATAAAACGTATAGATAAATCACTTCCACTTCCAGAATACGAAACAAAAGGTTCTGTTGCTTTTGATATATATTCTAGGATAGATGATGATATAAAAGCAGGAGAAACAAAATTGTTTCCATCTAATTTAATAATCGAAACTCCTCCTGGGTATATGCTTATGCTTTCTGCTCGCTCTAGCTTAGCAAAAAAGAAGGGCTTAAAGCTGGCAAATGGAATAGGGATTATTGATCAAGATTATTGCGGGCCAGAGGATGAATTTAGTTTGCTCTTGCATAATTATTCTAATGAAGATGTTCACATAGAGCGAGGTGAGCGATTAGGGCAGGGAACATTTGTTCGGATTGATACAGGGGAATGGGAAGAAGTTGATGAAATAAGACATGAGAGCAGGGGCGGGTTTGGGTCTACTGGCGAGAAAGTTAATTTAGAAGAATCAGCTCAAGAAAAAGTTCACATTACTTTAAATCAAGCAGAAAATCAGTCAGTTCCTGTGAGTTATCCCAATCCCAGTAAGGGTAAGCTCATTGTCATAGACGGCATAGATGGTACAGGGAAAGCAACACAAGCAAATTTTCTTTTAAAACATCTTCAGCAAGAAGGGCACGATGTTGCGACAGCTGATTTTCCTAAATATGGAGATAAATCCGCAGGTCTTGTTGAAAACTATCTTAATGGCAAATATGGTAGTGCTGACGAAGTTAATCCTTCTATTGCGTCTCTTTTTTATATGATGGATAGATATGATGCAAGTTTTGATATGAGAAAACAGCTAGAGAATGGAAAGATTATCATCTCAAACAGGTATGTAAGTGCGAATATGGGGCATCAGGGATCGAAATTTGATTCTAAAGAAAAAAGAAAAAGTTTTTTTGAATGGCTTGATACTTATGAGCATGAAGTTTTAAATATTCCACGCCCAGATTTAACTATTATTTTGCATGTTCCACCCTCAATCGCGCAAAAATTAGTTGATAAAAAAGCAGATCGTGCATACATTGACGGCGCAAGAAGAGATATTCATGAAAATGATGTCAATCATCTACAAAGAGCTTCTGAAACATATTTACAAATGTGCGAGATGTTCCACAATTATGAGCTTATTGAATGCATGCAAGACAATCAATTGCTTTCAATTGAAAAAATAGGGGAATTAGTTTGGGAAAAAGTAAATAAAATTATATGAAGCAATATCTAGATTTACTAAAATATATCATGGAATATGGGGTAGACAGGGGTGATAGAACTGGAACAGGCACAAGAAGCATGTTTGGGTATCCTATGCGCTTTGATTTGCGCAAGGGGTTCCCTTGTTTAACAACAAAAAAACTTCATTTGCGCTCAATTATTCATGAGCTTTTATGGTTTTTAAAAGGCGATACAAATATTAAATACTTAGCTGAAAATAAAGTGCATATTTGGGATGAATGGGTATTTCAACCATATTTGGAAGCAAATAGTTTAGATGAGCAATATCCTATGTATTCTGATGAATGGAAAGAAGAAAAGAAAAAATTTGTTGAACGCATTAAAAATGATAATGAGTTTGCCCAGCAATGGGGCGATTTGGGCCCTGTCTATGGCAAGCAATGGGTACGCTGGGAAGGGGCAGATGGTTCAGTAATCAATCAGATTGCCGAAGCCCAAGACATGATACGAAACGATCCAGAGTCTCGGCGTATAATAGTTGCATCTTGGAATACATCTGACATCCAAAAACTTATAGCTTCTAAAACAGCGGCTCCACCTTTATGCCACACTATGTTCCAGTTTTATGTTGCAAATGGAAAACTCTCGTGCTTAATGTATCAGCGTTCGTGTGATAGTTTTCTTGGAGTTCCATTTAATATTGCATCATATTCGCTTTTAACAATGATGATGGCACAGGCCTGTGACTTGATTGCGGGAGAATTTATTCATGTTTTAGGAGACGCGCATATTTATTCAAATCATTTTGAACAGGTTCGCGAGCAATTATCTAGAACTCCGCGTAAATTACCAAAAATGAAGATTAATCCAAAGGTTAAAGATATTTTTGAATTTAAGTATTCTGATTTTGAATTAGTTGACTACGACCCATATCCTACAATAAAAGCTCAGATTGCGGTATAATTGGAATATGAACAAACCAATTATTTCTGCAATCGCAGCTATCGGTAAGAATAGAGAGCTCGGCAATAAAGGCGATCTTATTTGGAGTATTCCTGAAGACATGAAGCATTTTAAAGAAGTTACAAATGGCCATTCAGTTATAATGGGTAGAAAGACATATGAATCACTTCCCAATGGCGCTCTGCCTAATCGCACGAATATTCTTATAACTCGTAATACGGATTATGTTGCTGATGGCTGTATTGTAGTGCAATCTATAGAGGACGCGATAGAAGAAGCTAAAAAATATAATAATAAAGAAATTTTTATAATAGGAGGAGGAGAAATTTATAAACAAGCAATGCCATTTCTAAATAAGCTGTATTTAACTATAGTTAATGAATCAGCTGAAGCTGACACGTTTTTTCCAGATTATTCCAGCTTCTCGCTCTTTGAGAAAACAGAGATCCATACACAATCCAGACACGATGTTTCATTCTGTGTCTATATCAGATAGGGAGGTGCGTTATGCATTTTTACCGTTTTTGGGCTCCTGAGAGACAAAGGGTAATTCTTGAGTTTACTAGGATGGGGGCACCTTTCTTGGTTATCCTTGCTATTGTCTTATGTTTGATATTCAAGTCCGAGATGATATCAAGGATAATAGATGGAGGCATGTGATGATCTCTTCCTTGTTTCCTGCTATAAGACAACACCCAGTACTCGTTCGTTGGGCTATTTCGATTTTTGGAATAGCTTTTTGCATTAAAGCAATTTTGTGGAATTTGTTTGCATTCACTGTGGCAGTCATAGTTATCCAGATTGCTATTCAAGTGTTCGCAGACATTTTCCATACACAATTAGGAGTGAAAGCAATGAATAAATCAGTAAAAAATGCGCTAATGAAATTCAACACAAACAGAGCATTCCTCTGGTTGTGCCTGGTTGCTATCGCCATTTTTTACTTTCGTGCTTGGTATAATGCCGAAGGGGTGATGGCTTCAATACTATTGGCTTGTGTTGCGGTGCCAAGTGCTGTATTGATTCCATGTTCTTTATTGTCCTTGGTGCTTGGCAGAGAATGATGCAAACTATAATGGAAAGGTGGTCTCTGGGTATGGTATGGCTGTGGTCATTTTCATGTGATTCACAGCCTTTTTTTATTTAAAATTTTATGCTAGGATAAGCATATATGGAATTAGAAAGCGTTATTGGATTAGAAATACACGTACAATTAAAGACCAAGAGTAAGATGTTTTGTTCCTGCTCAAATGAGGGTGAGAATGAAAAACCAAATACAACAATATGCCCAATATGTTTAGGACATCCTGGTGTTTTGCCAGTGCCAAATAAAAAAGCAATTGAGTATGGTGTTATGGCAGGACTTGCTATCAATTGCGAAATTCCAAATCATTCTAAATTTGATAGAAAACATTATTTTTATCCTGATTTGCCAAAAGCATATCAGATATCCCAGTTTGATGAGCCAGTTGCAATAAACGGCTATTTAGACATAGTTGTTTCCGGGGAGCATAAAAAAATACGTATTCATCGTTTACATTTAGAAGAAGACGCGGCAAAATTAATCCACAACAGCAAAGGGTCGTTTGTAGATTATAATAGAGGAGGCACGCCTTTGGCTGAAATTGTCACAGAAGCAGATATTAGAAGCCCAGAAGAAGCTGGTGAGTTTTTGCGCGAATTGCGTCTTATAATGCGATATTTAGGCGTCTCAAGCGCTGATATGGAAAAAGGTCATTTGCGATGCGATGCTAATGTATCAATGCGTCCTGTTGGTGAGGATAAGCTTTATCCCAAGACAGAAGTTAAAAATTTAAATTCATTTAAAGCAGTTGAGAAGGCTTTGGCATATGAGATTAAGCGCCAAACAAAATATTGGGAAGATAATGGCAAGGCGCCAGAAACACAAGGTACTCGTGGTTGGGACGAGAGTGAGTTAAAAACAATCGAACATCGCACAAAAGAAGGAAGCGCAGATTATAGGTATTTTCCTGATCCAGATATCCCTGAGTTAGATATGGATAAAAAATGGGTTCAAAGAATTAAAAAACAAATTCCAGAATTACCCGTTGATCTTCGTAAAAGATTTCAAGAGCAATATGGATTCAAAGCAGTAGATGCAAAAATATTTTCGCAGGATCTAGAATTAGCTCAATTTACAGAACAAGTTATTTCCGAATTACGAGTATGGCTTTCTTCTTTGGATCCAGATGCTACAGAGGAAGAAATAATAGAACGCGACAAAGATAAACTTTCTAAACTTGTTTCTAGTTGGATTTTAACTAATTTGCTTGGTTTGATTCGAGGAGTTGGAGTCTCTATCTCCGAGATTAAGATTACTGCCGAGAATATGGCAGAACTTATTGCTTTGATTCACACAAGCAAAATAAATAAGACAAATGCTCAGATTCTTTTAAAGGAAATGTTTGAGAATGGTGGCGATCCAACGGATATTTTAGAATCAAAAGATTTAGGTCAAATGCAAGATGATGAGTCTTTGGATAAAATTATAGATAGCATAATTGCTAATAATCCCGACCAGGTAGAAGAATACAAAGGTGGTAAAGAAATAGTAATTAATTTTTTGGTTGGCATGGTTATGAAAGAGAGTAAAGGCAAAGCTGATGCTGGGGTGGTGCTTGAAATGCTAAAATCAAAATTAAGTTAGCAATTTTGTCATTGCGAGGGAGTGTAATCACGACCGCGGCAATCTTAACGTTGCTATTGGGCTTGTTATTAATATCAGGCCTTTTTTCGACGTTAAGATTGCCGCGTCGTCCTGAGTACAGGACTTCTCGCAATGACAAAAAGTTTTCCACACCCCATCTTGCGCACTTACAATAAGAGATTTATAATACTAAAGATGCATAAGATTAAACATAAATATAATCCTAAGCGAAATATAAAAACTGCGTCTAACACGCAGTCAAAAATGATTTTTTCCAAGATAGCCCAATAGTGGCTATCTTTTTTTGTTCTTTTAAAAAAGGACTTGCGTGTTTAGAGTATTTAGTGCTTTAAACATGCAAGTTCTAACATACACACTTACATCCACGCTATATTATCAGAAGGGGGATTTGATGGAAGAATTGTTTGGGGGAACAATTTCTTCTTGCGTTCGTTGCCATAATTGGCTTATTGAAGGCAGGAGTGTTCCATACGAAGAAAAGATGAGAAGGCGCGCTGCTAACGGATACTGGGATCCCGAAACTTCGTCAATTCTGTGTGCGCTATGCTATAGGTATTGCGCGCACAGATACATTCCTTTCACAGGAAAACAGCCAAGTATCTATAGAGTAGAGCTTGTTTGGCTGGCGAAGATTCTAAACCTGTACCCAGACGTAGGGAAGGTCGTTGATTTTCTTCAACAGAATCACACAGGACACATAGTTCTTGGAAGCAAGGCTCAAGAGGAGGTTCGAGTAGTTACAACAAGCAGGCAAGAGTTAGCTAGAGCTGTAGAATCTACAAAAGAAATGGTGCACTACTAGAAAGGAAAGAAATGACTACAACATTCGTTGCAAGACAAAGCCTAGAATCACTCGCGCTTAAGTGGGTGAAAACCAACCAGTCCGTGCCAGTCGAGGATTTCTTGGTGCAGGAAGGGATAGGACAAGAGCATGTGGCGGGATTCAATGGCCAGATCCATGAGGCTGTCGAGGCTGCACGCTTGTTCTGCTTGGTGAAGAGTTGGTACGAAAGCCCAGCGGGATACGCAATGTCTCTATTCGAGTTCTGCCAAGAGAGCGGGATTCCGGTTGACGAAACCAGAGATGACAAAATGACCGTCGAAGTTCGCGCAGCGCTCAAGAGGATGTCTGCGACTTACTAGGGCAACCAGTGGAGCGTAGATGTATGTGAAGGGTGAGGTCGCAGTTAGTTTATATTGCGGCCTCTATTTTTTTACTTGCTTCTTGTTTGTTTTTAACCCAAATAATTCGTTTGTCCTTGTTAAACCAAGTCATCTGCCTTTTGGAGAATGCGTGGATTGCATTTTTTAATTTTTCAACCATTTCTTCTTTTGAATTTTTTCCTTGTAAGTATTCGGTTATAGAGCGATATTCTAATCCAAGTTGAATAAGCCATTCGTCCTTAACACCATTTTTTCGCAATTTTTCAACTTCTTCAATCATGCCTTCTTTTAATCTTTGATCAACACGGAGGTCTATTCGTTTGTATAATTCTTTTCTTGGAAAATTTATGCCAAAAATTATATTCTCATATTTTTGAGGGCCTTTTTCGGGTGTAATTGGTACGCCTGCTTCTATTTTTTCTATTGCGCGGATAATTCGTCTAGGATTGTTTTTGTCATTGCGAGGGAGCGTATTCGCGACCGAAGCAATCTCGTCATCGTTGCTTTGTGCGTTGGTGACGGGATTGCCGCGCTCATGAGTACATTCGCTCGCAATGACAAGGAGCTCCTCAACCGTCTTCCCCTCAAGTTCTTTTCGCCTCTTAGGATTAGCTGGCACGTCGGTAAATTTATAATTATCTATTACAGAATAAATATACAAGGCAGTTCCGCCGACTAAGAGCGGAATTTTACCATCCGAAATAATATTATCAATCGCATCAAAAGCAAGTTTTTGGAAATGCGCAACTGAAAATTCTTCCATAGGGTCTGCGATATCTAAAAGGTGATGTGGCGCCATTTTTTGTTCTTCTTTAGTAACTTTGCCACTTCCGATATCAAGTCCGCGAAAAACTTGCCTAGAATCTGCGCTTACAATTTCGCCATTGAATTCTTGAGCAAGTTCAATGCCAAGGGATGATTTGCCTGATGCTGTTGGGCCAAGTATTGTTATTAGCTTGGGTCGTGATTTTGTCATGTTTTCAAGTATATAAGATATTTTAGTTATGTCAATTTTCCTGTCATTGCGAGGGAGTGTACTCATGAGCGCGGCAATCTTAACGTCGCTATATGGCCTGTTATTAGTAGTATGCTTTTTCTGGTTGTTAATATTGCCGTGTCACTCAACGAGTACGTTTCGTTCCTCGCAATGACAGCAAAACAATGTCAATCAAAAAAGCCCTTGCATTTGCAAGGGCTTTTATAATTATATATATTAGCGTCTCTGTAGAGGAGGTCTTGTTCCGTTAGAAGTTCCTGCTTCTGGTGCATCTTCTGTCCCGGTTTTGCATTCACCTTTGTGCTTAATTTGTACTCTTGCTTGTTTTTCGGCTCCACAAGCATTAGGATATGTTTTGCCATCTACTCCGCAAACTGGGGCATATTCCATTGTACAGGCAACTGGATCTGGAATGTTTACTTTTATTTTTTCAATTTCTGCTTGTTTTAATTTAAGTTTTGTACCAAAATCAGAATTTTGTCTTATAATATCTCTTTGTATTATTGGGTTTGCGTTTATTTCTTTGTTTAGTCTTTCAAATACTTCTGGATTTTTTGTTGCTTCTATTTCTGTTTTTAGATTTTGAATTGCTTTTACTTCTCTTGCTTGTATTTGTTTTTTAATATCTTCGGGCGCGTGTTCTCTAATTTGTTGCATTATTTTTAGATTTCCCATGTCTCCATTTTCAAAATTTTTCATGAACATTTCTTTTTGAGCAGGATCTTTAAATCTTTCCATTTTTTCTTCAAATTTCATCAAAGTATTTTCTTTTGCTTGATTTATTTGAGTTATAAATCCTTGAGGAATTTTTGCGTCTTCTTTAATACCTTCAAGTACTTTTAATTGTTGAACAGAGTTTCCTTTAATATTTTCAATATATTTACTGAATTTTTCGCCTCTCTCTTGAGTTGATAATTCTCCAATTTTTTCTTCGAATCTAAGTCGCGCTTTAACTTGAACATCATCTATTGCTTGTTTTGCTTCTTCGGGCATGTGTTCGCGCAAGCGTTCCATTATTTCCATGTTCTTGAATTCGCCAAAAGAGCTTCCTTTTTGCTTTTCCATTGCATTGTTAATTTTTTCCGCAATCTGTTCTTTATTTTCAGCAACACGTGTAAATATTTCTGTTGCATGCTCTAGTGCTCTGTTGCGTGCTTGCTCGATTTTTTCAAAGGCCTGTTCTGGTAATTTACCTTCTAAATTATCAAGCATTTTTTGTTGCTTAATCTGCATGTCTGCGATTTTTTCCATGAATGCGCCAGCTTTGTCTGCTCGTTTTTCTTTAATCTCTTGAGCTCTATTTTTAACTTTTTCAATATTGCTTTCAAATTTTTCTAAAGCTTTTTCTACTCTTGCGGCTGACTTTGGGTCATTTGGATTGTCTTCTGAAATCTGTTTTGCGCGCAAAAGTTGTTCATGAGCTGATTCTATATCTAATTCAGCTTTTTTAATTGGGTCGCGTGTTATAGCTTTTTGTATTGTGCGAGTGAATTGTTTAAGAAAATAAAATCTTCCTGGAGTTTTTGCTCCAAGATCTTCTTCGGTTACAATTTCGTCTTGCACTGCTTCTTGTGATTCCACAACATCAGCATCAGTTGTAGTTGTATCTGCTGTTACATCAGCGCTGTCTTGTGCAAACACAGGCACAGCAAAAAACGACATAAATGCTATTGTCGCCATGAATATAAGTTTTTTCATATATTTTTTTTAATGTTTATAACAGATATTATTATACCATTTTTAAGAAAAGATGGCTATGTGTTCGTATTATTTTTTTAAAAGTAGAGAGCGCACTAAAGTGCGGAGTTTTTTTATTTAGATAATAATTTTTTTTTGATTTCCTCTAATTCTTTTTTTGATTTTTCTTTTTTTTCTGGAATATTTTCATATTTAGCCATAAATTCTCGTAATCCAGCTTTGCTTGGGAGTACATGAAAATGTAGATGTTTTTGCGAGCTATGGGATTTTGTATTCATAAATACAACAACATCATTATCAAAATGTTTGTTGATTTTCTTTTCTGCTGATTTTATAAGTTTATTTATGTCTTTTGATTCTTTTGGTGTAAGTTTAGATAAATCAGTTACATGTCTTTTTGGCAAAACCATAACATGTCCGTTGTTTAGTGGTTCTTTTATGACAATACAAAAAGCATTGTCATTTATTTCGATAATACGATATTTTTCATTGATTATTTTACAGAGTTCACAGGGCATGTATTGATGTTTGCTTTACAATCTTTCTAATGTGTTTTCACAATTTGGGCATTTAATTGTTGGACAGGGGGTTCCTTTTTCGTGTTTTATTTTATAATTACATTTAGAACATATACAATAACCTTCTGGACCTTTTCCTTGTGCATTTGTAATTGTTTTTTTAAATTTTCCTTTTCTTTGCCATCCAAATCCTCTTCCGGTTATTTTTGAAACAAAATCTTTTGGTTTAAAGTATGAATTTGTAAAATCATGGCTTGTAATTTGAATTGCTACATATTCTAAAGGTTCAATATTTTTAATTAAATTATTTTTAAGTGCATTAGAAATTTCTGTTGCTTCTTCTAGTCCTAATTTATTAGAGAGTAGAATTTCTATATTTGCTGTAACACTAGATCCTTTTTTTTGGGTCTTTAAATCTAAAATTTCAATATTTTCTTTTTTTATAATATTTTTAATCTTATTTTCTATTTCCTCTCCAGCGGAAACATCTAATAAGGAATCGGTTGCTTCTTTTCCTAATAAAAAAGATTCTTTAATAATATAAAGCCCAATCAAAAGAGCCAGCATAGAATCTACATGAATAAATCCTAAAAATTTAACCACTAATAATCCCGCTAAAACAGCAATAGAAGTATAAACATCAACTCTTGAATGAATTCCATCCGACAATAAGCTTATTGAATTCTCTTTTTTTCCATAATGAATTTTTAATCTTGCCATTATTTCATTTAATATCGCTGAAATAATCATTATTCCCAATGCTAAATATCCTATATTAACTGGAGAAGGATTTTGGAATTTTGTAAAGGAATCATAAATAATAAAAATTCCTGTTAAAAATAAAATTATGGTGATAATTAATCCCGATAAAACTTCAAACTTGTAATGCCCATAAGGATGTTTTTTGTCGGCAGGTTTTTTAGCTAACTTTATTCCAATAAAACCAATTCCCGAAGATAAAACATCCATTGCCGAATGAATTCCCTCGGCAAAAATAGAAGTAGCTCCTGATAAAATTCCTATTATTAGTTTTCCAGTTGCTAAAAAAAGATTAGCAAATACTGCGATTCCAGCTATTTTTTCTTTCATATTTATTGTTGATTATATTGTTAGATGTTTTTTGTAATTTAATTTTTATATATTAATTATACTACAAAATCATATTTTTTAAATTTTATTGACTTTATTATAGTAATATAGTAATTTAATTTGTTGGGATTTATTTTGTTAGATATTCGCTTTATTAAGCAGGATTGCCCTGCTATAACAGAAAAGGGGATAGAACATGTCCATTAGAAAGCGGTTCGAGAAATGGCATCCGTCAATACCCAAGGTTGGCCAGGTCGTCCAGGTTCAGTTTGGTAGCGAAGACGCATTTGAATCCTCGGTGATGGGCCGCAGAACCCAGGATGGTATAACCTACATGATTTGGCTGGATTGGCCCTAGACCGAGGGGAGACTGGTGTTGGATATCACTCCAGATGCGTCTGCCAATGGAATAGTCGATCAAGCAGCCGATCTGAAGCCGTGGTGGAGGACTGTTCGACATTCTTCTCACGAGGAGCGACAAGATGTGAAGCTTTTCTTCCTGGGCTAAAATATCCAGGAGGTCGCACATTCCTGTTTTGCCGCCGGAGTAATAATTAGTTTTGTTACCTCGGCGGTTATTTTTTTATTTCCAATTACTCACTAAAATATTTTCCTAGTGGTCCGATTTTTTAGTGTTCTTCGTATATATTTAATTATGTGTTTCATCAAGAATGATTTTATCTTTAAACCCACCCTTTTTATTGGCTTTGTCTTTTCTAAACTGTTCTAATTTAATTTTATCAATTTTATATAAATCACACAAAGCATAAATTACTTCAAGAATATCAGCAAGCTCTTCTTTATTTGGGTCCTCTATAAATTCTTTAACTTCTTCTTGAAGTTTGGCTTTAAGTTTTTCGCGATATTCTTTATCAGATGCAATATGCGTGATTGAAACCTCTCCTTTGCTTTTGATTATTTCAGGAATTTTATCTCTGACTAGTTTATTATATTTCATAAGATGATTAAATTTATATTTTAATATCTATAAATTTATTTAAATCTGTTTTTAATTGATTGATCTCTTTGTATTGAATACTATTAAATCCTAGCTTAAGAGCGGTGTTTGTGTTTTCCTGCTTGTCATCAATGAGAATTACCTCGTTTGGCTTAATTTGAAGATCGTTTAAGACAAATTTATATATCTCAGCATCAGGTTTCATCATCTTTAAATCTGTAGATATATATGTCTTGTAAAAAGGATCAAAACAGCCGTTCTTTTTGTTTAATTCAGCGATTTCAATTTCGGTGTTTGTTAATGCTATCACAGTGTAATTATTCTTTAGTAATGTGATTAAATCTAAAATATCTTGATCGCGCTCAGTGGAGTATTTTTTGTATAGTTCAATGTGCTTTTGAGTGATTTCCTTTGAGCTAAAAGTATCCACACTTAATTCAGCTAAAACTTTTTTATATAATGTTTCTAGCGTAATTGAACCAATAGTAAGATCTCGTTTATATTTATTAAAAGCACGCTTAAATTTTTTTAAGTCAGCATTAATATACTTACATAATTCTTGATCTATTTCTGGGCCGCTTTCCTTTGTTAGTATGCCGCCGAGATCAAAAATAATTGTTGTTATTTTAGTCATAGTAGTTAAAATTAGGGTTATCTTATGCACCCATCTGAATAGGGTTTTGTTCCAAATAATTTTTTGATTTTTTCTTTAGTTTTATCGCATCTTATTGTGACAGATCTTTCTAATACTTGTTCAAGTATTAGAAAATCGTGCTGTCTTGATCCAATCCAATGCATAGTGTCAAAGCGGGTAACTTCTCTCTCTCAATCAATTGTTCCATCGTTATAAAACCTTACATGATACTCGTTTGTTCCATCTTTTTGTACTGGAATGGAATTAATTATTCCTGCGATTTGTCCTGGAAATATTAATTGCCAAACAGTTCTTTTGAATCCTTGTGAACGGAGTTCGTCGAAAAACAACTTTTGATAACGCCCTATTTCGTTTTTTGGGAATCGTCCCAAGACAACATGAGGCTTCATTCCTCCAAATGGATGTCTTGTTGCACCATGATAAAAATCTGCAATGTAACTAAGCGGTTTTCTTTTCATAAAAAATTTAAAATAGCTTCCTTAGATAAATTTTAAACTATACAATATTTTATATAACGTATCCATATATAATAAGTCTTACCGTCAATATCCGCAATATCGTGGATATCACATATACTTACTATACCAGAATTACTGTTGACATAATATACTTTATATGTTAATAATATATATTCTGTAAGTAATTGCTGGTTGACAGTAGATGTTGTCTACGAGCTTGTTTTACAGGCGTTCATTGAGAGAATCATCACATCCACTTTTGTGGATAATAAAAAGGGGGGGGCACTTTGACATCCGAAAGAATCGACAAAGGCGTGTTGGTGTTGGATCGCAATGTCATTCATGTTTTTGGCTACAAAGGTTTCGTAAGTGGCGGTAGCTGGAGAACGAATATCTTTCTCGGTCTTCCATGCGGAATCGGTTTCTCGTTTGGAGGAACCCCTTGTCCTGTCAGTCCACAGATAGAGGACGCCATCGCTCAGAATATCGTTGGTGTAAGCCACGATCACTTCATGGTGGATCCGGGCGTAGCTGTTCGGCTTTTCCTTGAGGGAAAGATTACCCCCGAGCACGTTCGCAGTGCTGAGGTGAGAGACAGTCAGGGCATCCAGGTCATCGTGTTTTGTGGCGTTGAGTTTGCTTACAGGCCGTTCAATGTTCTGGTTTCTCAGATCGAAGGCCTTAATCTCACGATTGACAGGGACGGTCTAGTGGTCTGATTTTTTGGGGCGCTGCAGCAAGACAATCCTTGTTTCGTAGCACCACGATTCACGGGAAGTCTATTTTCGTGGAATGGGGAGGCGTCACAGTGTGTGAGCCTCCTCCTTTTTTTTGCCAAAAAAATAACAAAAAATATTTTGCCATAGCTATTTTTTAGAACGTTGCTATTGACAAATCAGCACTTTTTGTGCTAATTTGTATAGTTATCTCAAATATCGAGATGCCCTCCCACGAGGATTCGTGGAAGCTCATTTCTGGAGGAATGGTGATGAAAAACAAACGGATAGCTAGCATTTTGATGGTTGTGACAGTGCTTGCTACACTGTTGTTGCTTTTGTCCCGTCCTATTGCGGCTATTTTTGCCTTCTTGGATGGCGGTGTTGGAGGTCCTAACATGTTTGTTGATACCGCCGATCCGGACGGAAACATCGCAGGTTTCTGGTTGGGTTTCTTGCACGGCACTATCTCGCCCATAACATTGTGCGTCTCGTTGTTCAAGGACAACATAAGCATCTATGAGGTGCACAACAACGGCGCCTGGTACAACTTCGGCTTCATCATCTCTGCCTTAGGGTTGGGTGGTATTGGAAAGAAAATGATCGACTAAGTACGGATGCACGACCAACGTATTGACGACCTCCTCGGATCATCCGACGGGGTCGTCGTTTTTTTAACGTTCCATAGGGGGTGGAACGTTAGATTTTCTCGTAATATGTATATTTTCCCTCTTTTCCTTGTTGTTTTATTTTGCCTTGTTTTTCTAGTTCATCCAAATACCGCCATGCTGTTGTATTTCCTACACCCAAAATCTTCTCAACATCATTGTTGGTTATTCTACCTGCCTGGCGTATGCCTGGGCTGTTTTCTGTTATGTATTTTTCTAGTTTTTTTAGATTATCCTTTTTTTGTTTCTCGTTTGCACCAATTTTTTTGTATTGATGTTTTGCTACTGCATATCCAATTATTGCGCCTATTGCAAGGGTTATGATTGGGATAATTATGGTTGTTGGGTAGGGCATAGTTATGGGGTTGATTTTTGGTTGGAAGTTTATGTTTGACTTTTTTGTAAGATTAGATTTGATTATAATATTTTTTATAACATCTCTTTCGCAATTTCCAACTTTAATATATAATGTATTATATGGCAAATAAGAGAATCTACAATCCAAAGACAGGAAAATATATGCAAATTAGACAAAGAACGACATCTAAAGGTAAAAAAGGTCAAATT
>Ga0222697_1000303_pt1 | contig 22441 bp, 10 predicted proteins | sample AntAcemetage1402_FD_179835 | JGI IMG/M metagenome (GOLD analysis project Ga0222697, IMG submission 179835) | Saline water microbial communities from Ace Lake, Antarctica - #1402 | ecosystem: Environmental > Aquatic > Non-marine Saline and Alkaline > Saline | place: Antarctica: Ace Lake... | reverse complement strand
ACTGATAAGGATTACACATCCGGAGATGGTACACTCATACACGACTTTAAAGAATTAAAGAACCTTCCTGCTGCCATAGCAGTTGTAGGTAATCAGGATGGAGTGTCTAAGCAAGCTATTGATGAATTTAACAAGATCAAGATTGCATGGGGTTCAGATATATCAACAGATGTTGTGCTGGAGGCTATTGGTAAGATAGCATACAAATATAAGCTTAGTTTAAGGCATGTTCTTCATCTTTATCATATATCACCAGTATGGCAGGTAGATAAATTTAGTCCAAGGCCGTCAGATTTAAAAACCGGAGAACTTCCAGACCAGATAAAAGAATACTGGCAGGAAGTTCACCATGTATATATGAATCCTAATAATCCTGAACCTAAACGACGTGAGGCATTGTATAAAGCAGTCCGAATAGTTGCTAGAAAGCATGAACTTTTAACTTATCCTAATGCACTTGAAATCTGGAAAAACGGAAAGGATATTTTAACAGAGATGTATATTGCTTGGCCGCATTGGGAATTGTGGCAAGAAGAGCGTGGTAAAAAGATATGGCGCCCTGCATTGGAAATGGCAAAAGAGGTCTTCATGGAAGTTGATGAAAACGGCATACCCAAGCAGTTTTGGCTGCATAATCTGTTAGTGGAAGCTATTAGGCCTGCCATGAACGTAGGAAGTGTAGAATATAATGATGCACTGGTTGATGAACTTATTTCATGGCTCGATGTTAAACAGCCTGCCCCTCTTAAACATATTGTTGTTTTTATGCTTGAAGATAGAACACTCGAAAATGCCCTATTACCGCTTATTGAGGGATTGAAGCTAGAGCACGACCCCCTTATAATAGAATCTTATGTAAAAGCATTGCAAGCTGTAGGTAGAGATTTTGATTTAGATGAAACTGATATAGAATTTATTTTTGAATTGTCTGAAGCGGAAGTATCAAAGTCAGCAACAAGTAAGGTTGCAAGAGCTCTTATAACTTTATGGGGCAAGATAAATTTTAACAGTATTGAAAAAAATGTACAATTGCAGAAGCGTGTACGTGCGTTTTTGTTAAAGATTATTCTTAAAGATGAGTTTGAATTGAGTAATATAGCAGCTCAGTCTATAGATAATCTACCTATATCAGATACGTACACATTGCAGGACAGTGGAAGAACTTATCGCCAAAAAACCTATACAAACGAGCTTATAGAAAGGATGAAGATAGAGAATCCCTGTATTGTAATACAACAGTTAATTCAGGATCCATCAGATATTAACGCTGTTGATGACTTAGAAAAAGATACAGGTTGGTCTATATCGAAATTGTTAAATTACAACTCAACAGAGTCAACAAATTTTATCTGGCAAGGCAAACAACGCACAGCGCGTAGCACTAATCAGATAAAACCCGAAAGAGCTAAAGACGGCGCACAGCAATATAATTACAAAGCAGAAGACCTTCAGTACATAAGGCCTTTCTGGGAAATAGGAACAGTACACTCTAACCCTATAGATCTCTATTTAGACAAAAAAAGTGGGGATAAGGTTTTACTCAAAGGGGGCAATGAATATACTCTAAGCATGGATTTCATAGGAACGAGAATATTTCAATTAGCCGGATTGCCCACATCTTATGTCTCTTTAGTGAAAATGGATGATTCGCATAATAAAGGTCTACGTTTAGCTATTAATTTTTTAGATGATTATGTGGATGGAGGTACTAGTTTACCTAGGAAATATCATAATGACCCGCTTTTGCAAGCAGGTTTGTTATTTGATATTCTTATCCAGTCAGAAGACAGGCATCCGAGTAATATGTTATTTAAGCTAGTGAGCTGGAATACCAATGAGGCTCCCATAGTTTCAGATAGATTTTTTGTTGATTTCGGAGCTAGCGGATTATCTAGAGCATCAGGAAGTTTTATGGATTTTCCGAATTCTGTAAGTGAAAAAGAAATTGTCAATGCTATTGTAGGTACCCGTGCAAGGACGATGGATCAAAGCATGCCCATTCCAAAAATTCTTGACGATATTGTAATTTCAAATATAAAAGGTGGCGTTGTTAATGAGGCGTACTGGTCTGTTATTGAAGATTATCAAGTAGGGGGTGAACTTATATCTGTATTGGCAAAATCTATTGAGGCCATTACCAATGAACAAATAGTGGCCATAGTTAAAGAAGCCCATTTGCCTAATGCTATAACAGGCAAAGGAGTCATAGAGGATAAATGGATACCGCAGTTAGAAGCAGAACTTTTCGAGACCGGAGTTGAAGCTGGAGCTCGCTTAGAAGATGCAACTAATCCTTGGAAATTTACAATTAAGGATCCTTCTAAGGGGTTTTGGAATCGCAAGGCACTTAAACTGAAAAAAGACAGCCTTGCAATGTTAAATAATATTTTGAAGAAACCCTATAAAGGCGATGTCCAGCAATTTATGATCGAAACTATTATTTCAAGGAGAGACAGTCTTATTGCGTGTATAGATGGTCTTAAATCTTCTTCAGGAGGCACTATCCTTCAGTCACGAGCAGAGAAGATATCTGCCGTGCATAGGAATGTCAAGGAAAGCGATGTGATTAGAGAGAGGTTTGATAAAGCTATTGCTGAATTTGATAGTACATTAGATATTGCAGCTGCTTCTGAAGCTAAAAAACTTTTTAAAGGTATACGAAAAGAAATACGTAAAAAGCTTGATAATGATATTATGCAGATATTAGCTGATCCTGATTTAGCTATATCCCCGGATGATAAAGCGGCATTAAAAGATATGGAAAAGGCATTCTATCAAGCAGAGCAGTATATAAGGAATATAGAAGCTATCATGTATGCGAATGATGGCAGATTAGCCGAGAATGAGACACTGCGTGTGATGATATTACCTGAAACAGCAGCTGTATCAAAAAAGGTTTTAATTGCACGAGGTAATGAGGTTGTCAAAGTTCAAGAGAATATAGGTGTTATAACAATTGCCAGTGACAAACCGCTCAAAGTAATTGAGGATATAAAAAGCGGCAAGATGCTTTTTGAACATCAGGGAGCCGAGATAGCAGTTCCAGCTAAGAATATCGCTGTATTGCTTACTGAGAATAAAAAAGATATGGTATCTAAAATAAATAATGCGATAGGCGCAAATAACACGTTTGTAATAAGCGATATAGGTAATTCACAACATGTACCAGTTTCACAACTCGCAATACTTACGAAAATAAAGCTTATATTAAATGAGTTAGATATAAGTTCACAGGAAGCGGGCCCATATAGAAGCGCGTTCCTTGCCATATGGAAGAGCGTCACAGGCAATACATTGCCTGGTACAATTGAAGATTTTATGAACAATCCCGCGGATTATATTATAAGTATATTGATTGCTCCTGAATCATTACTTGACGATACAGAGCGTGAAGCCTTGTATAATATGGCTGCAGAGATTTGGGCATAATTTAAATGAAGCCACAACTTACAGAATGCAAATGATGTAAGTTGCATAGCTGAATTTAATCCTGAGGAGCCAAAGGCGACGAATAACACGCTCCTGTCATCCTGAATGAAACCCCGAACCAAACACAAAAATTTGGTTCGGGGTGAAATGAAGGATCTAGGAACTGGATTCTTCGCCTTCGGCTTAGAATGACAGACGCTTGTCATCCTGAATGAAATGAAGGATCTAGGTGTTTAGATTCTTCGTCTTGTCTTTTGTGCCTTATGCCTTGCGCACTTTTAAATGATAAGAGGAATATGAGAAATATTTCTAGAAAAACAACAGTTTGTTTAGTGGCATTAAGTTTTCTTGTAAGCAATTCTGCTTATTCTTTTAATGCAGATACTTCTACATTGCGCTCAAAAGCCTTGACCAATAATGCTCAGACAAGAGAGGGTATGATAAAGGCCCTTTCAAAATTATCCGATACTATAGAAAGTGCGGATATTAAGAGATCATCTGCAATTTCGCATAAATCTGCCTCATCCGGCTTAACTCAGTATGAGCTAAAGAATATATACGATGCGCAAGAATCAGGCAATTGGCGAAAGGTTCAGGATAATCAGTCAGGGCTTAAAAAGGCATTTTTGTTAGGGTATGAAAAAACTTGGCAGAGAGTCAAGAAGCAGTACCCAGGTCTTAAGTCTGTCTTTGATCCGCAAAACCCAGGCAGGCAGAGAATTATTTTTACACCGGAGATGGCAAGAGATTTCAATATTACCCCTAGAGATAAAGCCACTAAAAAGCCCACAGGACATTTCAAGGAATTTTATGATAAATCAGATAATTCAACAGCAGGGGTGAGGGATTTTTACGATCCCCTGCATTCTGAAAACCCGGATAATATGTACAACGAGGCTTTTATAGCAATACTTGTACAGGCAGAAGCGGAATTCCTACGAGATGTTCATAAGGAGCTTACAGCACACCTTCCAAATAAGGGTACGAAAGAATTTAATAATTTTATTCAAAAACTACGAAAAGACATATCTGCTGAAGATCTGGTTGTTATTGAGCAGATATATGGCATGGAGCTTGAAGATATAGTGGCTTTCCTGAAGCAGAATATAGTAAAGCTTGTTGGAGGTGAAGTAAGAGCGCACAGTGCTAAGTTTATTGATATGGAGGCGCGTATCTTAGCGGAGAATGGGATTACTGTTCTTACAGCGGAGAAGTATTCTGACAGCGTTCCAATATATATGTTTTCATTCTTAACGTATATCTTAGGAGCATCAGGCGCGACAAACAACACGCCAAGCCACAGCTCGAACTATATATTTGGAAGGAAGGCCCTGGCTCCGGATGGTTCGCAGCTCTTACCTAATGTATATGAAAAATACCATAAGATAGTAGATGATATTATAGAGAGTAGGATCTATGGAGTAAGCCAGACCCCGTATGAGATAATCCTATCTAGTAGGTATGACGATCATATAAAGAACACTTTATTATATGAGTCTATAGTAAAGCTCTATAAAACTATATTAAATATTACTTCTGAGGAAATCGCTCTTATAAATAAAGCCACCAAAGAAGGCCATAGAATAGTCCTGAATTGTCTCAATGGTTCTACCTGGAAGACACTTAGAGTGCTGTTAAAAGAATTAGGAATAAATCCAAAGGTATTTGACCTGGTAATGGAGAATGAAGACCCTTATTTTAACGTAGGTTATATTGTGACAAAATCCGATGATGGCACTTATAGTGTTGATCATCTCGGTATTGATACTACCATGAAGATGGTTGCTGATACTATTCCGTATGCGTCTTTTCTTAAGGGTTATGCTGCGGGAACAAGGCAATATGAGTTGGATCCTGATTCGGATAGATTTGTTTTAAAGCAGGTGCTGGATAAGGATGTAGAGACTATGCGGTTGATAGAAGAGTACGGCATAGATTATTATGAACTTGATAATAATAAAATATTGATTGCTCCGTCGCCAAATAAGGTTTTCCTTAATCTTGATATTGCGGATTATGAACGCATGGTTGAGGCAGGCACATGGGAGCAATTCCATTCATTGTATATGATTACCTATGTCTCATCAAGGGCGTGGATTGAATTTGCCGATGCAGTAGACGGCCTTATAAGGGTTATGCATAGAGTAGGTTTTAAGAATTTGAATGATATTCAACGTGTAGTGCAGCAATGGCATGATAACAAAATACCATTTGATAAAATAAAAGAAGAGAATGACTTTATTAAAGAGATAACCTATGACGCGATTATATTCTATGATCAGTTTGAAAGAGAGATTGCGATTGATCGTAGTAAGCGTATACGTATACACTCAAAACAGGAAGAGAGAGGTGGACGTGTCGCGGGTATGAATAAGCCAAGCTATAATCTGTTAGGTCAGAGTACTCTTGCTATGCCGGAGAAGAGCGCGGCAGATTCATTGCTTTCAGAGCTTATCCATTCATCAAGATTATTTTTAGAAAATCCAGAAAATTATTCATTACTTAAGTTCAATGATTACGCCTTTAAAAAATTCGGTTTAAGATCAAAGATAGATGTTAGGTTGGATATTCTTCATGGTGATCAAGGCGTAATTGCCAAGATGCCATTTGAAGATAAAAAGAAGGCATTGGCAGACGCCTTGTTGAACAAGAATAATTTTAATAATTTCTTCTTTTCTGTTGCTAGCGCTGTTAAGTATAATAATATAACTAAAGAGAAAGCTATTGAAATATTTACAGCTGTTATGCCTAAATATATCGACACATGGCAGGCGCTTGATGAGATAACATTGGCTGAGGAAAAACTTTCTGGCGGAAGGACAAGGCCAGAAGGAGCCCCCTTGGTATTTAAAGGTAAAGACAACAAAATCCCAATGGTTACAGAGTTTGATTTCAGGCCGTCAGGCACTGATGCATTAAAAAGCAAGATATATTATGATGCTAAAGTAGCCCCTGATAAAAAGAGCATAGAGGACTATTTTACGGCATTGACAGGCTATAATCTTTATGATGTTCTAAGATATTATGGGATAGAGTCAGTATTGGAAGAGCCGGAAAATATATCAGATATAGATTTAAAAACACTTGTACTTAGAGAAGGGCCTGATACTAAATCCCCCTCAATCGGTAATGGCAAGCTTGATCTAGAGACAAAATTGGCTATCGAGACGCAGTTTAATAATCTGCTTGAATTGAGAAGAGGCAGTGGGGCAAATGATGCAATAAAACAATTTAGTGTAAAACTTCAATTACCCAAAAGAGCTTTTTTATCTAGCGAATTTACGCAGATGCTAGGGAATCTTGGAAATAAGGTTAGAATAGAGTTTGGTGAAAATGTAACAATCGATATTTTATCTGATGCAGGTGGGGAAAGAGGTATGCAACTGGACGTACTAATAGAGTTATATAGTGTGTTAGCAACTCCTAGGAGCTCTTCAGGAGGTACTATTGAATTACTAGCAGATAAGATAGCTGCCGTGCATAGGAATATCGAGGAGAAGGGAAGGCTTTCAAGGGATGAGACTCAAGATCTGGCAGAAGGCGGGTTTGTTTTTGACTATTGGGAAAAGAACCCAGCTACATTGGCATCTGGTAAATACGCGGATTTAATCAGTAAATCTGATAAATTCACAAGTAATGAGGCGGTAATATTCAACGCACAGTTGAAGAGAGTAAAAAAGAGATTGTTAAAAGAGAAGAAGTTTAATAAAGAAGATTTTGATGTTATGGTGGAAATAGTTTATCCTGCTTATAAGGCAGCTACTTATCATAGAGCGAGTAATACTATTAAATTGGATCGTCGTTGCTTTAAGAACGATGATTTTTTATATTTTAAAGTTGAGCATGAACTCAGTGACCGTAAATTGCCTGATATGGATGTTATCGGTAAGCGATTTAAGGAGTCCCCTGGGTTAAGAGAGCTCTTTACTTTGATTACAGTAGATATTGCGGGGTTTATGCAGTTGAGTAATAGTCCCTTGCCTGAAGATCGAGATCGGGCAGAAAGGATGCTAGAGTATTGTCGTTCCGTAGGAGATCCTGTAAGAGGCCTGCTTGAGTGCTATGAGAAGATTATGGAAAATACGTCACTAAATGACCCATTTGCTTTTACTGAAGATATATTCAGGCTTGTAGAGAGTGAAGAGCATAAGACATATTTTTTGAATACGCGTGAAGCGGTTAGAAGGATAGCCAGTAAAAATAGAGACGGCAGTATTAATTATGAGACGACTTCCACTGTGTTAAGGGCGTGGTTGAAGTCAATATACAAGCAATCACTTGAATTGCAAGATATAAGAGAGATATCGCGATTTAAGCCTTTGACAGATTTTAATAAAAATACACCTGTATCGCTAAGGCCGTTCATGCCTTATGCTAAGGACATAGATTACCAGCTTGATAATGATTGTATTTTTTTGCGGGTAAAGATATATGATAAGCAGGGCCGGATTAGATTCGCTTACCTTTATATCGGTTTAAATGATGATTGGAATAGCGTATTAGGAAAACGCGGCAAGATTTACAGTCTAACATACCATAAGTGGCAACATACGAGTGCTGGGATCTTTGAGTATAAACACATTGATACGGAAAGAGAGAGAGGCCTATACTGGGACTACCTTATTAGACTTTCAGCTACGCAATTAATAAAAAAGCTGTGTCATAATTCAGGCCAGGACAAGCTTAAAAAACTTTTTTCAGATCTATTCAACGAGTTGGGGATAAAAGGCGACATGGGCAATAGAACATGGCTTTCTGTAAAGAAGATCGTAGGAAGAAAAAGAGGGCCGAGTAATTATTATGTAATAAGAGGCATAATCTGGAAGCATATCGATCGTAACCACCCTAAATTGTTTTTAGGTGAAGAGAACCTGCGAGATACCTCTGTGGGTGAGATACCTGCCTGGTTATTAATGAAAGATTCTGAGATGGGCCCAAAGGCCCTGTCATTTTTAAATCCGCGTAAAAAATGCGATTGCCCAAATTTTTATGAAGAGGCAGATAGGGTATCTATGCGGGACATCTTAAGAATGCTAGATAATACTTCTTTCCAGTCTATGCGTCAGATGGGCCTTTTTGACACGGACCAAGTTGCCCCTGCTGCTATACTTAATATATCTAATATAAACAATACGCAGACTGTAAATTCCGCTATACATATTGCAGCATAGCGTTATTTGGCAGCTATGTGGTTGATAAAACAGGAGTTTTAGAAGGTATTTTGTGAAGAAAGGAGGGCAAGAAGATAAAAGCGGAAATAGCAGGATTTTAGCTTGACGTAAAGAATATATTTTGTTAAACTAATTACCATTCATTATTTTCAGGAGTGATTTTTCACATAGATTATAACGATTAAAATCTTCAAAAGGAGGATGAGAGTATGAGAAAGATGTTATTGCTTAGCGCGTTCGCGATGATCGCAGCATCACTTGTATTATCCGGGTGCGCCAAACAGGAAGAGATCGTAATTGAGGAGTTTGAGTCCCAGAACACGGCAGCGGGAAAAGATTTTAAGGTATTTAATATCTATACCGATAAGTCGTCTCCGGGTAACCATTATATCCCTTCAGGTTGGATGGGTGATTTTGGTGATATAAAGGTAAATGACCGTTACATGGAAGACGCGCATAGCGGCACTACCTGTGTAAAGATAGAGTATCTACCACGCCGTTCACAGGGAGCCGGTTGGATGGGCATATACTGGCAGAACCCAGCGAATAATTGGGGCTCTAAAAAGGCAGGTTTTGATCTTACCGGCGCTAGAGAGCTTGTATTTTGGGCCCGTGGCGATAAGGGTGGTGAGATAATATCAGAGTTTAAGATGGGTGGCATTACAGGCGAGTTTTCAGATTCTGATTCTGCTGGCATAGGTCCTGCCATGCTTACTCAAGATTGGAAAGAGTATAAGATAAATCTGCAGGGTAAGGATTTATCCCATATAATAGGCGGTTTCTGTTTATCAGCTAATGCGGATGATAACCCTGATGGGTTTATTATCTATCTTGATGATTTAAAGTACGAATAAAAATAGAAGAATAGGAAATAGCGCCTTTTTTACTCAATAAAAAAGGCGCTCTTCCTATCTATCCGAGGCAATATAATGACTGCTAAAAAGATTAAGACAAAGCCAAAAAAGGCAACAAAGAACAGAAAGCTCCTTATAGCCCTGCTGCTTCTCCTGCTGATCCTGCTTCTGGGAGTCGGAGCAACATTACTTCTTAAATTTTCCAGCAAGCCCGGTACGTATATACATAAGAATTCAAAAGGTGACTATGTATTACTTGCTAACGGTAGGTCTTTAATCGTAAAAGGGATGTGTTATAGCCCTATACCGGTAGGAGAGGGCTCTGTCTATAACTGGTGGGGAGATGCCGCAAAGCCCTGGATGACAGACGGGAAACTCATGAAAGACGCAGGGGTAAACGCGGTCAGATTCTATGAGCCCGGTGACAAGCCATCACAGGTAAAGAAGGTAATATCAGATTTTTATGATAATTATGGAATATACTCGATCATGGGCCATGGTTTAGGTTTTTGGGATTTTCCGCATGCGAATTATGCGGATCCTGCCTTTCAGCAGCAGATAAAAAGGCAGGTATACCAGATGGTAAAGGCCTACAGGAATGAGCCCGGAGTATTGGCATGGGTCTTAGGCAATGAGGCGAACTATTCATTTGACGGAAGCGTAAATCCATGGTCTACCTCAGAGCTTGACTCTATTGATAACCCGCGCGATAGAAAATTGGCTAAGGCCAAGATATATTACACATTCTTAAATGAGCTTGCGCAGATAGTGAAGAAGATAGATCCTTCAAGGCCTGTAGGTTTTGGCAACGGCGAGCTTGGCAGTATAGAGGTCGCAAAAGAATATTGTCCTGACTTTGATTTTGTAGGTATCATAATCTACAGAGGTAAGTCTTTTGGCAATATGTTTCGCCAGCTCAAAGATAGATATGGAAAACCCGCTATTATTATCGAGTTTGGTTGTGACTCTTACAACGCGCTGAAACAGGAGCCTGATGAAGAGAACCAGTCATTCTTTTTAAAGACCCTATGGAATGAAATAGAGTATAACTCATACACAGGTAAGGGTGAAGGAAACTCTTTAGGTGGTTGCATATTTGAGTGGAACGATGAGTGGTGGAAACATGAGCAGGATAATATCGGTGACTGGAGTACCCAAAATACCCAGGCAGGATGGACTAATGGGTCATATTATTTTGATACTGAGGGCAATCCTAATATGAATGAAGAATGGTTTGGGATTGTAACTTTAAAGACTGAAAAAGAGAATGGGATCAGTAAGAGGGTTCCTAAAAAGGCTTATTACGATTTGAAGGAGCTTTGGGAACAAGAAGATAAGGTTACTGCTTGCGACTGGAGATGATCGCGGTCTTCGGTATCTGGTGATCAGTTTTCGATTAATAATATTAAAAGGAGTAATGATGATAAGGTTTTTGTCGTTAGCAATGTTCTTGGTTCTGGCAAGTGTTACTGGTTGTGCACCTGGAAATGGTACTGACAAGGTTGCATCGGATAAGATAACCGTCTGGCACTGGATGACGGATAGAGAAGAGACCTTTAATGAACTCGCTGAGAAATATAAAGCGCTTACAGGAACGGATGTTCAGTTTGAGTTATACGCGCCAACAGACGCTTATAGTGAGAAGATAAAAGGCGCTGCGCAGACGCAAATGCTCCCTGATGTTTTTGGCATACTAGCGGATAAGAGAGTTATATCATCGTTTATAAAGGCAGGCCATGTTCTTAATCTCGACCCATATATGGATATGGATAATGGTAGATGGAAAAAGGCATTTTACGCAAAGGCGCTGAATGTTAACAGGTTTATGCTGGGCAATGAATTTGAGGTTGTACCAGGTATCTACGCAGCGCCTTTGGATGTAATGAATATACAGATGATATATAACAAGGACCTGTTTAAGAAGGCAGGCCTTGATCCTGAAAACCCACCTAGAAACTGGGCAGAATTTTTAGATACCGGAAACAAGCTTCACGCTGCAGGCATACAAGGCATGGTAAGCGGATGGGGAGAGATCTGGATGATAGACTGTCTTGCGTCCAACTACGCTTATAATATAATGGGCGAGAAGAAGTTTATCGACACTATCAAGGGAAAGGTCTCGTATGCGGACCAGGACTGGATAGATGTCTTTACTGTTTTTAAAGATATGAGAGACAATAATCTGCTTGCCAATGGTATCGTTACCATGGTCAATAAGCACGCGGAACAGATGTTCGCAAATCAACGCGCCGCACTGGCATTTAATGGTTCATGGTGCGTAAATGTATATTATGGAATGAATCCGGATCTCAATTATGGCGTAATGCTGCCACCTGCGTATTCAAATAAATACCCTATGAAGATATGGGGCGGAGCGGGTGCCAGCCTTATGGTTAATGCTAGGAGTAAAAATAGAGACAAGGTTGTTGAGTTCTTAAAATGGTTTACTGCTAAAGACCAGCAGGCATATCTAGCGAATAAGACACGCAACCTACCTGCTAATAAAGAGAGCCTTGGTGAGATATCTCCTGTATTAGTGCGGTTTGTCGATGATATGGACAGTGTTACCCATCCGAACAATCTTAATGTCTCAGAGTTTCCCAAGGTTATAGAGGCACGAGACAAGGGTATACAGTCTATTGTAATAGGCGAAAAGACACCCGAAGAAGTCGCTTTAGATGTCCAGGCTGTCAAGATAAGAGAGATGGGCAAGGCGCAAAAATAATATTCCCCGGTTTTATCAATATATGAAGAACGGTTCTCAAACACAGATACTCATGCTTGAGAACCGTTCTTTAAGAAGTTTTAGGAATAATATGGAACATAGAAAAGCGAAAAAGATATTTACAAATTATTTATTTGTCCTACCTGCGGTGCTATTGTTCTGTACCTTTCACCTGTACCCCTTTGTAAATGTCTTTCGTTATTCTCTGTTTCAATGGGATGGCATAGTGCCATTTTCATCCGCGCAATTTGTAGGACTCGCGCATTTTAAAGATATATTTACAGCTAATCCGCAGTGGTGGTATTCTATGTGGCATGCTTTTTATATTACCCTGCTTACATTGATATTTCAGAACGGCCTTGCCCTGCTTCTGGCACTAACCTGTGATAGGGCCATAAAAGGCGCAAAGGCTTACAGGATGATATTTTTCTTGCCGCCTGTACTTTCCGGTATCGTGGTAGGGCTTATCTGGCAATGGATATATGATGGTAATTACGGACTTTTAAATTACTGGTTGACAAATATAGGCCTGGGTCATTTATCGCGTGCTTGGCTTGCGGATCCTAACACCTCTCTTACATGTGTCGGTATAGTACATATGTGGAAGGGCTTTGGATGGGGCTTTATAATACTCCTGGCAGGACTCCAATCAATACCCCGTGAATTATACGAGGCCGCAAAGGTTGATGGTGCAGGCGCGTGGGATACATTCAGGCGTGTTACAGTGCCTTTGATGGTGCCTGTCTTTGTCCTTGTAACAATACTTACAATATTAAATACGATGCAGATATATGATCTGATAGTTTCTCTTACAGGTGGAGGCCCGGGTTATCATACAGAGGTTCCGATAACAAGAATACTTGCAGCTATGAGGGGCGGTTCGCGTCTTGGTTACGCTTGCGCTCTCGGCATTGTCTTTGGCCTTATGCTGCTTGTTGTATCATTCATACAGATACAGGCTTCAAAATTGGCTAAGCAGGAGTAAATTCGGTTATAGATTTACGGTTTTGTCAATAACCGGCAACTGAATACAGATAACCGATAACCGAACAACGAAAAACATTATGCAAAAACCGATATATTATAAGATAAAACAGTTTATCCTGACATATTCAACCCATATACTGCTTATTATCGTATCTCTTAGCTGCATACTTCCTCTCTTATGGATGTTCTCATCAAGCTTAAAGACACAGGCAACAGTCTTTTCTGATATGAGTCTTTTTCCACAGAATCCGCATTGGGAGAACTTTTATATCGCCTGGACAAAAGGCGGGTTTGGCAGATATTTTTTCAATAGTCTGCTATATACTATTGTAGTTGTGCTAGGTATCGTATTCGTTACATCTCTAGCCGCTTATGGTATTTCACGGCTTAAGATACCCGGTAAGAATATTATATTTTATGTTTTTTTAGCTGCCATGATGATACCGATACCCGGCGCGTTTGTGGCGCTGTACGTACTTTTAAATAAGCTGGGATTTTTGAATCCACACACAGGTTTTCCATTACTGGATAACGCTATAATGAGGCTTGGCTATATCTTGCCCTTAATTAACAGCGGACTATCTCTCGGTATATATATGCTTAAGACGTTTTTTGATAAGATGCCCGGTGACCTGGAAGATTCCGCGAGGATAGACGGCTGTTCGGTATTTGGCATATATTGGCACATAGCGTTACCTATGGCAAAGCCCGCGATAGCGGTTATTGTAATATTTAATACATTGAATGTGTGGAACGAATACTTGCTCGCCATGCTTGTCCTGACAGGCAAGAATCTTATGCCGCTAACCAGAGCGCTTATGGTCTTTCGCGGTACACATATTACTGAATACCCGCTTCTTATGTCAGGCATGACAATTACAGTAATACCGATTATAATTGTATATATATTATTGCAAAAACATATAATTGCGGGTATAACAGCAGGAGCGGTAAAGGGATGATTATTCGTATTGCGTCGTGCGTATTGCGTTGTGCGTTACATTTGATTTTAATCGCTTTTTTTGTAGGTTCGGTTTTCGCACTCGAGTTGCCAGAAGGAGTAAAGGACTACTATAAAGATGGCGTGGCTAATTCTCCCGGGACCTCAGAAGGCGTGCCCCCTACGGTTAAAAAGGCAGAGATTAAAGAAGGCGTTGATATGGGCAGGAGGGAGACTAAGGAGTATGATTTTAGTAATGAATCCGCGGGAGCCCTTATGGCAAAGGCATGGGAAGCGCTTAATAAAAAAGATGAGCAGGCCTTAACCGCTTATACATCAAGGTGCATAGAGCTCTATGAAGAAGATGCTAGGGATCAGGAGGCAAAACTTGACACCTTCGCGCCATCAGGCTCTGAAGCGGATTACGATGCCTTAAATAATGTTGCTGTCTCTTATTTTATGCGTGGTGAATTTTACAAATACAAGAAGGACTGGAAGGAATCCAGTAAGAATTATAAGAAGGTCATAGATAATTTTTATTTTGCGCAATACTGGGATCCACGTGGATGGTGGTGGAAGCCAGCGGAGATATCAGAAGGTGAGATAGAAAAGATCAATACAGGGTATTATGAGAATAAATAGAGATTCGGTTATAGGTTATAGGTTTACAGTTTTCGGTAAACATCAGGTAAAAAATACCGCAAACCACAAACCGCAAACCGGTATTATAATTGGTTTGGCAATACTGCTATCTACGATAACAGCCGGTTGCGGCTCTTTCGGTAGTTTCGAGGAGGCCCCTAGTTTTAAGCTCGCGGAAAAAGGAAGCGAGTCCATAATAGATTACAAAAAATACGGCATATTTGAGAGCGTTGGTACGCAAGATTACCGCTATGTCATTGAAGACCAGGCAGGGCTGTCAAAGGCTGTTGGTGAGGGCATATATCCAAACTCATCAAGTGTGCTTAAGGATCCGGGGTATAAAGAATTTAAAAGTCAGGGCATGCTTAAGGGCAAGCATTGGGATTTTATAAATAAACCTGAATATCAGGTAAATTTTTATAAGTGGGCAACAGCGCCTGAGGATAGAGGGGTAAAATTATTTTATACTGCTTTTGCTCTTGAAAAATCAGGTCATATAAAGCAGGCTATTAAGGCGTATTACGCGCTTTGCGTAAATTTTCCAAAGACTATAGGGTGGACATACTGGCATACACCCTGGTATGTTGGCCAGGTATCGATTGACAAGATAAGATTTTTATGTAAACAATATCCTCAGCTAGGGTGGAAACTTGAGGGCGGCTATATCCTTGTAAAGAATGGCTATGATGATAATGTAAGAAACGATGTATTCATAGTTGATCCGGGACGGATTGTGAAGGTGAAATCGGAACAACTTCAGGAGAAGAGAAGAGATATAGGTACCCAAGAGATTATTAAGTCAACAGGAGATGATCATATCAGCCTTGTACAGTATGAGGATAGGTCATGGCAGCTTTTTGTTGATGGCAAACCCTATATTATTAAAGGGGTTGCATACGAGCCGAGTAAGATAGGTCAGAGTCCTGATCAGGGAAATCTTGAGGATTGGATGCAGCAGGATAATAATCATAATTCCAAGGTTGACGCCCCATATGACACATGGGTTGATAAGAATGGAAACGATATCCAGGATGCCGATGAAAAGGCTGTTGGTGATTTTAATCTTTTGTGGAATATGGGTAGTAATACTATAAGGGTATATCACCACGCGTCAAATAAGCCGCTACTAAGAGACCTCTATGAGAATTATGGTATTATGTCATTGATGGGTGATTTTATAGGTGCGTACGCTATCGGTTCGGGTGCTACATGGTATAAAGGTACGGATTATTCTGATCCTATACAACAGCAGAATATGCTAGATAGCATAAAAGAGATGGTGGATTTGTATAAGGATGAACCGTATGTGCTTATGTGGGTCTTAGGAAACGAGAATAACTACGGTGTCGCTAATAACGCGAAGAAAGACCCTGTGTCATATTATAAGTTCGTTAATAAGGCAGCAGAGTTTATAAAATCAATAGATCCTCATAACAGGCCGGTCGCTATATGTAACGGGGAGATAATATTTCTGGATATATTTGCCAAAGAATGCCCTTCAATTGATGTCTTTGGCTTGAACTCTTATCGCGGAGATTATGGCTTTGGGCATTTATGGCTCACCGTCAAAGAAGAGGCAGGCATTCCGGTTATTATAACGGAATATGGCTGCCCGGCACATAATATGTATACTGATGAGGCAACATCAGAATTACAGCAGGCAGAGTACCTAAGGAATTGCTGGATCGATATTATATCTAATTCAGATGGTTACGGCCAGGGCAATAGCTTAGGCGGGGTATTGTTTGAATGGGTAGATGAATGGTGGAAGGCGTATGAGCCGGGGCTGCATGATACAAAGCCTTTATGGGCAGGTTCTTTTTCTGATGGATGGATGCATGAGGAATGGCTGGGAGTAGCCTCACAAGGCAGTGGAGAGAATAGTCCATATCAACGCGTTTTGCGAAAAGCATATTACGAATACAAGAGGCTTTGGAGAGATTAACGGTCAAATCAGGATTAAACTAGGGACAGCGCCTAGTTTTTTCTTAGAATTTTAAAAAAATTGAAAAACTAGGCGCTGTCCCTAGTTTAATATAGGAGGAAGGCAATGGGTAAAAAAAGATTTTTAGGGTTAATAGTATTCGCGACTTTAGTCTTTAGCACTATGGCGCTTCAGGCACAGAGCGTGGAGTTCTTTGAGCCATTCAATGTCTATACAGACAAAAATGCGCGCGGCAACCACTATTCTCCGTCGGGCTGGATGGGTGATTACAGTGACATCGCTTTCACAGATGCGTGGAAAGAAAGCCCGCATTCCGGTATGAGCTGTATCAAGGTTAATTATAAGCCTAAGGCTTCACAGGGTGCAAGGTGGACAGGTATGTATTGGCAGAATCCACCGAATAACTGGGGAGAGAAGAAAGGCGGATACGATTTAACGGGTGCAAAAAAACTTACATTCTGGGCGCGCGGAGAAAAAGGCGGCGAGCGCATAGAAGAGGTAAAAATCGGTGGCTTGTCAGGAACATACCCTGATTCAGATATCGCGGCAGCAGGCCCAATTATCTTGACAAAAGACTGGCAGGAGTATAGCATAAACTTAGATGGAAAAGACCTAAGCTATATAAGTGGCGGTTTTGTTTGGGCAACCAATCTTGATGTAAACCCAAATGGTTGTACTTTTTATATTGATGATATAAGATACGAATAAAACATACAGGCTTAAAGAATGAAGAAAAAGGGGCAGCTTACTTTTATATAGTTTTATATTAGTAGTTTGCCCCTTTTTTAACCAAAAACAGCGTTGTTGGACGCCTATTTTGTAGAGTTATAAATTTATGAAACAGGATTATGCGGAGCGTAGAAAATATATAAGGCTGAATTCATGCTTTCCGGTTGAATTCAGTTTCTTTTTTCCCGCGGGAACAATACTTACCAAGGAATACCAGGGTTTTACGCGCGATATTTCTGAAGGTGGAATGTGTCTTGACGCTAAGAACCTAAGTGATGAGGATTCTGAGCTTGTATCGAGAAAATGGCCCAGATTGAGCCTTACTATTGATATACCTGTTTTAGGGCATCTGGTTAAGACTAGAGTAAAGGTTATGTGGGTTAAAAAAGACGAGAGTGATCAGGGAAAGCACAACTATTTTATAGGGGTCTCTTATTTAGATATAAATTCTAGGGATAAGAGGAAGATAATAAATTACGCGCGGCGTTTGAAATATCTACCACGCTTGGCTGTAGCGTTACTTCTTCTCATGTTTTTGGGGATAGCGGTCCTTTCCTTTTATCATATACAGGCAAGGAAAGATAATAAGGTATTGGTAGATCAGCTTGTTTCTGTTTCAGAGGTTAAATCTGATTTGGAGAAGCGCTTAAATGAGTTAAAGACCCGTAAGGAGATGCTGGAGAGCAAGCTTGTTAAAAGCGCTGAAAACGCGATAGGCCTTAAGCAAGGAATAACGGATATAGAAAAGCGATTGACTGATGAGAAGAAGCGGTTGGAACAGAAGCTTGCATCAGCTCGGGATCAACAGAGAGATCTCGAAAATAAGATGTCCGATCTATCCGCGGATGAGATCACCTCAGGCGAGATGGCTTATAAGGTCACTGAGTCAAGGCTTACCGGTTTAAATGCTACTATAGAATTACTAAAGATAGAGCTTTCAGAGGTTGCTAAGAAAGCTGACCTGGAAAAACAGGTTTTAAATGATAACCTAGATTCCCTGCGGCAAGACAATGTAACTCTTCAAGGCGAGATAGAGCTTACTCAGAAAGGTGAGATCTTGCTCGAGGAGCAGCTCGCGCAGGTAAGATTAAAAAGCGGTGAAATAGCTCAAGCCAGTATAGATAAGATGCTTAAGTGGCTAATGGTGCATCAGACCAAAAAAACAGGCCTTGTATTAAGCTATGAAGGCGATAAGGCTTTGAAAGACTGGGGATTTACTTATGACCAGGCTCTTGTGTGCCAGGCATTTTTAATTTTAGGCGAGAGAGAAAGAGCAGAAGACATACTGGAGTTTTTCCTAAATCGTGCCCAGCGTTTAAGCGGACTTTTTTATAATGCATATGATGTAAAGATCGGCACGCCTTGTGAAAGTATAGTTCATAGCGGGCCCAATATGTGGATTGCTATAGCAGCATGTCAGTATACTCATAGGATCGGAGACGATAAGTTTCTTAGTATTGCCAAAGAGATCGCTCAAGATATGATGGTTATGCAGAGATCCTCACTTGACGGAAGCATCAAAGGAGGCCCTGATACCGATTGGGTCAGTACAGAGCATAATCTTGACGCGTACGCGTTGTTTAATATGCTTTATGATTTGACCGTAGAGGATGAGTATAAGCAGGCGGCATCAGCTGCTCTCGCGTGGCTTGAGTCAGCAGGTTACAATAAACAGGAAGGTAGATTCTTGAGAGGTAAGGGTGATGCCACTATCGCGACAGATACTTTTTCATGGGCAATAGCTGCTATAGGACCTGCTACGCTCTCGGAGAATAATATGGATCCTGACGGCATAATGGAATTTGCTGAAAAAGAGTGTAGGGTAGAGGCAAAATTTTACAGGCCTGAAGGCAGAACTGTCGATGTAACAGGGTTTGATTTCGCAAAAGCTCAGAATATAGGACGCGGAGGTATCGTATCAACAGAATGGACAGCACAGATGATTGTCGCGTTTAATATTATGGCAGACTATTACAAGGGCAAGGGGAATCTCGAGAAAGAAAGTATATATAGATTAAAGGCGGAATATTACTTATCCCAGCTTGGTAAGATGGTAGTATCTTCACCTTCACCAACAGGACAGGGAGAGGGCTGTCTCCCTTATGCCTCCATGGATAACGTAAAGACAGGCCACGGGTGGCGGGTAGCCAACGGAAGGCGAACAGGCTCAGTATCAGGAACCGCGTATTATATCTTCGCGTATGAGGATTATAATCCATTAAAATTTTAGAAGCATCCAAAACCGAAACAGCTCTTCAAATTCTACTAATAAACCTTGAAAAATATCCTTATTTCTGATATTATACAAAAAATTTATATAGGAAGAACATGAAAAAAAATCCGGCATATTATCTGAACAAAGACGGCGAATTTGTAATTGATAATTATAACCTCGCCAAGCCTTTCTCTAGCTTTTTCCCCGGCATAGCAGGTATATGGGGAGTACCGATATGGGCGTTCTATGTTAATCGAGGCCAGGCTATAGCGTCATTTGGCATCAAGGATAAAGACAGCCCGATAATGGAGTTTCAACCCGCTAACAAGTCCTACTATCTTACCCCCCTTATAGGGTTTCGTACATTTATAAAATTAAAATCGAGCAAAGGCCCCATTTTTTATGACGCTTTTTCAACAAGCCAGCATTCACCTGATTGCGATATAGAAAGCAGCATGATTATTCGTCCTGATGGGCTTGGGCTTAAAGAGATAAATCATACGTTGGGATTAGCGGTAGAGATAGATTATTTTTCAATCCCTAAGGATAATTACGGTGCTTTGGCTAGAAAGGTAACTATTAGGAATACATCCAGGCAAAAAAAGGGTCTTGAGATTCTCGATGGCATGCCGCAGATGCAGCCTTACGGGATTAACAATATGTTTCTTAAGCAGATGTCTCGTACCATAGAGGCCTGGGTTATGGTAGAAAATCATAATAACGGTATACCTTTTGTGAGATTGAAGGTCGAGCCTGCTGATAGGCCGGAGGTTGTTCATATAAAACAGGGTAACTTTTCTGTTTCATTTGATAATAACGGACTTGTAAGGCCTGTGGTGGAGACAGAGAAGATATTTGGCATGCAGGATGATTTTGTCTATCCTAAAGCTTTTTTGGAAAGAGAAAAATTTACTTATCCTGAGAAACAGCATGTAAAATCAAAGACGCCTTGTGCTTTCGCGTATACTAATATCGCTTTAAAGCCTAAAAGCGCATATTCATTATATACGATAATAGGCAATATGAGCAGTCTTGAGAAGCTAAAATCTAACATGAAGCGCATAGCTGATGTTAATTATTTCGAGGAAAAACAGGCTGAGAGCAAGGCTCTTATATCTTCTCTTTATAACCCTGTGTTAACTGTCTCCTCTTCTGAGAAGTTTGATCGTTATTGCGCGCAGAACTTTCTTGATAATATTATGCGCGGAGGTTCTCCTGTATCTGTAGAGCATGCCTCGGGTACGACTAATATAAATTTATATTCACGCAAGCACGGAGACCTTGAGAGAGATTATAATATGTTCTTAATTGAGCCTACATATTTCTCGCAGGGAAATGGAAATTATCGTGACATAAACCAGAACAGGCGTTGCGATGTCTGGTTTAATCCCGGCATTAAATACGAAAATGTTTTAAACTTTTTTAATCTTATACAAACAGATGGTTACAATCCACTCGTTGTGAAACCGGACCGCTTCAGTTTTAATCAGGATTTTAACTCTTTAAGCCGTTTTTTTAATACCCACAGTATGGCAAGGATAAGAAGGCTATTAAAGAAGGACTTTACTCCCGGAGAAGTCTTTCTGTTTATTGAAAAGAATAATATTACCTTAAGGTCAAGCAAACCAGATCTTATAAGAGTTATTCTGGATAATTCCACGAAGCACTCACAGGCAGATCATGGCGAGGGGTTTTGGATAGATCACTGGCATTACTGCCTTGATATGCTGGAGAGCTATATAGGACTTTTCCCGGAAGATTTAAATGATATCCTGCTAGCAAGAAAGGATTTTTCGTTTTATGATAACGCGCATACTGTAGTGCCTAGAGCTAAAAAATATATTATTGAAAACAACAATGTGCGTCAATTTAAAAGTGTTGTCAAGGATGGTGATAAAGCAGCACTGATCAGCCAGAGAAAAATATTTAAGGATACATCAAGAAAGGATAATGGTCTAGGCGATATATATAAAACAAGCTTGATATCAAAGATGCTTATAGTTATAGCTAATAAGTTTGCCAGCCTCGACCCATTTAATACGGGTATAGAGATGGAAGCTGATAAGCCTAATTGGTACGACAGTTTAAACGGCCTTCCGGGACTCCTAGGTTCTTCTACCTGCGAAACATTTGAGCTTAAAAGGTGGATACTTTTCTTAAGATCCAGTTTAAGCCAGTTAAAGCTGGACCCACAAGAATCGATATCTCTGCCATCAGAGGCATATGATCTATTGATGGGACTAGAGAGAGCCTGCAAGAAGGATCAGGATGATCGCAAGTTCTGGGATAAACGACATACCTTAAAGGAGAAATACAGGGCAAAGACGCGCCTTGGCTTTAAAGGTGATGAAAAACATATTAAGATTAAGGTATTAGGTGGTATTCTTGATAGTTTTCTTAAAAAGATAGATTCAGGATTACGCAAGGCACGGAATAAAAAAACAGGATTATATTATTCGTATTTTATAAATGAAGCCGTAGGATACAAGATGGCATTAGATGGCGGGCAGAGTAGGTATGTTAAGGTGGAGAAGTTTAAGCAAAGGGCCCTGCCTTTATTTTTGGAAGGCATGGTGCATGCTTTCAGGGTGAATAAGGATGAAGATACCGCGGCAGGGTATTACAGCGCAATACGCGAGAGCGAGCTCTTTGATAAGGAGCTTAAGATGTACAAGGTATGTGCCCCACTGGAAAGCATGCCTGAAGAAATAGGCAGGGCACGCATCTTTACTCCAGGATGGCTCGAGAATGAATCTATATGGCTGCATATGGAATACAAATATATGCTCGAGCTTTTAAAATCC
>Ga0222697_1000299_pt1 | contig 22552 bp, 28 predicted proteins | sample AntAcemetage1402_FD_179835 | JGI IMG/M metagenome (GOLD analysis project Ga0222697, IMG submission 179835) | Saline water microbial communities from Ace Lake, Antarctica - #1402 | ecosystem: Environmental > Aquatic > Non-marine Saline and Alkaline > Saline | place: Antarctica: Ace Lake... | reverse complement strand
CTGTCACAAGTTATGCACGCAAACCCCAGACCCAAGGCTTCCCGCGAGGGAAGAAACACAAGGAGCGTTCTAATGGCTAGTTGCCCAAAATGCAGACAAGAATGGTTATGGGATTGGTGTCGAGACCTCTTCACAAAGCCCGATGGCACCAGTTGCAGGGAGGAGGTACACAGAGAGAATGGAAAAAACGATGGGGAGGACTACTATTGTGATTGTGGACAGCATCTAGGCACCTTGGGGAGAGAAGATGCTGTCCGCAATGAGCCCGAGGAGTGGGCTAGGATTGATTGGGAAAGCGAAAACCACTCGTATGAACCGTACACTTAATTTCCAAGGAGCGAACCAATGAAGAATTGTGAGCAATGCGGTAGGGGCGTTGCCCGCCGTACTCGGGATACTGGGGGATTGTTAGTCTGTCAGGATTGTCTAGAGGGAAAAACCAAACCAAAGGAAAAATCCAAAACCAAAAAAGAGACTAAGCTTGGGAAGTCCTTCAAGAGACGTAACGCCAAAACCCAGCACGTAATCGTGGAAGCCTATGCTGGAACAGGCAAGACCACTACGCTGGTCGAGGGATTGAAAGCCATGCGAGGTTTGCCCACTAAAATCAAACCCAGCACGCAACAACAAGCCGTTTGGGATGCTCTCAGGCAGAGTCCGAAAGATTCTCGGGCTTGCTTCGTCGCCTTCAACAAAGCGATTGCAACCGAGCTCCAAGAGAGGGTTCCTGAAGGTTGTGATGCCATGACGATCCATAGTATGGGGTATCGTGCTATCCGAGAGGCGTTTGGCAAAGTGCAAATCTCCTCATGGCGGGTATCAGATATAATCGCAGAGATTATGGAAATGGATATCCGAGAAATCCGACGAAAGAAGTTTGAGGTTCTCAAGGCAACCGAAAAGCTGGTTGGACTTTGCAAATTGAATCTAGCTCTTATGGACGAAGGAGAAAATACAGAAGAGGCCATTACAAATCTAGCAGCCTACTATGACATCGATCTCAACGGGAATGCGAGCGAAGTCCTCACACTTGTCCCTCGCGTGCTAGAGCGTTGCAAGGAAGCAGCCCGAGATGGGAAGATCGATTTCAACGATATGGTTTGGCTCCCAGTTATCCTTAACCTTCCGCTTCAGCAGTACGATCTATTGCTGGTAGATGAAGCCCAAGACCTCAACCGCTGCCAACAAAGTCTTGTCAAGAGGGCAGGCCGCCGGCTTATCTTTTGTGGTGATCCTTGCCAAGCCATCTACGGATTTGCTGGGGCCGACTGTGACAGCATGGATAAGCTTCGCCATGAGCTAGATGCCACCCCGCAAGGCTGCCTACACCTACGCCTGACAGTCACCCGCCGATGTGGCAAAGCCATCGTCAAGGAAGCTCAAAAGATCGTACCCGGATTTGAGGCACACGAAAGCAACAGCAAAGGCAACGTCAATCAAGCTTCCCTACCCAACGAGGAAACCGGCAAAGGTTACTCAACGCTGGTAGCTGACGGGGACATGATCCTCTGTCGAGTCAACGCTCCGCTTGTTTCTGAGTGCTTCAATTTCATCAAGGAGGGAAAGAAGGCAAACATCCGAGGGAGAGACGTAGGGCAAGGCTTGATAAGCACAATCAAGAAGAGCAAGTCAACTACGGTTGTTCAACTTGTCTCTTGGCTAGGAGATTGGCTAGACCGAGAACAGAAGAAGGAGCAAGCCAAACGCAACTCCTCTGAAGGACGTTCCATTGCCTTGCAAGATCGTCACGACTGCATTCTGGCATTCACGGAAGGGGCAACACAAACGGCAGAAGTCGTTGCCAAAATCGAGGCTGTCTTCACCGACGATAAGAATGGGGGAATCCTTCTCTCATCAGTACACAAAGCGAAAGGGCTAGAAGCCAAGCGGGTTTTCATCCTCATGCCTCCCAATAGTGGAATGCCCCATCCGATGGCTAAATCTTCTTGGCAAATCAAGCAAGAATGGAATCTAAAATACGTCGCACTCACCCGGGCCATCGAGGAATTGGTTTGGGTGTCCTAACAAAGGAGAACCGATGAAGAAATTGCTACTCGACTGGACCATCATTATCCTGGTAGCCCTGATTTGTGCTTTGTTGTGGCAGGTCAGCGTTCAACCGTAAAGGAAACCTCTTCAAGTGGGATGTTAAGGAGAAATTGCATGACAATCAACGGAACGAACTACCGACTCACTAAGCACGGCCGCAAACGATTCCTCCAGCGGGTCGAAGCAGCCACTGATACGCAAATAATCCGAACGGCAGTTGCGGGGCGATTGGGCTATTGTTTTATTTGGCGGCCAGCAATATACGGGGATGGGTTTCGGCTCATAACGGTACTACGGGCGGTCAAGGTGGGAGAGGATAACCAACTCAAGCATGAGGAGAAACGAAGTGGCTAAGATTAAATGCCCAGCTTGCGGAAGACAACAAGAGGATAAGGGGAAAGAGTCAGCCTGTATCCGGTGTGGGTTTCAACCTCTCCCTTCCTGCGAGTATCCCAAATCTAGTTTGTTTCACGCAAGAAAAACCGATCTAGCCTGAGGAATGGATTCATGCAGACTGTACAAGCTGGGGACCGTGTTAAACTAATGGCAGTGTTCAACGATCCTGACCCACTCATGGTTGGGGAAGAAGGAACCGTCATAGCTGTTGATGGCTACGGATTAGGTGACAGTCACTGGAAGGTGTTAGATGTTTGTTGGGACAGTTGCCCCGCAAAGTCCTATACCTTGGTTAGTCCTCCTGATATTGTTTTAGTAGAAAACCGAAAGGAGAATCATGGAAGCACCTGCCCCAACGATTTCTGAGATGGTAGCCTACGCAAAAGCCAAAGGACTACCAGACCCTCGTGAAATAATGCTTGATATTCTCGATAGAGAAGAAAGGATCAACAGACGAAGACGAGACCGAAGCAATAACCAAACCCAAATATTCCAAGGAAAAGTGTAATGGCGCAGGACAAGAATATCACAGTGGCCGGAATGGTTTTGCCTTATGATCACGTTTGGATGCAGCCAAAAGCAACAGAACCAAAGCCCCATCGGGTGAGCAACAAGCGTAGCCTACGCGCACGCAATGGAGCTGTCCCTCACGCAACCACCAAACCTAGAGCAAATCGAGGAGGCTAGCCTCAAGCTACTCTTTAGCTACACATTACCCCCTATTGGCAGCAATGCTGGTAGGGGGTATTTTTATGCGCTAATATCCATCCCCAAAATCTCCTGTTTTGCCCCTCTCTAAGCCTCTGGAGAGGCTTGGGGTGTAATGTTCCCCTGGCTGCCTTGCGTGCTTCTGTAGGCCCCTTTACGGCCTTGTGTGGGGCTATCTAGGGTAAGACTAGGGGCTACGGCCGGGGCTAGGTAAGCAGGGAGGCAAGCTAGATGGGAGGAATAGCCTAGATTAGGGCCATATCGGGCTGAGAAGGCCCCTCTATGGGCCTTCGATGCTATCTAGGGCAAACTACCCTAGGATTCTCCCGAGAGGCTTAGGGGGACTAGATGCAAGATTGGGGAGACAAAAACCGTGGCCCCCATCTCACAGGCTGGAGCGAAAACCTGCGAGGGGGAGGGGGCCACGGAAGAGATCAATTATTCTGGCAGCAGCTTCTCGGCTTCAAACGTTTGGGTACGTCTCCGATTGTCGATCAATTTCCTCAAGTGTCTTGCCCTCTCCTGTTGGCTGTCTGGAATTGTCTTGTCTCTGTAGGGTGTAATTCTGCCACACCAATTACGTCCAGCCAATCCTAGGTGGAGGACATTCCAAGAGGTTCTGATTTTGTGTTGGGCATCCCACTTCCGCTGGAAGAAACTGTCTGCCCCTCCTGCATGAGTCCAGTTGGTTTCGTGCCATGGAGGATGGCCAAGACAATCATCCTTTGCATGGAATATCTGAGTGTAGCCTGCCCACTCGGTTTGATTCCCGTGCAGTCGATACCTCTGCCAATCTACTTCCCCGGGAACAGGGGAATGAACGTCTTTATTCATGCGCCTCAAAGGCCCGTAGAGATAGCCTGGGAGGTAATTGGTTTCGGGGATTATTTTTGGCCAAAGAACATCGGCGTCCATAATACACATCAACCCATGCCTACCATATTTGTCTAACGCTTCCTCTAGGGCTGCCCACTTGTTGAACATTGCCCCTCGGTCGAAGAACGTATTGGTGGTGTATACTTGCGCGTTGTTGTTTCGGGCAACTTGTTGTGAGTCTTTATCTGCATGAGAGGTTACTACCATGACTTCGCCAAAGTGATGGCGATTATACGAGAGGGTTATGGCCAACAAATCTGCATAATCAACAGAGACAAGAATGGCTCTCATAGTTTTCTCCCTAATGTGTCCTTCACGTACCAATCTTCAATCTCTTGCGCGTGTCCGAGTACATACCCCTTAGAGAAAAGGAGTTGCCTGATTTTGTTTCTTTGTGTAACCACTTGGTTATGCTCCACTGTGATTGCTTGGAATTGGAATCGGTCAAAATCATGCGCCGAGAGGATAGCAAACTCAGAACCCTCAGTGTCTAAAGAGAGCCACTCAATTATTTTTGGGGCGTTGTGTTCCAATAGCAGAGTTGGGAGCGTTATTGTTTGCTTGGAAACAATATCACTGTCTGTTCTATCGTGGGCATCGTAGAATTGGTTAGCAATTCCTGACAACTCTACCCCGTTGCCTCTCACTTCTCGGAAGTCTATCGTATCTCCATCAACACTCCAAAGGCAACGAGAATCAACTTTACATTTTCTGCTTCTTTTCAATCCCCTAAAGGCGGAAGAAGGTTCAACGCAAATCCCATCCCACCCTTGTTGTTCTAGCGCGTAGGTTTGGGAGTCTCCTATACCGTCGTGTGCTCCTGCTTCAATGAAGTATCCAGGCGCGGGGAATAGATTACCAATCCATTTGTAAGAAATCATTTTTAGTCCACTCCGTAAAGGCTCATATGGGAGGGTTTCCAATCTCTGAGTTTGTTGGCCCAATAGGGGCCTGCCACGTCCCCGGTGTTGGCTATGAGTTTGCGTTGCCTCTCTGGCCCGCTGTAATGCCCACACAAATGGCAAAGAGTTTTGGCCTGTTGAAGCATCGACTCGTGGCTTAAATCTTGCAACCGCTTGGTCCCAATATCTTGTCCTGTGACTCTTGCGATAGACGCCCCAGCACCACAGAGAAAATATCCGTGTTTTGTGAAGCCTATTCCACAAGCCTCAGCCCCATAGATACTACATGGAGGCAATTGCAGAATCCCCTCATCAATTGGGGCTTGTCGAGTATTACAAAACCACTCTGGGGTTTTGGTTTTGGACTTGGCTTCGACAGCAATTCTTACCCCGTTATCTTCAAGCCATGATTGATGGTTGGAGAGGTTTCCTAATCCGTTACTGATTACGGTGAGCTGCCCAGGGTACAATTTGCGGTAGTCAATTAGTAACCTGACAATGTCTCGGAATTGCTTATGAAGTGTGGGCTCCCCACCGAGGACATGGATGCGTTTCCAATGCCACTGTTGGTCTATTGCTTCTCGAACAAATTGTTGTACTTGCTCCACTGTCATTGGGGTTGTTGGTGCTGCATCCAGAAATCTATCGCAACCAAAACAAGAGCAGTCACAATTAGTATTGATTTCCATTTCTACGTGGAAGAACGATTGGGTCATTTGGGTGCCTCCTGGGTATTGCCATCCAGCAGGATTGTGCCAACTCCCGCTGAACGTCCTTTCCAATAACGTAGCCATGCCTCATGTGCATTGGCTGCTGGCTTTCCTCGTTTCTTATTTTCTATGGCTCTTTTGCTGTCTTCTAGATTGATGTATTCTCGATGAACAAATCCTCGGGCACAAACCGCATCATAGCTTACCCTGGGTGGCCGATCTTGGATATCATGGAAGAATGCAATACCTTGGGGATTGATGTATGGGTAGTATTGCCAAAAGTCCAGATCAAAATAACTCTTGTCGCCGTCAATAAACAGACAATCGATTTTGTCTTGGGCTAGCCAATCCCGAACAAAGTCCACGACGTTTTGATCGTAGGAACTATTGGGTATCCAGAGGAAGTCTATGTCAGGGAAGGCTTCTTCAAAATAAGCTGCGTAGGGGGTACCCCGAATCTCGCAACCTATCACCCGTTCTACGGAGGGAACACTTTTGCACCAATGATACAAGCCTCCGCCCTTGTCCGCCCCTATTTCGCAAACAACCTTGGGTTGAATGCCTCGGGCTGTCTGCATCATATAGGCCATCTCCTCTCTACGTTGAAGAGGAAACATATATGCTGAGGCGAAAATCTCCTCGTATACGTCTTGCCCATTGGGGCGTTGGTCTTCTGTCTTGAAGAGTTTGATGAACTCCTCACAGAGACCAACGGGCAGTGGGTCGTTTTTGGCTCCAGGCCACTCAGGTTGATAGATCATGGACAGCTCCTTTTTGCGTTGCCTAAGTAATCAGTCATCATGTTTAGTTGTTGATTGCCAAGTTGGCTTCTGTCTGTAACAATTTGCACTTTCCTGTGTTGGTCTTTGGGATGATAGATGGGGGCGTGTGTGGGGCTTACTTGATCAACACCATTTGGGTTTTGTGCTAGCTCTCCGTATCCCCTCAGAGGCACACCGCAAGCGGGGCAATACTGTTTGATTTGTTGAGCAAAGGATTCTATTGGTTGCTTCCACCAATCAGGTGTGACAATGAATCCCAGGTCTGGATGGTTTGGATTGCCTTGGTGCAGCATTGCTAGTGATCCGGCTATCTCGCAGAAGAACGCTCGAAGTTCTCCCCGAAAGACACAAATCATAGCAGACCAATGCTGGTTGATATCGCAGTTGGAAATCAACTCCCACATTTCTTCCTCATCTGAAATAATATCCTGCATTGCGACGTAGGGAGGACTGTGGCGGCTATCATCTTTGATTCCGAAGGGATTACACTCAGGCCAACTAGACTTAAAATCACTATAGGCTGTTTTGTCTAAGTGTACGTTAAGATTGGAAACAGCCGGATTAAACGTCTGGCGCATCGCTGCGCCTTTTCCTAGAGGATTGTTACACCAAAGCCCCCGTTGTTCAAAGGGAATATGGTCTGCAAGTATTGTGCATATTTCAGCGAACTGAGGGTGCATGGCAGGATTGCCACCGAAGACTCCAACCACGCCTGGATAATCTGCTAGGCTGATACAAGCCTTCTCAAATTGTTCCTTGGAAATAAAATCGCAAGGGCCTTTTAGGTTACTGGCTTGTGTACATCCAAAACACGCCTTATCACAAGCACGAGTCAGCCAGATTTGTATTACCCCTCCCCTCCACTTCTTTGGTCGATGTTGTCCTGGAGGAATCATCCTTGAGATAGCTTCAGATTCTTTCACGGATTCGCTCCTTGATCTTGGTAGTGGATTCTTTTTGGGTGTAAGGCAGTATGACGATTTTACACCCATGCCTTTCTGCCCATTGCTCCGCTAGCTTGTGTCTTGTCTCCTTCCCCCAGGTTTGGCCTATGGCAAGAATGGAAGGTTGAAATAGGTTCAAGTGATTAAGAAAATCCAGAGTTGAGTATGGTAAAGCATGATCTACGTAGCACAAAGCACGAAGCATCTTTACTCTGTCTTCACAAGGGATGATCGGAGGCTCTCCTTTGTCTTCCCTCACTGTGTTGTCAGTGGGTACTCCCACAATCAACATCGTACCGAGTGATCTCGCGCGCTGTAGGAAAGATACGTGGCCTACATGCAGCAAATCCCAAACCCCTGGAGTGTAAACTATGATCCTTTGTATAGGAGGATTTTCCGGGCCTTTTTTATTTCTTGAAGCCCAGGCAGTTGAACGTTTCCATAATGCCGAAATCGACATGAAAATCTCCTGTCTATCGCTGTTGTGTCTAGCGTCTGTAGGTCACAGACAATTAAGAATTTGGCAGAGAACCTTTTGACGTAGCTCTCCAGAAACTCAACATATGATTCAGGCTTTATCAAGACTGAAAGGAGGTTACCGAAGACGATTGTATCAAATTGGGTAGAGAAGTCAGAGACAATGCGGAAAACTTCTTCTAGATCCTCAAACCGGGCCACCCGAAACTCTCCTGGATTGTTCTCCCGGGCATGGTCTATCGCTGTTTGAGAGCCGTCAAATCCAAGATACTGCCCATCAACATACTGTCCCAAATACCCTTGACCGCACCCCACATCCAAACAGGACGCTCCCAACCTATTGACCATGGCAGCTAGAGGCTTGAGAACACTTCTTTGGAACTCGGGACTACGCAAGTAGTCGTAGTAGTCTTGAGGACCATGTATCTCGTTTAGCTCTTCTGGAGTTTGGGCTAGGTTAAGCATCCAGATGATCCTCGGGTATACCTTCCTTGGAGATGAAATCGTAGATGCGCGTACGGGAAACGTGATCATCCTTGGGGGTTCGCCAATCATCCCCGTATTCTCTCTCCAAATAGGTTTCAATTTTGTACGGCATGTTAAATGTCTGCTCAAATAGAGTTATTTGAGCATAATTCTCCAAGATTTCTGCCTCGTGTACTAGCGCATAAGGCTCTACCACAGAAGGATGGACAGGGTTAGCAGTGAATCGGAGGTTTCCCCAACGAATCATACCAACGAGATCAACCTTGGCCCCGTATTTCCACGCCACAATCGTGCGCACTTTGTGAAAGGGCAATGAGAACGTCTCAACCTGAAAATCTAGGGCAGCCAGCCGGGAAACAAGAGGGATTGCAACGGGTGTTAGATTCTCTTGGAGAATGCCAAAGTCGATATCTCTCTCTGTGGGGACAAATCCCCCATCTCTGTAGGCTCCCAAAGCTGTCCCTTGCATAAGGAAAAACTGGAGACCCAAAGTTTTGAGTAAATCGGAGACTTCCAGCAAGCACTTTCGTCCAGCTTCTTTATCCATTAAGGCCATCGCGGTAATCCTTTCGTAATTGTTCAATGTCTTTCACTAGTTTGTTAGCCAATCGACGATAATCATAGAACTCTTTAGCTGCTTGAGCGTATCTCTGTTGTGTTGCAGGATCGTAGGTATCGCAAAGGTCTTGGACAACTCGATGCAGCTTGGGAATGGGAATGCCTGGGGGGACTCTTAGGAGATTACCATCTATGCTTGGCATTACCTCGTCTGTGGGCAAGTCTGTGATTACCCGACAACCACAAGCTGTTGATTCAATTATCTTGCGGAGAGCATAGCCATAGATTGAGCTAGTGCAGATTGATACTTTGTATCTGTTGAGCAGCTTCAAAAACGAGGGAGTTTCACACCCTTTACGGTGATACCCTGGGTGTTTGTGGTAATCAACTAGAGGGAGGCTTGAAAGATTATTCCTAATGTGCTCCCTCATGGGGTAGGCTCTTGACATTGCCCCAGAAAAGATGCAGTTCATCCTTCTGGGGGCGTAGGCAGGAACTACCTTAAGATTAATACTGTGGTAGGTGCGGATTAAGTGTTCAGGTCTTACATACGGGGCGTTATGACAAACGATCCTAGGGTGATAGTAAATAATCCAAGCATGGCACCCCATTTCTGTTGCCGCTTCTGCATGATACCTTGGCCTTTGGTGGGAATCTTTGAGAATAGTTAGCTTGAAAATCTGGGGTTGACCAGCTAAAGAACTAGTCTTGATGAACCTGGCTTCTTTATCTCTAAAATCTCTCGCGGAAACGTCCCATTCTCTCTTGTCTTGCATCACGACAACGCCAGGGTGCATTGAAGTAATTGCCCGCCGTACGTCAGTGTGGTTGCAAGGCAAATTATGGCCAACTAGAGCATACCCTGCGTGTTTTAATCCATTGAAGATTTGCCATCCCTCATCTGTTGTGTGATGCTTCATAGAGGCTACCCCAAAAGCTATCCCACTTGAACCTCCGCCAACGTAGGGAGGGATAGCTAGTTGTTCAAATCCCCCAGGTTTTGGTAGACTTTCTATCACATCTTGGACCGTCCTGAGTCGCTTCGATTGGCTTTGGGAGACCTCGGGTTTTATGGGATCAAATCCTAACCAAGCTTTCGCAAACTGCTGAAACTCCGGGCTGTTATAAGCTTCCGCCCACTCGTCTGGAACGGAGATTGTTTTCACGACTAATCCCTAGGTGAGAAATTGTAGGGCATCGAAGTCTTCTCCCAAGAAAGAGAGAGCTTCAGGGTGGGGTTGATTGCTGATGGAACTCTCGTGTCCCATGTGTTGTATCAAGGATGGGGAGTGGATGTATTCTTTGTAGCCTGCCTGACGAAACGCTTCAACGATTGTGCCATCAATCTTCTTGTGCTTTCTCCATCCAGTTGTTCTTGGCTTATTCACTATGTGCGGTTGCTGTAGAAGAGCGGAGACGGCTTTTCGGTCAAAGACAAGAGCAACAGCCCCACGCCCTCGTTGGTTAGATTCTATCCACCCTCTACTCTCCTCTAGTAGCTTTTCGTTGTCCATAAAGGACAGCAAATTGAGGTAACCTTTTTCAGGATACTCACACTTTTCTAGATAGGCTTTGAGATTGGGGTATGTGATAAGATCATCTTGGAAAATTGCAAACCGGCTACACTCAGGATTCCTCACATACAATTCCCAAAGGGAGAGTATCCAATTCCCAAACGTAAGGACTGGGGATTGTCTGTAGGTAGTGGGCAACCCTAGAGAAGCATACTCACCGGGGTTGTAGGGACCATCCACAAATAGGCGGGGACAATCAAACCCAGCCTTTCTCAGAGATGTCAGAGTGGTTGGTAGGGTTGTGTGCCTACGCTCTGGCACGGTTGTGATACCGTAGCTCCACTTAATCAGTTTCATAATAGCCACTTCCCCTTTGGGCATTGTTCAGTCAACATCTTTGCTTTGTTCAGTACGGCTATCTTGCTGTTGTTCACGCAACATCCGCACTTACGACATTTGCCATTCTTGGTGTAATGCTCGCACGCTACACACACTGCAAGGCACGCCTCAACTTCTGGTTGCGTTCGCGTTGGATACCCGGCTGCCCTCCAGCGGATCAGCGCATCAGCATAGTGTTTAATATGCTCTGGCTTGATTCCGAGTCGGTCGGCTACTGGTTGGAGGTCTCTAGGTGTGGGTTGTTCTGGTTGCTGCTTCTCTGGCTGTTCAACGGGCTGCCCTTGTCGCTTCTCTCGTTGTTGCCTCATGTATTCGTGTGCCAGCTTCATCAGGTCACCGGATTCGTGAGGCTCAGCTTCACCTGTAACGCCGTGTTGTCATTCAGGTCACTCATGTCCCTGGCCGACGCAAACCTCTCGGCTCCGATCAAGTTGCCCGCCGAGTCGGTCAGGTAATATCCGTAGGCTGATTGGGCCGGGTCGGTATCGCCAGTTGCCGTCCACGATACGGTGCAGGATGTAATCTCTGCCGTGTTCACATCCAGCGTGCCGTCGCCCCAACATGAAAATACGATGCTCGCGTACCCGGCGAAGTCGCACTCCGTGTAATCGCCGATAACGTCGTCGGCCGCTGGGGTGATGTCGTTCTTGAAAAGATGGACGCGGTACGGCTCGAACGCCTCGACGATGCGTTTCATGTACTCGTTGCAAAACATCCACTCTTCGCTGCCGGTGTCCTTCAGGTGGATCTGCAACCGAACCAAGACCGCGTCCCCGCAATCCTCCAGCACCCGTGGCGTGGATGACAGCATAGCCCCGGCCACTTCGTCCGCATCGTAGTACCCGAGCACGCCGTAAATATCGTTATCCGTCGCGCCGTCCGTGTGCTGGAATAGCTCGGTATCGCTGTAAGTGCTCGCCGCGTCACCGTCCAAGGTCGATGCCTGAAAGGCCGTCGTGTTCGCCGCGTACCCCGTGTAATCCGCCTCGGTGAAGTCGGCCCAGGCCATGTCACGCGACGGCTCGCCGCTGGTCGGGAGCTTCCAGAGCTTGAGCGACGTGCCGAACTCGGCCTTGTACAGGTCCAAGATGTTGTCGCGGTATTCGGTCGAGATTACAAATGCCATAGCTACACCAAGGTATGGGTTATTTCGAGTTTCAGAACGCCTTCAAGGGTTTCGCGACTTACCAGGCTCTGCTCGGCTTCCAGTTTCAACACGCCCTCAACGGTCTCGCGAATGTCAAGAATTGAGTGCTCGGCTTCCAGTTTCAACACACCTTCAATAGTCTCGCGTTCAGTGAAGGAATGGTCAGCTGTTAGCTTGAGAACGCCTTCGATTTCATGTTCGGTCCACTCGACATCGTTGTCAAAGTCGTCACAAACCGGGGACGTTGAACAATCAACAAAAGAAGAGCAGGTGTTAAGATGAAATCCACATGCCCTCCGGTTTCCCACTAAGGCTGTTACTGTTGCGGTTCCTGTGCAAGAAATAAATGCCGAGAACGAGCATCCATAGAAACCATAACTCTCAGTGGGGCAAATTGCCGTTCCGTCACAAGATGAAAACAGAGATGAATAACACGAATTAAAACCATAGCTTGTTCCAATCCCACCTCCCGTTCCATCGCCCGTACAGGAAACAAATGTCGAGTGATGACATTGCGTAAATCCCCAAGCGCCAGCACTGGCATTGACAGCAATGGCAGCACATGAATCAAATGCCGAGTAAGTGCTACCAATGATTGCCATCGTCCCATTGGCAGTGCAGCTTCTGAATGTTGAAGAGGCGCAGTTCGTAAACCCTTGCTTGTGTGGAGCAAAAACGGGAATGCCCCGAGACTGGTCAAATGCAGACACAGAACACTCATAAAAAGCAAAAACTGTACCAAGCGAACTGCCATTTCCTTCACAGCAATCAAATGTTGAGTTTACGCAATAAGCAAACCCATACCACACATACGTGGTAGTTGTGCCCGTAACATTGGTACTTTTCCATGCAACCCCTCGCGTGCCCAGCACACCCCCAGCGTTGCTCGATACGTCCACTTCGATAGTACCTACGTCCCATGGCTCAAGAACCAGGTTGCGAAGGTAATTACGGATGCTCAACCCCACCACCGCATAATCAATCTTCCCCTTGACCAGCACCTTCACCTTGGGGCAGTTGTCCGGCGGATCAGCGTGGGTGCAGATATTGTAAATGCAATCATCGTCGAAGATTTTAAGCGTCCAACTGTAGGTATCGTCGTCCGGCGGATCGGCAATGGTTGCCGTGGTCGTAGTGTTCGCTGTTACCTCGTAATCGGTTCCGTCGAGTGTGAGCTTCGCCCCGATGAGTCGCCCCGCTGCCCATTCAGTAGGTGCCGCGCCGGGCGTGAACACGCCGGAAGCTAGGGTGCCGCTAGCCCCGCTCTTCGTTACGTAGCCCGAGAAGATCGAATTAAGATTAACAAAGGGCCGCGACTCCGTCCCGTTGCCTGTCTCGTCAACGTCGCCGCTGGTCGAATTGACGTAGACCGTGTAGCACTTCCCCGAGTGATCGACGCGGGTGATCGTATTGTCGTCGTTGACCGTGTGCGTGAACCAAGACACCGTGCCGTCCGGCTTGGCCTGGCAGTCAGGTGGACCACCATAGGGGCAGTTATCATCATCATCATCACAACAACACCACCAGTGAGACATTAGGGACACTCCATGTCGATGATCTCGCCGAATGAATTATTGTCAGCTGTCTTCATTACGCACGCACCTTTAGCGCCTGCGCTGCCATAATATCCCACTTCGCGCGTGTCCTTTACTGTAATCTCATCGTTAGTATCCGTTACAGGTCCACCTTCCCCGCCGTTCGCAGAAGGATCGTAATTGCGACGATAGGCAGTGGCACCCGTTGTGCTGTCGGCCCCAAGGGTTTCCTTCAACTCGAAATAAGTGGAGATAAGGCACTCCATGTCAACAATTTCGCCAAACAATCCACTCTCCGCAGACTTCATTATGCAAGCGCCCATAGCCCCATCACTGCCATAATATCCTACTTTGCGCGTATCCTTCACGGTGAACTCTAGGTCAGTGTTTGTCACGTAGGCACCTTCCCCACTCTCTGCCGTGCCATCCCATTCCCGCTTGTAAGCCGTAGCTCCGGTGGTACTGTCTGCCGCTAAGTCTTCCTTCAATTCAAAGTAGGTGAAGATATTGAAGTTGGGGGAAGGGTCTCCATCTCTTGTGGAAGAACCAGAGGGAGTTATGCGCAGCAGTCTACGCAATAACTTGACATCATTATCTGTGAGCATATAGTAGGGCATAGCGGAGACTACCCCGGGATGAGTGTAAGAACATAAGGCACGTTGGCCACATTCTTACAGCGTACTAGTAGGTCCAAAGATGAGGGACAGAATCGGGCACTCTCACCAGGAGGGACTAGGATGGTGAAAGAGGATTGGCAATCAGGGATTCCTAGCTCAATCGTACTACTTGCAATCTCTGCCGCCAACTGCTCACTAGGATTCTCTTGGAGGTCTTTCCCAGCACAATTCTTGAGAAGAAGCATACCAACTGATTTGATCCAACCAGTATCGAGAGATTCCCATTCTTGGGTAGTCTTCAACTGTCGTTGGTAGAGTTGCTCCCCACTTTCTAAGGGCTTAGAAAAGCGGGTTTCAATAGCAAGTGGTTGTTGTCTTGCCTGCTGATAGTAGACCGTTTCAACAACAACTAGGCGGTCAGGCTGCTTCTGTTCTGTGGCACTCTCTGCCATGGTTCGCTCCTAGGTGAGAGTATTTTGTATGTATTGGATTACGTTTCAAACGCTTCGATTATTATGTTGCAAGCACCACCATAAGCTTTGACGTAGAATTGGTTTGTTTCTGGTCCCGTCGTACCTGTTCCTGATCCATATTCTGTGGAGAAATTACGGGAGAAACAGAAGACGTAAAACTCTCCTGCCTTCACTTCACCAATGGGGTAAAATCGCACAGTCTCGGGATCGTAGATACCGTATTCAATGTAGTTGGTAGTGTCCAGATTGGCTATGCGACAAAGCCCTGGAAGAGTCAAGGCCGAAAGGTCTACAGCTACTCCAGCCAAAGGTACGGATATTGCCCCTGGTGTTGGGCCCTTTGCCGTCGATACGTCGGCCTGAAAAGATTGAGGTAATGAGCGGTATTGCTCATGCCCCACTAAGATTTGTAGGGAGGCGCTGACTCGTGCTTCGTTTGCCATGATTCAACTCTACAGGGAAATGGGTATACCAAGAAGCAAAAAGTTTGCCTCTTTGTGCTTCTGAATTGTGATGACTCCTGGGTCTCCCGTAGCTGCCCCACCATAGATATTGGTGTTAGCAGGAACACCAGAACCATTGAGGAGTACCCGCCCTGGGTTGTTGTCCCGGTCTAGATATTGGTTGAAGTGTCCAGGCTTTGTGGGGTCAGGAGCTTCTCCAGCTATTTTTATCAACTCCCAAGTATTACCCTTCCATCTCCCACGTAAAGCCTTCACACCTTCATCTGGCACTCTCCGATCAAAACCCAATGCTGGGTCTTCGTCGCTATCGTAAACCACCGTAAAATCTAGCGTGCGGGTGTAGTAGTAGTTGCAAGAACCCCACACCTTACGGTCCCAAGATAGGTTGGACAGCTTAATACATCTCTTTGGTACTCCCCAAAGTGTGTCGTCGTTGACACGGTTGTACATCAACGTCAAAACATCCAATTGGAGAGAGGATACATTCTGTTCAATGGTTACTCCAGCCAATCCTTCGTCAAACTCTACTTGGGGTCCTCTGATCAAATCAAGGCAAGAGTTTTCTATTCTGTCTCCGTCTTTGTCTTCTGTTGCCTCTCTTCTTTCAGAGCTAAACGTACCTCTGATTTTTTGAGGTTCCAGGAGAGGGTCTTCCACTTCCGTGTCTTGGCATCGACCATAGGGCTTGGTGCTGTATGTTTGTTCTACGGTCCAAAACTTATTTGGCTCGTTGCTGATGTTAGGCTTTACACTCATCGTCGGGTAGCAAAAAGCCCAAGGGTCAAAGTCGTTCCCTTGCGTCCACATAGTACCCGGCAAGGCAAGTCCCGGAGTCTGCATGACTGTTTGGGGACCATCCTCAGAGCTAGTTGTTCTGACCCTGAGCTTAACTTTGTATGTGCGGTGGCCATCTTTGTCTCGTTCCAGAGACCAGAAAGTTCGGCTGCCAACTATTGTTGCGCTCATAGGTCCACTGTCCCTATCTCAATAGCTTCTTTGTCTAATTGTTGCTGGTTAATGATGACCAACTGTTGAATACCTTCTGCAATCTTGGGTAGTTGCAAGTCCATGGGAAGCTTCCCAGTTTGAAGTTTAGATTCAAAGACAGTAGGCTTTTGGATTGGGTCAAAGTCTTTGACTCTTGGGACTCCACCGACTCCCATAGCTTTCGGGGCTGTGAGGTCTTTGACATTAGATGGCATCGGTTGTCCAGGGATACCTTCCTTTCGGCCTCTGCCAGCCATGTATTCAGCTAGTCTTGCTTCGGCTTCTGCTGATCCGGCAGCTACAGCATCATCCAAACGGAAGCGAAGTTTGATCTCAGGTCTGATTGATTCTAGTTCCTTCTTGAGTCTAGCTGCTTCATCAAGGTAAGCACCTTCAGGCATGTGAGGTTTCAGCTTACGCAGAGCATCCATTGATTTGTCATAGCGTTCCTTGGGAGTAAGGTTACGCTCAATGATTGCTTCTACATCCCTCTTGATTTGAGATTCTTTTTGGAGTCTCTCTTTTTCCTTCTTGAACCACTTCTTCGCTGAGTTCTCTTGCTCTATTCTCCAAGCATCATAGTAAGCTTTTGCGCTCGCAGCCCCTGCACTTGCTGCCCCCTTTGCTGCATTCTTCAGGGTGTCTATGGGCTCCATTATCCCACCGAGTATTGCTCCCCCAAGTCCAACACCTTTACGCGCAACTCCTTCAGCTTGTTTTCCTAATTGTTGGTAATCTTTCTTGGAAGTGTACTTCTCCCCCTTCAATCTCTTCATTATGTTCTCTTGGGCAAGCTTTGGGTCTCTTGCTTTGTCTTTACCTATCCGCCCAAGCGTGTCTGCCCAACCTTGGAACCACCCGAGGGCCATTTCCTTACCTTCGTTCTTTGATTCTTTCCCATTCTTCTTTAACCAATCATTCCATTCTGTCATTCGGTCTTTGGAAGCTTTGACTTCATCGTCTAGTTCCTTTGTGCTATCAGCAGCCCCAAAGAACCTCCCAACACTACGGACCATCCCCATTAGGCTGAATGCTTTGTCTTTATGCTGCCCGTACTTCTCTTTCTCTTTGTTCAACCTGTCTTGAGCATTTTTGTATTCGTGGAGTCTCCCCTCGGTTTCCCTCTTCATCGATTCCCGGTATAATGCTGTTTTCTCAGCCTTCTTACCAGGATCAGTTTCTTGTTCAGCTGCCTCCTTCAGTTTCTCAATGCTTGTTATCCTAGAAGACTTCATTCTTGTGGTACGTTCTCTAGCCTCATCGAGTTTATTGATGAGTTTTTGTAGCTCAAGAACAGCCCTAGCAATAAACACCCCAAAGCCCAAACCAATAAGCCCAAAGAGAGCAACTTTCAAAGTTATTGCTCCAGCGGCACTGGCAAGCATTGAGGCACGAAGAACTATCAATTTTTTGGAGACAAGAATGATTTGACCAGCAAAGAACGAAAGGCTGCCAGCACCAATGAGGAGAGGACCGAGGGCAGCGATGAGAAGGGTTACAGCCACTACAGTTTTCTTAGTTCCGTCACTCCAACCCTTCCAAATTGCTAGTCCAGCCTGAAGAGTTTCGGCTAGCTTCTCAATGTATGGGACCAAGAGCTTTCCAATGCCTATGGAGACAACTTGAACTTGATTCCAAACAGCCTTCATCCGATTAGCAAATGCCTTCATTTGCTTGTTGGCTACCTCGTCAGTTATCCCTGCCATATCCCCAAGCTTTTCCGCATACTCTCCGATAGCTTCGCTAGTTCCTAGCAATGGAAGAATCACGGATTGTACGCGCGCTTGAAATCCCATAGCCTCTAATGCAGCAGACTTCTCTTGCGTGCTCATATCCTTCAAAGCACGTTCCATATCTCCGATGATATTCTTGAAGGAGCGGAACTCACCGCTTGCATCAAATACCCTCACATTCATACGCTTGAACTCAGAGGCATTGTCTCTGGCTGCCTTCGTTAGTAGCCGGATCATTCTGTCAGCAGCATTACCAGCCAACTCTGCCTTTATACCTTGGTCTGCATAGGCAGCTAACAGTGCTACACCTTCTTCTAGCTTGATGTTGTATGATTTGAAGGCGGCTCCAGCCTTACTTGTTAGAGCTACAGAGAATTGTTGGACAGAAGCATTGGCTAGAGTATTGGCTCCAACGAGAATATCAGAAAGACGTGCCATATTCTCAGCGTCTTTGATGGCATCTTTACTTGACAATCCAAGAGCGCTTTGTGCGTCCGTAAGTAAGTCCGTGGCCAACGCCATATCGAAGGCTCCAGCAGTCGCAAACTTGGAAACCTTCGGAAGCAAAGCCATCGATTGTTCAGCGTCCTTACCCGCTGAAGCTAGATAGAAGTATGACTTTGCGAGATCAGTTGGACCTTGCAAGGCATCCCCGCTGTAGGACATACCCAAGGCTAGACCAGACATTCTCCTTGCCTGATCTTCTGTGACCTTCATAATTGAAAGGCTCTCCGTCATAGCCTTATCAAACTTCCCAAAGCTGTAGACGCTCGCAGTCCCAAAAGCTATTATGGGGGCAGTAACTCTCATGGACATAGTACGTCCGAGAGAAGTCATACCAGAGCCAAACTTTTTGAGGGCTGTCCCAGTAATTTCTAGGGAAGAACGAATACGCTTTTGACCGGCTACAAACTTACCCGTGAGCTTGTCGTGGAGTTTGCCTCCCTTATCAACAAAGCGTTGAGTCTCAACAGTGGAGTTATGAAGCATCTTCTTGTAGTCTTTATTGTCGCCAGTCAGACGAACAACCAGACGTTCTATTTCGGATTCAATAGCCATTGTTTAGTGACTCACCGCGCGTACCCAACGGTTTTTAGTTTGCTTCAAGGTCTCTAGGGAAGTCTTCTTCTTAGCAAGCCCGAAATCGAAATCCAACTTTTGGTCCTCCATTTTGATCTTGTTGGGCTTACTTGAAAGTACCTGCTGAACCCTCTGAGCTACTCGCATCAGGTAGTAGTCTGTCCGATCCGGATTACTCCATTCAGACTGCAACCAACTCAGCCTTGTCCGATACTCCCTATGGCTAATCTGTTCCATTAGGGAGTGGATTGGTCCCGCATAGCCTACGCTTTGAGCTACGCGGAACCATCCTCCGTATTCTCTGGCACGTTTCCCAACTCATCCTTCTGAAGCTTGACAAGCTTCTCTTGGGTAACCTTCAACCTCTCTTCCAATGCCTCTTGAGTTTCCTCTTCTTCTTCCAATTCGCTAATCCTCTTAGCTTCCTCAAACAAAGCCTTCACAATTCGGCTAGGCCAAGATTGAACAGTTGCCAAAGAGACAGCCTTACCCTCCGTGGTAAACAAGCAAAGAGAAACCAGTAGAGGCTCCACGCTAGCCATACCTGACATGCTCTGAAGATTTCCTTCAGAACCAAATCTGGTACAAGCCAGCATGGTATTACGGTACTTTACGGCAGAAGCTTCTGAAGCTTCCCGTAAGACATAGGAAACGCCTTTGACTTGGACAGGAAGTTCAATCAATTCCAAGTCGTTAAAATCCAAGCTTTTCATCGTTCGCTCCTAGAAAGAGAATGGGTTTAAGTCTTAAGTTCCTTCTACTTCTGTCATCACGAAGTCAGCCTCTACATTATTAGTCGGGTCATAGTTGGTAGGCTGGATAACAATGTCAGCCAAGGGCTGCTCACCCTCTACCAATGCTCCGGGCGTGAACGTTTTCAAGTATCCATAGAACGCCAGAGTGCTGCTATCAGAGAAAGTTACCGTGATGGTTGTTTCCTCGTTAATGGCTGCTAGAATTTCGTCATAAGCATCTGGATCATAGGCAGCCGAAATGCTCATCTCTGTCATAGTTGAAAGAGACCTAGCACGAAACGTTCTCAAAGACGTATTGTGCATGGTAGTCTGCTCAATAGCATCACCGCCGTCTAGTCCAGGAGGCGTAACTTCCTTTTCCCAAAAGCAAATGTCTGTGTCATATGCAATGGTAACGAGCGTAGAAAACCCATCGGGTAACTGAATACCATCCGGAGTAGTTCTGGTAGTCGGTGCAGGAGGTGTAGCATCAGCCATAGTAATCTCCTCTGTTTGTCAAGTAGTTTGTCTTAACGACGTTAAGGCATTGATCGTAAAAAGAAATCTTCTCGTTCCAAGTTCCTTACCTAAGTTCAAAGGCCCACTCACTCGATTGATCGAGTGTACAAGATAGACGTTAGAACCAATCGTCACTGAGTCTTGGTAGGCTGTTTCGTCTAGGGCTATGGCTATGGCGTTTGCCTTTGCGTGGCCTACTGTTGGACTGGTAGCTCTGATGCGTATTTGGATGCCTTGGTGCTCTGCCATTTTCCCCTCAACGAAATCTCTCCCGTGCTTCTTCCCCTCTGTACCATAGACCGTGATTGTATTGTCTGGGCTGTCTACTTCTTGAGTTGCATAGATGGGCCAATCATCTTGGTCCTCGGGTAATGTGCCAAGGTCTAAGCCAATCAGCATGTAACGAATAACATCTTCAGGGGAGTGGGATAAGCTCATCGCTTCTTTCCTTTCTTGGCAGCCTCAAACCTACCCTCAGCTGCTGCTATGGCCGTGTCAACATCCCTATCTATAGCCGTGAAAGCACTTGCTTTTAATGCTCCTACATCAACTGGGACTAGCTGTTGGCTTTCTCGTTGCAATCTCATCCCACCCATGAGTAACGAGTGCTCAAGCGTAGCTCCGGCCTTCAAAGCGGTTGTGATGATGCCTGCTATCTCCTTGGCCTTAGTGCGTTTGGGTTCTTCCAGAAACTTTGCTTGTGTTCCCGCTGTATGTGCTGCCTCCTTATCTTCATGGACGTAAGCAGCATAGTTGGCAGTGTATCCAACTACAACAATTGGAGAGTCTTTCCCAAACTTCTTTTTCAGCTTTTGGAAGGCAGCCTTCACAGCATGTAAGCCAAATATTTCAGCCATTGTCTGCCTCGTTGCTGATAGTCAGTACTCCTCGTGCGCGTACATAGTCGTTGGTTGTATCCCACAGGACATAGCGGAAAATGCCGGAGGTTGCCGTGTTCGTATCATCCCCACTAACTGTCACTTGGTTACTACTAGCCCCACCAACAGATATGTCTCCATCATCAGAATTGACAGACCAAAGAACAGTAGTTGAATCATCAGCATTGTAGACACAAAAAGTCAAGTCTGAAGAAGAGAGATCAATAGCCGCGTCATCGTCATCGACAATCGTAAACACGAACGGACCAAACGCTGCATGTTGATATTGCGTAATCGTGTTGTCAGTAATGGCTCCTGCCGAGACAGTAACCGAAACAGGTGTAAACGTAGTGGTTGCACTTGAGATTGTGGTTGTCAAACATTGAGGTAAGCTGTGCGTGTCCTTGACAAAACCTGAGCCTTTCATGTCTGCAAGATCAACAATGATTTCGTTTTGCTTTGCCTCCGTTGCATCCCCCCCGCTACCACTTGGCGCCGCTGCTAGAGCCGCTGTCGTGAAGTCATAGACGGCTCCATCCAAAACCATCGTGGTGTCAAGCTTGTTTGCCACTGCCAAAATAACGGAAACATCCGCCTTGCTCGCCGTTCGACTGGCTGCGTCGGTTGTCACGTCCGGCAATGCCGTAAGCGTCGATCCGTTCAGCGTGGCAGGCAGGCAGTCAACGTAGCCCAAGAGGCCCGATAGTTGAGTGTCGAGGTTCGCCGATGCAAGCCCCACGGCCGCTCGCACACCAGATGCATCGAGCGTGCTTGTCCCAATCGTCGGCTTGTTGCTCACGTCGGCCGACCAATCGAGCGTAGCAGGTGACTTGGCGACCGCTGCCCCTGACGCATGGCGGCTTGTGATTGTGGCGTCGAGTTTGTCGATGATCCACTTGCCGATGCTGCCTGCCGTGGTGAACCCTGACGTTAGTGTGTTCCAGATCACACCAGCAAGCGTTGTCCGCTCGCCCGAGGTCAACGTCATGGAATCACCCGCCGTGGCGAATCCCGTTGCTGTGGCCCATGCACTATCGCCGTGCGTTTCCAAGGTGCCAAGTGCCGTTGCTACTACGCCTGCCGCATCGGGAACTACAGTATTGGGAACTACAGTATTGGGAACTACAGTATTCCAGTTTCCCTTGTCATCCAACGAAGATGCAGCAAACGTAGCGGCCACTAGTGCGTTAGCGGCAAAAGCATCGGCAGTAAACGCCCCAGTCTTGATCGACGATGCCGTGACGATGTCAGCAGGAAGTACAACCGTATCCATGCCGGTTGACGCCAAACTGAAGCCCGTCTTGCCCCAGTCGCTCAGGGCCGTGTCGCAAGCGGCGTTAATAGTAGCCGAGTTCGTGTCGTCCTTGAAATCTCGCCAAGAGATGTTCGTGCCGTTGTCTACCATAGCTCCATCGTCGGGACCGCTGGAACAACTGATAATCATCAAGTCATCAACGCCTGCATCGACCTGCCAGCCAGCGGTTGTATGGCCATTGGAGTTACACCACTTGATAATGCCGAGGTCGCCAGCGGAGACCAGGAAGCCAGTCGTCGCTGCATTCCCGATAGTCTCACACTCATACG
>Ga0222697_1000298_pt1 | contig 22571 bp, 21 predicted proteins | sample AntAcemetage1402_FD_179835 | JGI IMG/M metagenome (GOLD analysis project Ga0222697, IMG submission 179835) | Saline water microbial communities from Ace Lake, Antarctica - #1402 | ecosystem: Environmental > Aquatic > Non-marine Saline and Alkaline > Saline | place: Antarctica: Ace Lake... | reverse complement strand
AAACCTAATAAATATTTATTTATGAGTCCAGCAATTAGAATGTCATTTTTTTATTTTACTGGCAATGAAAATACTTATTTAACTAGACAGGGTAAATTATTAGAAGATTCTATTGGATCTCATCTTTATAGGGAGTTTATTTTGAGAAGTGATGGTATTATTCGTTATGATAGCGCTCAAGGAGGAGCTGATTTTATTCTGCAAATAGGAAACACTAAAAAAATTATTATAGAAGTTGGTCTTGGCAATAAAGACAAGAAACAAGTTATAAGCACTATGTCTAAAATCAAATCTAACTACGGTATTATTTTTTCCAACACTGAATTAAAATTTGATAAAGAAACTAATATAGTTTCAATTCCTCTTGATTACTATTTTTTAATGTAATTTTATAAAGATTACAAAATTGGTTCAAGTGTGATATATAAAGAATAAATATGGAGAATATTGAAGTTAAGGAGAATGTTTCTTTAGCTGAATATACTACTTTTAAAATTGGTGGGCCAGCGCGATATTTTTTTATTGCTAAAAACAAACAGGATTTAATTAAGGCAATTGAGTTTGCTAAAAACAAACACCTTGCCTTTTTTATTTTAGGTGGTGGAAGTAATTTATTAGTAAGCGATAATGGTTTTAAGGGGGTGGTTATAAAAATACAAAGTCAGGATTATAGGATAGATGGAACAAAAATAATTACTGATGCTGGGATAGAATTAAATACTTTAGTTAATTTATCCATAGATAATGATTTAACTGGATTAGAATGGGCTATTGGTATTCCTGGAACAATCGGCGGGGCGGTAAAAGTTAATGCTAGCGCTTTTGGACAAAATATTAAGGAATTGGTTAAGAATATTAAAAAAATAAACAAAATTATTATTTCAGTTGAATTAGATTTAAAAAAAGGGAATAAGAATATAAGTCAGGAATTAATAAAAGAATATACGCAAAAAAGAAAAAATACCCAGCCCTTAGAATATCCTTCAGCTGGTTGTATTTTTAAAAACACATCAGGACAAGGCGCAGGCAGATTAATTGATCAAGCAGGGCTTAAGGGGACTAAAGTTGGACAAGCTATGATTTCAGAAAAACATGCTAATTTTATTATCAATCTTGGTGGAGCTAAAAGTGATGATGTTATTAATTTAATTAAATTAGTTAAACAAACGATTAAAGATAAGTTTAATTTAGAATTAGAAGAAGAAATTCAATATTTGGGTTTTTGATAATTTTTTGAATTTAGACTACTTGACACGAAGTTTATCTTTTGTTAAACTTTAGTTAATCTTTAATTTATTAAATTTATGGAAAACATTATAGGGCTAAAAGAATTACGTGTAAATATGTCTAAATATGCTAAAAAAATAGCAAAAGGTGCTTCTTTTATCGTTTTTAAAAGATCTAAGCCTTTATTTAAAATTTCTCCAATCGTGAAAGATGAACAATGGGAAGAAGTAGTTGATTTTACAAAGATTAAAAAAGGCGGTGTTGATATTGACGATATATTGTCTCGTTTATAAAGTATGGATAAAATATCGAAAGCATTGAAAAAGTTTTCTGCAAAGGAAAAGAAATTTGTTAAAGTAATTTTAGAAAAAATTAAAAAAAGTGATTTTAAGAATTTAAATATTAGAAAATTAAAAGCACGACAAGACATATATAGAATTAAAAAAGCAAATATTAGAATTATATATAAAATAAAAAATAAAAGAATAATTGTCTTAACTGTAGAAAAGCGATCGGATAATACATACAAATTTTAGGTTTGTGTGTTTTTTTATAAAATGTTAAAATAAAAACAAAACCATGAAAATAATTATTAAAGCGACGAATACAAAACTTTCTCCAAGCATTAATCAATATATTGAAGAAAAGATAGGCGGCTTGGATAGATTTTTAAAAAGCTTTGAATCAGAATTAATTGAAGCACGCGTTGAAGTTGGAAAAACAAGACGAGGTCAGCGTCAAGGAGAAATTTTTAAAGCGGAAGTTAATTTAAATATTGGTGGGCACTTTATTAGAGCCGAAGAAACAGAAGATTCTTTAATGGCGGCAATTGATTTAGTTAAAGATAACTTATCAAGAGAGATTAGAAAGTATAAAAACAAAAAGATGACTAAATTTATTAGAGGAGCGCGTTCTTGGAAAAAGCTTTGGAGGATTCATCCATTAGCTAGATTCAGAAATCCAAAATCAAAAAGAATTATTAAAAGAAAATAAATTGATTTATTACTTATTTTAAGTTAAAGTAAGAGCAGTTTTTAACTGCTTTTTATTATTCATTATGTCAATTTTAGATAGATTTATAGGGGATACTAATGAGCGTGCCTTGAAAGATATCCAGCCATTAGTAGATGAAATAAATAAACTTGAATCAGGATTCAAGGATTTTTCTGATGAGCAATTAAAGGAAAAAAGCGAAGAGTTGAAGAAAAAAGCTGATAATTTAGATGCAATTTTACCAGAAGCGTTTGCTTTAGTTCGCGAAGCGTCTAAAAGAACATTAGGTCAGCGACATTATGATGTTCAATTAATTGGAGGCGTTGTTCTTCATCGAGGAGAAATTGCTGAGATGAAGACAGGAGAGGGAAAAACTTTAGCCGCTACTTTGGCTATCTATTTAAACGCTTTAAGTGGGAAAGGCGTTCATGTTATTACTGTAAATGATTATTTGTCGCGTCGAGATGCTAATTGGATGGGTCCGATATATAATTTATTAGGTTTAACTTGCGCTTGTCTTAATCATGAAAAAGCGTATCTATTTAAACCAGCTGAAGAATCAGATAGAGATGAGGTGACTGTAGAAATGGAAAATCTAAAAGAAGTTCCAAGAAAAGAAGCTTATTCAGCTGATATTACTTATGGCACGAATAATGAATTTGGTTTTGATTATTTGCGTGATAATATGGCTCCCTCTTTAGAAATGATGGCTCAAAGAGAACCTAATTTCGCTATTATTGATGAAGTAGATAGTGTTTTAATTGATGAAGCAAGAACTCCTTTAATTATTTCAATGCCTGATGCTGAGTCAACTAAAATGTATGAACAATTTAGTAAAATTGTTCCGCAGTTAAAAGAAAATGATGATTATAATATTGATGAAAAAGCTAGAGCAGCTACTTTAACAGAAGAAGGTATTTCTAAAGTAGAGAAAATATTGGGAATGGAAAATATTTATGAAGAAGGAGGTATCCGTCATGTTCATCATTTAGAACAGGCCTTACGTTCTCAAGTTTTATTTAAAAGAGATAGAGATTATATTGTCAAAGATAACCAAGTTATTATTATTGATGAATTTACTGGACGTCTAATGCCTGGTCGTCGTTATTCTGAAGGACTTCATCAGGCCTTAGAAGCTAAGGAAAAAGTTCATGTCCAACAGGAAAGCAGAACTTTAGCTTCAATTACTTTTCAGAATTATTTTAGAATGTATCCAAAATTGTCCGGGATGACTGGAACAGCTATAACTTCAGCTGAAGAATTTCATAAAGTATATAAGTTAGAAGTGATTATTATTCCGAGCAACAAAACAATGATTAGAGAAGATTTACCTGATAGTGTTTATAAGAATGAAAAAGGAAAATTCCAAGCAATTATTAGAGAAATTAAAAAACGTCATGATATTGGTCAGCCAATCTTAGTCGGAACGGTTTCAATTGAAAAAAATGAATTACTTTCAGCTTATCTTAATAAGGAAGGCGTTTCTCATCAATTACTTAATGCTAAGAATCATGAACAGGAAGCTAAAATTATTTCGGAGGCAGGTGGAAAAGGAGCGGTGACCATAGCAACAAATATGGCTGGACGTGGTGTTGATATTGTCCTAGGTGGCGATGAAGTGATTAAAGCAGGCGGACTTCATGTTATTGGAACTGAACGTCATGAAGCAAGAAGGATTGATGATCAATTAAGAGGAAGATCGGGTAGACAAGGTGATCCAGGCTCAAGCCAATTCTTTGTTTCTTTAGAAGATGATTTAATGCGAATTTTTGGAGGAGATAGGGTTAAATCAATGATGGAAATGATGAAGGTCCCAGAAGACCAGCCAATAGAGAATAAGATTGTTTCTAAAGCAATTGGTTCTGCTCAGGCAAAGATTGAAGGACATAATTTTGATACAAGAAAACATATTCTAGAATATGATGATGTTTTTAATAAGCAAAGAGAAGCTATTTATAGAAGGAGAAAGAATATTTTAACTAAAGATAATTTAAAAGAAGAAATTTTTGAAATGATTGAAGATGAGATTAAGAAAGTTGTTGATTTTCATACTCAACATGAACCATGGAATTATAAAGAAATATCTGAAGTTATGAGAAGTATTTTTCTTATTGATAATTTAGAAGAGAAATTAAAAGAATTTAAAAATCAGATGGGTCTAAAAGATTATTTAATTGATTTAGCGAAAAAGGCCTATGATAAGAAAGAAAAAGAAATGGAAGTAAAAAATATGCGTCAAATTGAAAAATTTGTCCTTTTGAGAAGTGTTGATAGTTTATGGATGGATCATTTAGATAGTATGGATTATTTGCGAGATAGCGTCCGTTTACGAGCTTATGGACAAAAGGATCCGCTTATTGAATATAAGAATGAAGGAATTAAATTATTTCAGCAATTATTAGCTTCAATTCAATCAACAATTGTTAATACGATTTATAAAGTAGCTTTAGCTCCAGATAATGCTCCTGCAAGCAAAAGTATTTCTTCAAACTCTGATAAGATTGGCAGAAATTCGCCATGCCCTTGTGGTTCGGGTTTGAAATATAAAAAATGCTGTGGGAAATAAAATCTATTGTAAATATAACATTATTGTGGTAATATAATTCTATACGTTCCTAAAAAACGGAACGAAAAGAAAAATTATGCGGTTTATAGAACTAAAAACACAATTAAAAGATTTTTTGATTTTTTCTACAAGAGATATTGAAAAGATAGATGCTGATTTTCATAGTCAAAGATTAAGTGAATGGCAAACGATTGGATATATCAAAAAAATAACTAAGGAATTTTATTTTTTTTCTGATCTAGAGATTAATGAACAAATTTTATTTTTAATTGCAAATAAAATTTATATGCCATCTTACATTTCTTTAGAAATGGCTTTTTCTTATTACGGTTTGATTCCTGAAAGTGTTTATGGAATTACTTCTGTTACTTCACAAAAAACAAATAATTTTAAAAATAATTTAGGAGAATTTATTTATCGTCATATAAAATCAGAATTAATGTTCGGCTATAAACTTATAAAATATAAAAATCATTGTTTTAGAATGGCTGAAATAGAGAAGGCCGTACTTGATTATTTTTATTTAAATTCTAACTTAGAAACAGAAAATGATTTTGCCGAAATCCGTTTTAATGGTGAAGAATTTATTAATAAGACAAATAAAAAAAAGCTAAAGCGATATTTAAGGGAGTTTAATAATAAGAATTTAGAAAAAAGGTTTAAAAAGTTTTTGAAGTTTTTAAATTATGCTTAATTTAAAACAGATAGAAGAATATTATCCAAAAAATTTACGCACTTTTAAAAAAAATATTTTGCGGGAATATTTGCAATATAAAATTCTAGAAATTATTTTTAATTCAAAGGTGGTAAATAAATTATCTTTTTTAGGAGGAACTGCTTTGCGTATTATTTATAATAATACTCGTTTTTCAGAAGATTTGGATTTTGATAATTTTGGATTAACTCAAGAAGAGTTTACTCTGTTATCAAAAGAGGTCGAAAATGGACTTATTAAACAAGGATATAAAGCACAAATTCGTAATATTTTTAAAGGCGTTTATAGATGTTATATTAAAATACCAAAAATTTTATTTGATAATGATTTATCTGGCTTTGAGGAAGAAAAAATTATGATTCAAATTGATACATTGTCGCATAATTTTAAATATAAGCCAGATAAAAAAATATTAAATAAATTTGACGTATTTACTCAAATCAACATAACTCCATCTAGTATTTTGTTGTCTCAAAAAATTTATGCTATTTTAAACCGTAAACGTGCTAAGGGTAGAGATTTTTTTGATGTTATTTTTTTATTGCAGAAAACAAAACCAAATTATAAATATTTAAAAATGAAAATTAATATAGACAATAATGTGGAGTTAAAAAAACTATTACTTGATTGTGTAAAAAAAATTAAAATTGATGAAATAATTAAAGATGTTAAACCGTTTTTATTTAATCCATCGGATAGTGAGAAGATAAAAATGTTTGAAAAATACATCACGCAAATTAATCTTTAACTGTGGGAAATAAAAAAGAGCCAGCTTTTAAAGGCTAGCCCCGTTGAAGGTTTGGTTTAGTGTAAGAAAGGGAGGCGAAGAGAGGCAACCGGGATTCTCTTCAGATACATTGGGATTTTTAATCCCGCATCGGGATTGATTGCAAGAAGTCCGTTTCCGTTTCCGAGTATTCCGCCGACAACAACTCCTTTTTGGAGAAAAAATTCTCCATTCGAGTGAAGATTCATGTCTCGTCCAATTTCAGACGGACAAACATTTCCAGCTGTGTTTCTATAAATCTCTATTCCTGTCATTTCTCTTCCCCCTCTTTTTAAGGTTCTAGGTTGTTTATACGTTAACATATATTAATATATCTGTCAAGAGTTGAGATGAAATATGAAATTTTTAACTTACAAAAATTATTTAACGGTTATTAAAAATAGCGCTGACAGTAAAATGTTTAGGCATGTTTATGTTTTAGATAACAATAAAGAAAAAGATATTCTTAAAGGTGGTCAACTTTCATGTGCTTATTATGTCTCTTGTATTTTAAAACTTTTTAATTTAATAGATCAAGAAATATCTCCTCATGCTGTTGTTGGTGGATTAATTAAGAATATGTCTAATAATGGATGGAAAGAAACAAAAGAATTAAAACCCGGAAATATTCTTCTTTGGGAAGAAAAATCAAGACATCAGCATCTTGGATTTTATTTAGGTAAAGATAAGGCAATTAGTCATCGTGATAAAAAGAAGGTACCGACAATTCATCATTATACTTATAAGAATAAAAGAAAGATTGTGAAAATTTTTACGCATAAAATTATTGAATAATGTTTTTTAAAGAGCCGAAAAATACAAAAGAATTTTATTGGACTCTGCATATTAAAAAGAAGATGCTTTATTATGGATTAGGTGAAGGAAGATTGCGTAGGATTATAAGAGTTCATGATAGGAAAGAAGAAGGCATTGCTCCTAATACAATTGCTTTAATGCAGAGAGAAAGAACAAAAAGGCCAAGTGAAATTTGGTTAATGTATCAGCCCTCCTCATCGGCGGGCAAGCAAAAAGCAAAAAGAAAAATAATGATTTCTGCTTGGCGTTATCCTGGGATTAGTCCTAAAGGCAAAGAGATTCCTATTCCAGAAGATATTTTAGAGGAGTTAGGGCTTTTGACAAAAGGAATAAAATAAGGTAGATTGAATTTAATGGGAATGTTTACGGACAACAAAGAAAAATCAACTTACAAAGTAGGAAGGAGAAAAGTCTATTGGACACTCTTGTCTATTTTTTTAATCGGCATCTTAGCCGCTTTTTTAAATTATCCTACTGTCTGGAATAAAGGAGTTGATTTACTAAATGATAAAGTTGGTTTTACAGTAATGCCTCATTTTCTAGATAAACCTTTTAAATTAGGACTTGATTTACAAGGTGGTACTCATTTAGTTTATGAAGCTGATTTATCTGATATTGACCCAGAAGATTATACGGACTCAATGCAGGGAGTCCGCGATGTTATTGAAAGAAGGGTTAATCTTTTTGGAGTAGCTGAACCAGTTATTCAAGTTAATAAAGTTGGCTCTCATCATCGTTTAATTGTTGAATTAGCTGGAGTAAAAGACGCTCATCAAGCAATTGAAATGATTGGTCAAACGCCTTTCTTAGATTTCCGCGAAGAAATAGAATTGAGTCAAGAAGAATTAGATGAGCAACAAAGTATTTTTGAAAAATATCAAGAAGGCATTGAATTAACTGAAGAAGAAATGATAATTTTAACAAAAGAGCCTTTTAGCCCAACCACTCTAACTGGTCGCTATCTTAAAGGGGCGGAATTGCAATTTGATCAACAAACATATCAGGCTCAAGTAAGTTTGGAATTTGATAGTGAAGGAAGTAAACTTTTTGAAGATTTAACAAGAAAGAATATTAACAAACGAATAGCTATTTATTTGGACGGAGAGGTTGTTAGCGCGCCAACTGTTCAAGAAGCAATTTCAGGAGGAAAAGCGCAAATTACTGGAAATTTTTCTATGGAAGAAGCAAAAGAACTTGTTCAGCGTCTTAATGCGGGAGCTTTGCCGGTGCCAATTCATTTAATTAATCAACAAACAATTGGCGCTAGTTTAGGAAGTATTTCTTTGGAAAGATCATTAAAAGCGGGTATTTTTGGATTTATAGCTATTCTCTTATTTATCATCTTCTATTATCGTTTGCCTGGCTTAATAGCGAGTTTAGCTTTAATAATATATATTGTTTTAATTTTAGCTATTTTTAAATTAATTCCAGTTACTTTAACTTTATCTGGCATTGCCGGATTAATTTTATCTATTGGTATGGCCGTTGACGCCAATATCCTTATTTTTGAACGTTTTAAAGAAGAATTTAAATCAGGCAAAAGTTTAGGCGGAAGTATTGATGAAGGATTTCGTCGAGCTTGGCCAGCTATTCGTGACGGAAATATTTCGACAATAATTACATGTGTTATTCTATTTATTTTTGCAACCGGATTAGTTAAGGGATTTGCTTTAACATTAGGAATTGGAGTTTTAGTCAGTATGCTTAGTGCCATTGTTGTTACAAAAACATTTCTTCAATGGTTTATTGGCAGAAGAGTAGAAGAATGGAAAAAACTTTGGGGATAAAAAATTATGCAGATTATTAAACACAGAAAAATATATTTCACCATTTCAATTATCCTGCTTTTAGGTAGTTTGTTTAGCTTGATTGTTTGGGGATTAAAGTTAGGTATTGATTTTACAGGAGGAGCTTTAATGGAAATAAGTTATACGGAAGAAAGATTAAGTAATCAAGAAATTCAAGAAAAACTTTCTAGTTTAGATTTAGGTCAAATAAATATTCAACCAATTGGAGAAAGAGGTATCCTTTTGCGCTTAAAAGAAGTTAATGAAGATACTCATCAAGAAATTCTTAGTAAATTAGGTAATCCTAAAGAAGAAAGATTTGAATCAATCGGTCCATTAATCGGTAAAGAGTTAAGAACAAAATCTATTTGGGCAATTAGCTTAGCTTTGTTGGTTATTATTATTTATATCGCTTGGGCCTTCCGTAAAGTTTATCGGCCAATTGCTTCATGGCAATATGGATTAGTGGCCATCGTCGCTTTATTCCATGATATTTTTATTACTTTAGGATTTTTCTCATTTTTTTGTCATTTCAGAGAAATAGAAATTGGCTTGTCATTTGTGGCCGCTTTCTTGACAATTTTGGGATATTCTGTTAATAATAGTATTGTTATCTTCGATAGGGTTAGAGAGAACCTTTTGAAGACAAATTGGACTGATTTTAAAGAAGTTATTAATTTAAGTATTAATCAAAGTTTAACGCGTTGTTTAAATACCGCTTTAACTACACTTTTTGTCCTTTTAGCGGTATTTTTCTTGGGCGGAGAAAGTATTAAGTACTTTTCTCTGGCTTTAATAGTTGGAATAATTATTGGTACTTATTCTTCAATTTTTATTACCAGCTCTTTAATTATCGCTTGGTACAAGAAGGAATAAATTAGTTGACTTGCGTATAATAATGTGTTAATCTTATTTTATAAATAAAAATATGTCTTTAGATTACAAAAAATTAGCTTTTAAATCTCTTGAAAATATTTCAAATGAGCGAACAAAAGATATTATCTGTTTGCGTTTTGGAATTAATGATGGCCAAAAAAGAACACTAGAATGGATTGGTCAGAAATATGGGATTACCAGAGAGCGGGTTCGGCAAATTGAAGAAGCCGCTTTTTCAGATTTAAAAAAAGAGAAAATAACTGATGTTTTTAAGCCTGCTTTTAATTCAATTGATAATTTTTTAAATAAAGAAGGAGGACTAGCTAAAGAGGAAAGATTATTTCATTCCTTAACTAACTTTGATTCATATAATCAGGATTGGGGATCTCTCTATTACATTCTAACCATAGGTGATTCCTATCAACGTTTTGTTGAGTCTGGTAATTTTCACAATGTTTGGACTAATTCTAGTGAGGCGATTAGTAATGCTGACAAATTAGTTAATCAATTAATTATAAAATTAGAAGAGAAAAAAGAACCAGTTGTTCTAAATTATATTTTAAGTCGTTCTAAAAAAATAGATCCTAATTTATCTGACAGAATTATATCTTCTTACATTGATGCTGCTAAGCAAATCCAACAAAATAATTTTGGTTATTTTGGTTTAATAAAATGGCCCGAAATAAATCCTCGAGGCGCCAAGGATAAAGCATACATTGTTTTTAAAGAAAGAAAAAATCCAATGCATTTTAGAGAGGTAACGGAATTTATTAATAAAGCTAATTTAGGAACTAATGTAGCTCAGCCCCAAACAGTTCATAATGAATTAATTAAAGATGACCGTTTTATACTAGTCGGCAGAGGAACGTACGCCCTAAAGGAATGGGGATATCAACCAGGGACTGTTAAAGATATTATTGTTCAAGTATTAAAAGAAAATGATCCTTTATCTAAAGAGGAAGTTTTAAAAAAAGTTTTAGGAAGTCGTTTAGTTAAGCCAAATACTGTCCTTATAAACTTGCAAAATAGAAAGTGTTTTACTAGAGACGAGCAAGGAAAATATTTATTAGCAAAGTAATCTCATGTTCAATTTTTTAGAATATGTTTCTGACGCTTTTGACGTTTTTTGCGCTATAGGGGGATTTATATTATCACTATGGTGGATTTGGATTCCCTGGTTTCTTTTTGCTTTGGCCAGGGATTTATGGTTTAAACATATCAATGATAAAGCTGCTCAAAAAAAAGACTGGGTTTTATTAGAAATTATTCCTCCAAGAGACATAAAGAAAACTCCAAAAGCAATGGAGCAAATTTTTGCTGGATTACATGGAGTTCAAGGATGGGGACATTGGGTAGATAGAAATATAGATGGAATAATTCCTGACTATTTTAGTTTGGAATTAATTAGTAATGAAGGAGAAATTCGTTTTTTAGTTAGAGTGATTACTCGATATAGAAATTTAGTGGAATCTAATATTTACGCGCAGTATCCTGAAGCGGAGATTACTGAAGTAGATGATTATGTTAATTTAGTGCCAGATGATATTCCAAATAAAGATTATGATTTGTGGGGGACAGAGTTAGTTCTACTAAAAGAAGATGCTTATCCTATAAGAACTTATGCTGATTTTGAAAAAGATATTATTTTAGATGAGCAAAGAATTGATCCAGTAGCTTCGTTGCTAGAAACAATGACAAACATAATGGCAGGTGAGCGAATTTGGGTTCAAACCTTAATTCGTCCAGTTGGTGATACTTGGAAAAAAGAAGGTGAAAAAGTTATAAATGAATTACTTGGAAGGAAAGAAGAAAAAAAACAAGGAATACTTATGAAAGAAGCTATTGGTTGGAAAGATGCTAGTAAAGAAGTAGCTCATCAATTTGTTACTGGCAATCCATTAGACATGGAAGTAAAAGAAGAATCAAAAAATAAGGATTTTGATCTCTTAAAAAATATGACTAAAGGAGAAAGAGAGGTTGTTGAAGCAATAGAGAAAAATATATCTAAAATAGGATACGAGGTTATTATTAGATATGTCTATCTCTGTCGAAAAGATGATTATCGTGGAGGTTCTATTAAAAGAGCAATTATGGGTTGTTATAAACAGTTCAATACTCAAAATTTAAATGGATTTGGATATAATAGAGATATTAGCCCAGGAATTGATTATAGGATTCAGATGAAAAAAATAAGAGATGTTTACAGGAAAAAAAGAGTATTTAATGATTATAAGAAAAGAGATTTTGTAAATCATTCAGGTTTTTATACTTGGTTAAGGCCTTTATTTTTTGAATATTGGCCTATTTTAAATTGGTTTTTCATTAGAAGCAAGCCTTTTGTTTTAAATACAGAAGAATTGGCTACAGTTTTTCATTTTCCAGCTGAACCAGTTAAAACACCTTTGACGCCTAAGGTAGAAGCTAAGAAAAGTGAACCGCCAAGAGGTTTGCCTGTTGGATAATAAGGAAGTGAAGATAATATTGACTTCACAAAAAGTTTTAAGTATACTTAAAATATAAAGTAAATACGAAAAAGTTTTAAGTATGATTAAAAAGTATATCAAAAGAAAATATTATTTAGAAAAAATTAATCCCTTTATAGATAAAGGGATTATTAAGGTTATTGTTGGACAAAGAAGAGTGGGTAAAAGTTATCTGCTTTTCCAACTTATGGATGTTATTAAAAAAAATCATAAAAACGCTAATATTATTTATATCAATAAAGAGCTTAATGAATTTAAGGACATTAAAGATTATCAAAATCTTATAGATTTTATAAAACGAAATACTAAAGCAAAAGTAAAGAATTATATATTCATTGATGAGATTCAAGATATTAAACAATTCGAAAAAGCATTAAGGAATTTTAATACTATTAATAAATATGATATTTATTGTACTGGTAGTAATGCTAATCTGCTTTCTAGTGAATTAGCAACATATTTAAGCGGTCGCTATATTGAAATTGAAGTTTTTGGTTTGTCTTATACAGAATTCTTATTATTTCACAAACTTAAAGATAATCAGAAATCATTTTTGAAATATATAAAATATGGAGGATTGCCCTATTTGCACAATTTAGAATTAAATGATTCAGTTGTTTATGATTATTTAAAAAATGTTTATAATACAATTCTTTTTAAAGATGTAGTTAATAGACATAAAATTCGTAACACTTCTTTTTTGGAAAGATTGGTTGAATATTTAGCTGATAATACTGGCAGTTTAGTTTCTTCTAAAAAAATTAGTGATTTTTTAAAATCTCAGAAAATTAATATTTCGCCAAATATAGTTTTGGATTATTTGTCTTTTTTAGTTCAGGCTTTTTTTGTTTTTAAAGTTCAAAGATCAGATGTTCAAGGCAAAAAGATTTTTGAAATTAATGATAAATATTATTTTGAAGACCTTGGATTGCGTCATTCTATTATCGGTTATAGGCAAATTGATATTAATAAGATATTAGAAAATTTAGTATTTTTACATTTACAAATTGCTGGGTATAAGGTGACAGTTGGCAAGCTTAATAATAAGGAAATTGATTTTGTCTGTGAAAAACAGAATGAAAGATTATATATTCAAGTTGCTTATTTAATAACTGAAGAAAATCGTGAAAGAGAATTTGGTAATCTATTAGCAATTTCAGATAATTGTCCTAAAATAGTAATTTCTATGGACGAAATAATAGATAAAGGCGAGTATAAAGGAATTAAACAAATAAATATTAAAGATTTTTTAATTAAGTCAGATTTTTCTAGAATTTAATTCATTGTAACTATGTTTAAATCTAAAACCCCGCTGAGCGGGGTAAACAAAACTTGTCAGAATTGTAATATCAAGTTCACTATAGAACCTGAAGATTTTGAATTTTATAAAAAAGTGGATGTTCCAGCGCCTACCTTTTGTCCTGGATGCAGGATGATAAGACGGTTTAATTGGAGGAATGAAAGGAAATTATTCAAAAAAACAGACGATTTAACTAAAAAAGAAATTTTTTCAATATTTTCATCAAAAGCTGATGTAAAAATTTATGAGTCTGATTTTTGGTATTCTGACAAATGGGATCCTATGGAATATGGTCAAGAATATAATTTTAATAAACCATTCTTTAAGCAATTAGAAGAATTAATGAAAAAAGTTCCTTGGCCAAGTCGTGCAGTAGAAGGTTTAGTGAATAGTGATTATTGTATGAATGCTAGTTTTTTAAAAAATTGTTATCTTATTGCGCGAGGTTTTCATAGTGAAGATTCTTCATATGGTGTTATTTTAAGTTACTCTAAGGATTCGTATGATAACTATAGAATAATAAAATCCGAACTTTGCTATGAAGGATTTGCGCTTGAAAATTGCTACAAAACATTCTTTTCTTCTCATTGTGTGGATTGTCAAGAAGTATATTTTTCTAAAAATCTAGTTAATTGTCAAAATTGTTTTGGATGTACTAATTTAAAACATAAAAAATATTATATCTTCAATGAACAATATGCCAAAAAAGAATACGAAGAAAAGATTAAAGAATTCAACTTGGGCTCTTATCAATCAACAATAGATCTAGATAAAAAAACAAAAGAACTACATCTGAAATATCCAAATAAGTTTATACATGGTAGTAAGAATGTTAATGTAGTTGGTGATGATATATATAATTCTAAAAATATTAAAGATTCATATAGTATTAAAGATGGAGAAGACTTAAGATATTGTCAATTTCTTGATTTTGAAAACACACAAGATTGTTATGATTATTCTGTTCTTGGGATAAATACAAGACTAATATATGAGAGTTTAGGTTGTGGAAGAGGTCTTAATAATGTAAAATTTTCTTTTCATTGTTTCCCTGATTGTCGAGAACTAGAATATTGTCTTAACTGTGGTTCCTCCTCCAACCTCTTCGCCTGCGTCGGCCTCCGTCATAAACAGTACTGCATCCTCAACAAACAATATACAAAGAAAGAATATGAAGAATTAGTTCCTAAAATAAAGGATCATATGAACAATATGCCATATACAGATAAAAAAGGAAGAATATATAAATATGGAGAGTTCTTTCCTCCAGAACTATCACCATTTGGCTACAATGAAACAATAGCTAATGAATACTTCCCTCTAACAAAAGAAGAAGCAATCAAACAAGGATATAATTGGTATAATAAACCAAAGAGTGAATACAAACCAACAATCAAAGCATCTGACCTTCCAGATAAGATTAAAGATGTAGATGATTCTATCCTCAAGGAAGTAATAGCCTGTGACTCTAACAACTGTGCAGGAAGTAACGTCTTTAGAATAATACCTCAAGAACTTAAGTTCTATCAGAAGATGAATCTTCCTTTACCACATCTATGTCCTGATTGTCGTCATCGAGAAAGAATTAAACAAAGAAATCCTTTAAAACTATGGAAAAGACAATGTATGAAAGAAGGTTGTTCTAATGAATTCCAAACAACTTACGCGCCTGAGAGAAAAGAGATTGTTTATTGTGAAAGGTGTTATAATAGGGAGGTGGGGTAAGGATGTAACCAACAAATTTAGGATAAATTTGTCAGTTTGTGATTGACATCTTATATTAAAAGATTATAATTAATAAAAAAGATGATTTATACAAGAAAATTATTTAAACAATTAATAAAAGAAATTGATTCCAAGAGTATCACAGTACTCACAGGAATGCGTCAAGTAGGCAAAACAACTTTAATGCGTTCAGTCTTTGATTGTATTGATAGTGATAATAAAACATTTTTAGATTTAGAAAATCCTCTTAATCAAAAAATTTTTGAGGAGGAAAATTTTGACAATATTTTAATTAATCTTGAAAACTTTGGCATTAATTCTAAAGACAAAGCATATCTTTTTCTAGATGAAATTCAGCTAATTCCTAATTTAGTCAAAGCGATAAAATATCTTTATGACCATTATCAAATTAAGTTTTTTCTTACTGGATCAAGCAGTTTTTATTTAAAAGGTCTTTTTCCTGAATCATTAGCTGGCAGGAAAATTATTTATGAACTTTTTCCTTTAGATTTTGAGGAATTTTTGATTTTTAAGAAAAAAGAAAAGAAATTTTTCGAAAAATTTATTCAAAAAGCTGGAAAAAAAAATAAAATTTCTTTCGAAAAATATAATAGGTTATATGATGAATATTTACAGTTCGGCGGATTTCCAGCAGTAGTTGTTGAAGATGATAGAAAAAGGAAAAGTTCTATGATAGAAGATATTTTTAAGTCGTATTTTGAAAAAGATGTTAAAACTTTAGCTGATTTTAAAGAAATTAATAAATTAAGAGATTTAATTCTTCTTTTAACAGCTCGTGTCGGTTCAAAAATTGAAATTACAAAAATTGCTTCTGAACTTGGACTTTCTAGAGAGACAATTTATTCTTATCTTGGATTTTTAGAAAAAACCTATTTTATATTTTTACTTACTCCTTATTCTCGAAGTGTTGATAGTGAAGTGAGGGGAGCAAAAAAGATCTATTTTTGCGATACAGGACTTCTTAATTATTTAGGTAAAATTCCATCAGGAGTAAATTTTGAAAATGTTGTTTTCCAAAATTTAAGAAATTATGGCGATTTAAATTATTATCAGAAATATAAAGGGCCAGAAATAGATTTTATTTTAAATAAAAAAACTGCTTTTGAAGTAAAAATTTGCGGGGATATTAATAGTTTGGTAAAACTTGAAAAACTTTCTAAAGCGTTAAAATTAAAAGAATCTTATTTAATAACTAAAAAGTATTTATCTCATAAAAAAGCAATTATAGGATTGGACATATGAACGATATTAATTTATTTGCCAAAACTAATTTTAGAGGACAAGAAGCGAAATTTGGGATTAAAACCAAAGATAGACGTCAGCATATGTATGTTATCGGAAAAACTGGAACAGGAAAAACTGTTCTTTTGCAAAATATGGCTTTGCAAGATATTTACGCTGGACGAGGGGTTTGTATTGTTGATCCTCATGGTGAATTTGTTGAAGAAGTTGTAGATAAAATTCCAGCGCACAGAATTAATGATGTTATTTATTTTAATCCAGCCGACACTGAACATCCAGTTGGTTTTAATGTTTTGCAAGTTCTCGATGCTAAATATAAGCATTTGGTAGCTTCTGACTTAATGGGTATCTTTACTAAAATGTGGGCTAATGTTTGGTCTGCTAGAATGGAATACATTTTAAATAATTGTATCTTAGCCCTTATAGATACACCAGGCACAACTCTTTTAGGTATTAATAGAATTTTAGTTGATAAAGATTATCGTCAAAAAATTATAAATAATGTAAAAGATCCTGTTGTTAAATCATTTTGGATTAATGAATACGCAAGTTGGCGCGATCAATTCAGGAATGAAGCAATATCTTCAATTCAAAATAAGGTTGGTCAGTTTCTTTCAACTTCTTTAATTCGTAATATTGTTGGCCAATCAAAAAGCACCATTAATATTCCAGAAATAATGGATAATAATAAGATTCTTTTAGTTAATGTATCTAAAGGAAGAATCGGTGAAGATAATTCTTCTCTTTTAGGCGCGATGTTTATTACTAAAATTCAATTAGCGACTATGGAAAGAGTTAGAATTCCAGAAGATGAAAGAAAAGATTTTTATCTTTATGTTGATGAGTTTCAAAACTTTGCTACAGAATCATTTGCTGGTATTTTATCAGAAGCAAGAAAATATCGTCTTAATTTGACTTTAGCACATCAATATATTGGTCAATTAGTTACTGATTCAAGCACTGTTGTAAGAGATGCTGTTTTTGGAAACGTTGGCACATTAATTACTTTTAGAGTTGGCGCTTATGACGCAGAATTTTTAGAAAAAGAATTTGATCCAGAATTTGTAATTAGAGATTTAGTTAATTTAGAGAATTATAATATTTATTTAAAATTAATGATTGACGGCGTTAATAACCGTCCTTTTTCAGCTACAACTTTACCTCCTATGGATATGGATGTAACTAATCAAAGAGATAAGATAATAAAGGTATCTAGAGAGAGATATTCTAATTCACTTAAAGATGTTGAAGAAAAAATTAATAAATGGAGTGGCATGGAAGCTGAAGGAGGTGATTATAATAGTAATGAAGTTTCTTCAGATAAAAAAACTAAAGAAAAAACATCTTCGGCGAAATATCAAGTAACTTGTTGGAGCTGTGGTAAAGAAACTGGAATAAATTTTGAACCAGATGGGAAAAGACCAATTTACTGCTATGATTGTTTAAAGAAAGTGAAAGAAGGACAAGATATGTCTCTTAGTTTTAGGCCGAAAATAGAAAAACAGCCAAAAATAACAGAACAAAAAGGGCAATTAGGTGAATTGGGTATAGAATTTGAAGGTAATTTTTCATCTGTAGATTCTAAGCCAAAAGAACCAAATAATGTAGAAAAAGAAATAAAACAGAAAGAAATAAAAACTCCAGAAGCAATCTCTCTAAAAGATACTGCAAACGAAAAACCAGTTAGTTTCAGAAGAAAAAAACAAAAAGTTGACCTCGTCGGACTAAGAGAAGTTTTAAAAGAAGCAATGGTTAAGAAGAAGTAATTATGGCTCAAGAAATAAAAACTTGCCAGAACTGTAAAACTAAATTCACTATAGAACCTGAAGATTTTGAATTTTATAAAAAAGTAGGCGTACCCGCGCCTACTTTTTGTCCTGAGTGTAGAATGATAAGAAGATTTTCTTTTAGAAATCAAAAAAGTATATACAAGAGAAAATGTGATGCTTCAGGAAAAGAAATCTTTTCCCTATATTCTCCTGAATTGCCAATTAAAGTTTATGATTCAAATATTTGGAATTCTGATAAATGGGATCCGATGGAATATGGAAGAGATTACAATTTTAATAAACCTTTTTTAAAACAGTTTAATCAATTAAGAAGGGGAGTTCCTTATTCCAGTGGGTTTGTTATAGATATGGTTAATAGCAATTATTGTGCGAATGCTGGAAAGCTAAAAAATTGCTATCTTGTTTTTGAAGCAAATTATTGTGAAAATAGCGCTTATTGTGTTGAAACGGCTTATTTAAAAGATTGTTATGATAATTCTCATTTAGCTAAGTGTGAGTTGTGTTACGAAAACTTTTTATCATCTGGTTGTTATAAAACATTTTTTTCTGCTGATTGCTCAGATTGCCAGGAAGTTCTTTTCTCTCTTAATTGTATTAATTGTTCCAATTGTTTTGGTTGCGTTAATTTAAGACATAAAAAATATCATATTTTCAATAAGCCATATTCTAAAGAAGAGTATTTTAAAAAATTAAAAGAATTTGATATTGGTTCTTATCAGAATGTTCTATCTTGTATAAAAAAAGTTAATAAGTTTCGTTTAGGTTTTCCAAATAAATATATACATGGACAGAAGAATATGAATGTTACTGGAGATGACATATATAATTCCAAAAATGTTTTTGAATCTTATGGAATCCAGGGAGGAGAAGATTTAAAATATTGCCAGTTTGTTTCATTCAAGCCTGGGGCTAAAAATTGTTATGATTATTCTATTTGGGGAGAGAATGCTAATTTAATATATGAAAACGTTTCTTCTGGTGAGGGGATTAATATGTTAAAGTTTTGTTTTGGATGTGATGCTGGTTGTCAAAATTTCGATTATTCAAATGAATGTTTCTCCTCCTCCAACCTTTTCGGTTGCGTCGGCCTCCGTCATAAACAATACTGTATTCTCAACAAACAGTACACCAAAGAAGAATACAACAAATTAGTTCCTAAAATAAAGGATCATATGAATGATATGCCATATACAGATAAGAAGGGGCGAGTATATAAATATGGAGAGTTCTTTCCTCCAGAACTATCACCATTTGGCTACAATGAAACAATAGCTAATGAATACTTCCCATTAACAAAAGAAGAAGCAATCAAACAAGGTTATAATTGGTATGATAAACCAAAGAATGAATACAAACCAACAATCAAAGCATCTAACCTTCCAGATAACATCAAAGATGTAGATAATTCTATACTAAAGGAAGTCATAGAATGCGACTCTTCTAACTGTGCAGGAAGTAATGTCTTCAGAATTATACCTCAAGAACTTAAGTTCTACAAAAAGATGAATCTTCCTCTACCACATCTATGTCCTGATTGTAGACATAGAGAAAGAATTAAACAAAGAAATCCTTTAAAACTATGGAAAAGACAATGTATGAAGAAAGGATGTAAGACTACCTTCCAAACAACATATTCACCTAATAGAAAAGAGATTATCTATTGTGAGAAGTGTTATAATAGGGAGGTGGGGTAAAATTAATATTCTGATGCTTGACAAATTCAATAATGTCTAATAAAATAGACATATGTCTAATAAAACAGACAACAAAATAAAACAGGTTTTTATCTCATCAGGCGAACAAAGAATTCTTGAGTATTTATCTTTTGTTGATGAATGGAAAACAATTCAAGAAATCAAAAAAGCTAGTCAATTATCAAAAGCAGCTATTCATTTAATTTTAGATAAATTATTTAAATTAAATTTACTAGAACGAGATCAAAAAGGCAAAACCTATCTTTATAGGGTTAATTCGTCTTCTAATTTTTTTTGTATTTTAAGTCAATTTAAAGTTTTAAATAACTTAATTAATATTTCTCCATTATTGAAGAAATTAATTCCTATTAGTGAAAAGATAATTTTATTTGGTAGTGCTAGTCGCGGAGAAGATTTAAAAAATAGCGATATAGATCTTTTTGTAATTGCGCATGATTTTAAAGAAATTAATAAATTGATTAAAAAATATAGCACAGATAGAAAAATACAAATAATTGTCCGTACGCCAATAGATTATATTAAATTAGAACAAACAGATTCTGTTTTTTATAATGAAATTAATTCAGGAATTGTTATTTGGGAAAAAGAAGATCATTATGCAGAATAAATTTAAAAAGTGTTTAGAGTATAAAAAGATAGTTCGTTTTAATCGTGGACCAAATTTAGTTTCTAAAGAATTAAAATTATCTTTAGATGATTTAGATTCTGCGAAAGATATTTATAAAAGAGGGAATTATAAATGGGCAATAGTTCATGCATATTATTCAATGTTTCATGCGGGAAGAGGTTTGTTATATATAAAAAGATATCGTGAAAAAAGCCATTATTGTTTGATTGAGGCAATTAGAGAATTATATGTTAAGGAAAAAGAATTAAGTTTTGTTTTTATCGAAAACATATATAAAGCTAAGATGTTAAGAGAAGAAGCAGATTATTATGGTGAATATAAAAAATCAATGGCTGAAAAATTAATTAAAAAATCTGAAGAATTTTTAAATGAAGTAAAAAAGATTATAGAGAATAAAAAATGAATTCAAAAATAAAAAAATGTCAGAATTGTAGTATCAAGTTCACCATAGAACCTGAAGACCTTAAATTCTATAAAAAAATAGATGTACCTGAACCTACCTTCTGTCCTGAGTGTAGAATGATAAGACGATTTTCTTTTAGAGATGGAATGATGTTATACAAAAGAAAGGTTGAAAAATTTGATAAAGAAGTTTTCTCTTCTATCCCATCAAATTCGCCATATAAAGTTTATCATTCTGATTATTGGTGGTCTGATGAATTGGATGCGACGAAATACGGCAAAGATTATGATTTTAATAAGCCATTTTTTGAGCAAATAAAAGAATTGATGTATGAAGTGGGCTTACCACATTTGTCAAATATAAAGCCAATTAATAGTCCTTATTGTGGTAATGTTGGTGAGGTAAAGAATTGTTATTGGCTTTTTAATGCTGGATTTTCTGAAAATTGCGCTTATGGGATTGATGTTCATGGGTGTAAAGATAGTTATGATTTGGTTACTGTGAATAATACAGAGCTCTCGTATTATCTTTTCGGCTGTGGAGAATGTTATCAAGTATTTTTTTCAACTGAATGCAGGGAGAGTTCTAATGTTTGGTTTTCCAAAAATTTAGTAAACTGTCATAATTGTTTTGGATGTACAAATTTACGTCACAAAAAATATCATATTTTTAATAAGCCATATTCTAAAAAAGAATATTTTAAAAAATTAAAAGAATTTAATCTAGGTTCATATAAATCAATTATAGAAATAAAAGAAAAAGCAAAAGAATTACATTTGAAATTTCCGAATAAATATATGATTGGGAATAAGAATGTTGATGTAACTGGCGATTATCTTAGAAATTGTAAAAATGCTAAAAAATGTTTTATTAGTCGTGATCTTGAGGATTCTTCTTATTGTCAAATGATTTTGTTTTGGCCAAGTAAAGAATGTTATGATATAACAATTTCTGGCGGTGAACTATGTTATGAGATGATAGTGAGTGGTGGTTATAGAACAAAATTTTGTTGGCTAAATATGCCGAAAGATCTTAAAAATCTTGATGCAGGGCATCATAATGAGGAGTATGTTTTTGGAGCTACGAATTCTCACAACCTCTTCGGATGCGTCGGTCTAAGACATAAACAATACTGTATCTTTAACAAACAATATACAAAGGAAGAATACAATGAACTAGTACCTAAGATAAAGAAACATATGAATGATATGCCATATATAGATAAGAAAGGAAGAATCTACAAATATGGAGAATTCTTCCCTCCAGAACTATCACCATTTGGTTACAATGAAACAATAGCTAATGAATACTTCCCATTAACAAAGAAACAAGCAATAGAACAAGGTTACAATTGGTATGATAAACCAAAGAATGAATATAAACCAACAATTAAAGCATCTAATCTTCCAGATAACATCAAAGATGTAGATGATTCAATACTAAAGGAAGTCATAGAATGCGACTCTTCTAACTGTGCAGGAAGTAATGTCTTCAGAATTATACCTCAAGAACTTAAGT
>Ga0222697_1000294_pt1 | contig 22764 bp, 20 predicted proteins | sample AntAcemetage1402_FD_179835 | JGI IMG/M metagenome (GOLD analysis project Ga0222697, IMG submission 179835) | Saline water microbial communities from Ace Lake, Antarctica - #1402 | ecosystem: Environmental > Aquatic > Non-marine Saline and Alkaline > Saline | place: Antarctica: Ace Lake... | reverse complement strand
TGTGGCGAACGTCATAATCATGTTCGCCGAAATTTCCCTGCCTTTCATCACCGAATGAGCTGCAATTGCGATTGCCTTTTCTTTCTTTGTCATGAGTCTCCCCTTCCTCATGTAAAGATTGAATAGGATACTTCTGTAAATTGTTAATACTTTTTATTATACCATAATCACAGAAAATGTCAATAAACAACATAGAAAACAAGGCTAATCCTAGCCAATTTACCCACCAAAGAGGCGGGAATCAAGACATCAAATACTGGATAGGATTCACTAAAGTACCAAGCATAGGGCCACAACGCTTTAATAAGCTAATAAAAGCGTTTGATAATCTAGAGCAAGCATGGCAAGCCCCTATTCTTAAGCTTGAACAATCTGGGCTTGAAGATAATGTAATTGCAGAAATAATTAGAATACGCGCAGAGATTAATCTTGAACAAGAACTGGAAAAATTAGAAAAAGAAAAAGTATCTGTTGTTACTATTGCGGACGAGAACTATCCAAAACTTCTAAAAGAAATATATTCCCCTCCTCCGCTTATTTACTATAGAGGAGAACTCCCAAAAGATGAGGATTTTCTTTTGGCAATCGTTGGCACAAGAAAATTTTCGCAGTACGGAAAACAAGTAACAGAAATGATTACCGCAGATTTAGCACAAAATAAAATTACTATTGTATCGGGCTTAGCTTTGGGAATTGATTCTATTGCTCACAATACAACTTTAGAAGTTAATGGAAAAACAATTGCAGTTTTAGGATGCGGAATTGAAAAAACAAACATCTATCCATCATCAAATAGATTTTTAGCTGAAAAATTAATTCAACAAGGAGGATGTATTATATCAGAACATCCAATTGGAACTCCTCCATTAAAACAACACTTCCCAAGACGCAATAGATTGATATCAGGCCTCTCGCTTGGCACGCTTGTAATTGAAGCTCCAGAAAAAAGCGGAGCCCTAATTACAGCGCGCAATTCCCTAGAACAAGACAGAGAGGTATTTGCAGTTCCAGGAAACATCACCAGCACAAATTCTCAAGGAGTTAATAGTCTTATAAAAATGGGCGCGCATCTTGTATCAAACGCAGAAGACATACTTGATGTATTAAACCTAAAACAAGCAACAGAATATTTAGAAGCAAGCGAAATTGTACCAGACTCAAAAGAAGAAGCCCAAATTCTAGAACATTTAACTCGCGAGCCAATACATGTAGACGAACTTACCCGCTTGACTAATCTTTCTGTTCAGGTTATAAATTCAACATTGACACTCATGGAAATGAAAGGTAGGGTAAAACATCTTGGAGGTATGAAGTATGTGTTGGCACGCTAGTGTCATTGCCCTGTGTCATTGCGAGGAACCCTGTACTCAAGGTGACGTGGCAATCCCGTGACTAGCACACTAGAGCGTTTGTGACGGGATTGCTTCGTCGGCGAGTACGCCTTCTCGCAATGACAGTTATAAAAATATGACTATCTCCACATCTCAAAAATTATCTATACTTTCCTCGGTATTCGTAGCAGCCCTTGTTGCAGCTAATCTTTTGGGAACAAAAATAACTACAATACTTGGAGTATCAGTATCAGTTGGAATTTTTGCATACCCAATCACATTCCTGATAACTGATTCTATTGAAGAAGTATTTGGCAAAAAACCAGTTACACATCTTATGTATGGTTCAATGATTGCTTTAATGGTGATTCTTATTATTACAGCAATATCAATTATTCTTCCTCCAGCAGGAAGATATGATCATAATGAAGCATATACAACAGTATTTACTAGCTCATTAAGGATGACTGTTGCATCTATAATTTCGTTCTTCTTAAGCCAAACACATGATATTTGGGCATTTAGTTTTTGGAAAAAGAAAACAAAAGGAAAATATCTTTGGATTAGAAATAATTTATCTACAATTGTAAGCCAACTTTTAGATACAACTATTTTTATGTTTATAGCATTCTTCCACATGACTCCAAAATTTGATGCTGTATTCATCTTCTCGTTAATTATCCCCTATTGGCTTTTCAAAGTTGCATTCGCAATTATTGATACACCATTAGTATATGGATTAGTCGCATGGCTAAAACACGGACAACACAATTCAAAAAATACCATAACACAGTAGCTTATCTAGAAAAATTGGCTTGCACTCGGCACGACCAGGGATATATGTACAATAGGTACGATAAACCAGAGCAATTTTTAGAGCGAACTCGTGAATTTATAAAACTCCTCGGCAATCCGCACCGAGGATTTAAGTTTATACATGTAACAGGCACAGCAGGAAAAGGATCAACAGTATCGTATCTTCATAATATTTTATATAAAAATGGATTTAAAGTAGGATCATTTACATCTCCATACGCAACAACGCTAATAGAAAATATTAAGGTTGATGACAAACTCATAAGCCCAGATGATTTTGTTAAGCTGGTTGAAAAGGTCAAACCAATAATGAAAAAAATGTCCGCCAGAGGCGGATCGGCCTCTGGCCGAGAAAAAGGGTACAAATATGGTCGCCCCAGCTATTTCGAAATTCTATTTGGCATAGCAATTCTATATTTTAAAAAAATGAAATGTGATTATGTAATCCTAGAAGCAGGATGCGGAGGAAGATATGACGCAGGAAATATAATTCCAAAATCAATAAGCGCAATTACTAATATCGGATTAGATCACACAAACCTTCTTGGAAATACTTTATCAAAAATTGCATACGAAAAAGCTGGAATTATAAAACCAAATACCAACTTTTTTACAACAGAAACAAGAAAACAAATCCTAAAATTATTTAAAGATACCTGTAAAGAAAAAAAAGCAAAATTCCATCTTGTATCTCCCAAAGTCTCCCCTCCTGTACTCAGGGGGGGATTAAGGGGGGGTTATGCGGATAGCAAGATAGCTATCCATCAACAAAAAAACATAGCCCTAGCAACAGCAATAGTGCGCCACATTGGAATTAAAGAAAATATTATTAAACAAGGGATTAATCACTCAAAACTCCCTTGCAGATTTGAAATAATACAAAAACCAGCCAAAGGCTGGTCATCCTCTGGCCGAAATCCTCTTATAATTTTAGATGGAGCGCATAATCCAGACAAGATTCAAAGCGTTGTCCACAATCTAAAAAATTTGACATATGATAGACTATATATTATCTTTGCCAGTGCTGAGAACAAAGATGCAAAGAAAATGATTAAAAAGATAGCAAAACCAGCATATAAGATAATTTTTACAAAATTTGACTGCGAAAGCAAAAAAGCATACACTCCGAAAGAACTTTACGATTTTGCAAAAGATTTTAAGAATAGGTCAATTGAGCAAAATGCCCACAAAGCACTAAAAACAACACTAAAAAAGCTAAAAAAGAATGATATACTGCTTATTACTGGCTCATTCTATCTAGCTGGAGAACTTAGAAAACACTTTCTAAGCGAAGAATATATATTAAAAAATAGAACAACTATATAACTATCATATATGCCTAATCTAGTAATCGTTGAGTCACCAACCAAAGCCAAGACAATTACAAAATTTCTTGGTAAAGACTACACTGTAAAATCATCTTATGGGCATATTAGGGATCTTCCTAAAAAAGATATTGGAATTGACGTAAATGATAATTTTAAGCCAACTTATGTTGTAGAGGATAAAGACAAGAAAAAAGTTGTTGATGAATTGAAAAAAGCTGCAAAAAAAAGTGAGTATATCTACTTCGCAACTGATGAAGATAGAGAAGGAGAAGCAATTGCCTGGCATTTAAAAGAACTATTAAAACCAAAACCAGAACAAGTCAAACGAATTACATTTCACGAAATTACTAAATCGGCAATTGAAGATTCTCTAAAAAATCCAAGGGAGATTGATATGGATAGAGTATACGCGCAACAAGCACGTAGAATTTTGGATAGATTAGTTGGATACGAACTCTCGCCTTTTCTTTGGAAAAAAGTTGCACGAGGATTATCTGCTGGAAGAGTGCAATCGGTAACAGTTAGATTAATTGTTGACAGGGAGCGCGAAATCAAACAATTTGAAAAAAGAGAATATTGGACTATTGATGCTATCTTTAATAAACAAGGAACATCTGTAGATGGCGAACTTGATGAGAAGAATCTACCAGAAGGACATTTTGTTGCAAAACTTCACTCAATAAATGAAGGATCATTAGATAAGTTTGAAATTAACGATGAAAAACATGCCAAAAAATTAATGGATGCTTTAAAGGAAGCAGATTACACAATCACTAGAATAGAAAAAAGAGAAACAAAGAAAAAGCCTTCAGCCCCATTTACAACATCAACACTTCAGCAAGAAGCAAATAGAAAACTTGGTTTTTCATCAAAACAGACAATGATGGTAGCTCAAAAATTATACGAACAAGGGCATATTACATATATGCGTACAGATTCAGTTGTGCTTTCTTCGAAATTTATTGATGACTCAAGAGCTTATATCGAAAAAAATCTTGGAAAAGAATATACAATAGACGCTCCAAGAATATTTAAAACTAAATCCAAAACAGCCCAAGAAGCTCACGAAGCAATCCGCCCAACAGAAGCAAGCAATGCTCCTGATATTATTAATGGAAGCTTGGATGATAAACAGCACAAATTATATAATTTAATTTGGTCCAGAGCTGTTGCTAGCCAAATGCCCGAGGCTATAATGGATAATACCTCTATTGATGTATCTACAAAAACAGATGCAACATACACCTTTCGTGCAACTGGACAAACTATTAAATTTGATGGATTTTTAAAAGTCTACAAAACAGTGCAAAAAGAAGATATCTTACCAGAACTTAAAAAAGATGAAAAAGTTGACCCAACAAAAATCGACCCAAACCAACATTTTACAGAACCACCTGCTAGATATTCTGACGCGTCTTTAGTTAAAGCATTAGAAGAATATGAAATTGGACGGCCTTCTACTTATGCGCCAACAATAGGAACAGTGATTGATAGAGGATATGTTGATAGAATCGAAAATAGACGCTTAAAACCAACTGATATTGCTTTTCTTGTTACTGATATTTTAGTTGAACATTTTAAAAAAATTACTGACTATAAATTTACAGCTAAAATGGAAGAAGAGTTAGATGAAATTTCGGAAGGCAAACTTGATTGGGAAAAATCTATTTTAGATTTTTATGATCCATTTAAAAAGAATCTTATGGAAAAAACAAAAACTTTAGATAAAAAAGATTTAACAGAAGAAAAATCTGATGAAAAATGTGATAAATGCGGTAAAGAAATGATTATAAAAACAGGTAGATTTGGAAGATTCCTTGCTTGCACTGGATATCCAGATTGCAAAAGCACAAAACCAATTGGAGAAGACGGAGAAGCAGAAGAGGTTGAGACAACAGATGAAAAATGCGAAAAATGTGGAGCACCTATGCAATTCAAACATGGCAGATTTGGTAAATTCCTTGGTTGTACAAAATATCCTGATTGCAAAGGAATAAAAAACATCGAAAAAGGCACAGGAGTAACTTGCCCAGAATGTGGCAAAGGCGAAATTATTGAAAAAAAATCCAAAAAAGGTAGAACATTTTATGCCTGCAACCAATACCCAGATTGCAAAACAGCTTTTTTTGCAAAACCAGTAGATGAAAAATGTCCTGAATGTAAATCGCAAATGGTGTATGGCCCAAAGGATACATATAAATGCTCTAATAAAGAATGTAAATTTACTAAAGCCGCAGAGTAATCGCGAATATACAAGTTTTAGATTGTCATTCCGACCGAAACTGATGTACTCATCAGTGGAGCGGAGGAATCCCTTTTTAGTACGCATTAATTTCGGCAATCAAGGGATCCCTCCGCTCCGTTCATCGTTGAATACAACGATTCACTTTGGTCGGGATGACAACAATTCGTATATTCGTGATTACTCTTTTTTTATTGACAAACCACCCATATTTCATCTACCCTATATACATGCCAAATGTAGATGACTTAATAAAAATTATTGAGAAGGAGAAACTAAATGTGGACAAAGACCTTGTTCGCAAAGCTTTTAAATTTGCGGATGATGCACACAAAGGAGAAATGCGCGCAAGCGGAGATTCATACATAACACATCCTCTAGCAACAGCAATGAGTTTGGCCAAATATCATCTTGACCAAGATACTATTATTGCTGGAATTTTACATGACGTGCCAGAAGACACAGAAAGAACACAAAAAGATATTGAAGATAGATTTGGCAAAGAAGTAGGAAAATTAGTAGAAGGAATTACAAAACTTGGAAAACTAAAATATCGAGGAATAGAAAGGTACACAGAAAACTTGAGAAAAATGTTTATTGCAATGGCTGCGGACTTGCGAGTTATTTTTATAAAATTTGCTGACAGGTTACATAATCTAAAAACTTTAGATGCACTACCCAAAGCAAAAAGAGAGCGTATTGCTTTAGAAACCTTGGAAATATATGCACCAATTGCAAATAGATTAGGTATTTGGCAGTTAAAAGGAAAATTAGAAGATTATTCTTTTAAATATCTATACCCAAAAGAGTATGAAAAATTAAAAACAGATGTTGAGGCAAAATTTAGTGCACGGGAATCACTACTAAAAGAAATACGAGAAAAAATAATAAAAGCACTTAAACAAGAAGAAATAAAATATTTAGAAATTTCTGGAAGAACAAAAGATCTCTGGAGCTTATACAAAAAAATGCAAGCACACGACACGCAGCTTGATAGAATTTATGATGTTATTGCTTTAAGAATTGTTGTTGAAAGCGTTGCTGACTGCTATAATGTTCTTGGAATAATTCATAGCAGATGGAAGCCTATCCCAAAAAGGATAAAAGACTATATTGCTCAACCAAAACCTAATGGGTATCAATCTCTACATACAACAATTTTTTGCGACAGAGGAAAAACAGTTGAAATACAAATTCGTACACAAGAAATGCATTTAACAAATGAATATGGAATTGCAGCGCACTGGCATTATGATGAGCAAGGATCTATTCAATTTGAAAAAGATATTCAATGGGTTAAGGATTTAACAAAACTTCAGAAAGAAATTAAGGACAATAAGCAGTATTTGGATTCCTTAAAAATTGATGTATTTCAAAATAGAATTTTTGTATTTACTCCCAAAGGAGATGTTATTGATTTGCCTGAGGATTCAACACCAATTGATTTTGCTTATCATATTCATACTGAGATTGGCGACAAGGCAACTGCGGCTAGAATAAATAACCAAATAGCTTCTCTTGATACATGTCTCAAAAGTGGTGATATGATTGAGGTTGTTACAGATAAAAATCGTAAATCACCAAATCAGGATTGGCTTAAATTTGTTAAAACCCGTGCAGCCAGAGACAAAATAAAAATGAAATCAAAAAAAAGTGTTTGGGATACAATTAGAGATTTTAGGAAATAAAAAATAATAAAACTGTAATTTCGTAGGGGCAGAAAATTTTCTTCCCCTACGAAATTACAGTTTTATTATTTTTTTATTCTGACAATCTGCTCAATAAATTATTAAACTCGTCTTCTCCGTAATACTCTATTATAATAACGCCCGCATTCTTGCCGCGTTTTTTTATTGAAACTTTTGTTCCCAAAGCGCTTCTAATCTGTTCTTCATATGCTTCAATATTAGGGTCTTTTGTTACTTTCCTTGTATGCCTGTTTACTTCTACTTTTTTTACTTCTTCAGCTGTATCTGTTATTGATAATTTTTCTCCTAATACCCTCTTAAACAATACTAAACGTTTATCATTGTCTTTTATTTCAAGTAATACTTTTGCATGGCCTTCTGTAATTTTTCCTTCAGATAAAGCTATTTGTACTTCGGTTGGTAATCCAAGTAAACGTATTGAGTTCGATATAACTGGCCTGCTTTTCCCAAGTCGCTTTGCAACTTGATCATGCGTTAATCCAAAATCATCATTCATTTTTTGATAGGCCTGAGCTTCTTCAATTGGGTTCAAATCAGCTCTTTGAATATTCTCTATCATTGCAAGTTCTAGTTTTTCCAGCTCCCCTGCTTCACGGATAATTGACGGCACCTTATCTAGACCAGCAATTTTTGAAGCGCGCAATCTTCGCTCTCCTGCTATAAGCTCGTATCCTTTATCTGTCTTAACAACAACTAATGGCTGAAGGATTCCATGCTCTTTAATTGAATCAGCTAGTTCTTGCAATTTTTTTTCATCAAAAAATTTTCTTGGCTGATGCTGATTTGAAGATATTGAATCAATAGGTAAATCCACAATTTGCCCGCCCGCAACGCTCTCGCTTGCGAGGCGGGCGGGCGATTGCGAAATCTGCTCATCAATTCCATGAGATCCAACTTGTTCAGAAGTTTCAACTTCTTGAGTTTGTAATTTTTTGCTTTGTTTTTTTTGATCGGCCTTACTTGGAATTAGAGAACCCAATCCCCTCCCAAGACCGCCTATATTTTGTTTTGGCATATTTAATTATTTTCATGAATTTCCAAAAGCTCTCGCGCTAATCTTTCGTAGGCCTTTGCTCCTTTGGATTTTGGATCATAATGTAAAATTGATTTTCCATGCGAAGGCGCCTCTGTTAAACGCACATTGCGAGGAATAACGCTTCTAAAAATTTTATCGGGAAAATATTGATATAATTCATCCATGACCTGAGTTGAAAGCTTTTGGCGCGAATCAAACATAGTTATCACTGCACCTAAAACATCAATATCTGGCTTTATATTATCACGTATTAATCCTATTGTATTCATTAGTTGCCCTAAGCCCTCTAAAGCGAAATATTCCGCTTGAACAGGTATAAGTACTTCATCTGCAGCAACTAGTCCATTTATTGTTAAAAGCCCTAAAGATGGAGGACAATCTATTATAATATAATCAAAATCATTCCTTACCTGACCCATTACATCATGCAATCTAAATTCTCTGCGATCCATATTTACCAATTCAACCGATGCTCCTGCCAATGAGTTTGTTGCTGGCAATATTTTTAATCCATCCAAATCATGTGCTTGAATAACGCTTTTAGCATCTTTCGAGCCACCCATTACCTCATATAGCCCACCTTCAAGCTCTTGGTGTGCTATTCCTAGGCCCGAAGTTGCGTTTGCTTGTGGGTCTAAATCAACTAAAAGCACGAATTTCCCTAAGGCAGCCAAATAAACCGCAAGATTTACTGCGGTTGTTGTTTTGCCTACGCCACCCTTTTGGTTAACCACAGAAATTACTCTTGCCATGTATCTATATTATAAGATAATTTTAATGCTTTGACAATGATGCGAGTTTGATTTAGAATAGCCATATTGGCAAATAAGCCGGAGTGGTGAAACTGGTATACACGCACGACTCAAAATCGTGTGCCGCAAGGCGTGAGAGTTCGAGTCTCTCCTCCGGCACCAACTTTCAATTATATATATTTAAATATATATTAAAATATATACAACAAAAAACACCCTCAAATTTGAGAGTGTTTTTTGGTAATAAGAAACTCTATATTATACTTTTTGTAAGATAATCGTAAACCAATCTTGCCCGCGCAGACTCTGTTCACTTTTATATACTGTCTTAAAACTATCACCAGCCAACTCCTCTATAAGTTTAGAATTATAATAATAAAAAGTACGCGTTCCAAACTTATCTTCTTTTGTTTTTTTATGATACTCATCCCGCTTTAAAGAAATAAAAATAATTCCTTTATCATTCAATGCCTTTGACAATCTTTGAAGGATGGTTTTCATGGCTTGTTTATCTGAATGCAAAAGCGATGCAAACGAAAAGACAATATCAATCCCATCAGGAAACTCATATTCATCAACATCAGCTGTTTCAAACCTAGCACCTGGAACATATTCTTGGGCAATATGGATTAACTCTTTAGATATATCATTACCAAGATAATTGGATGTATGTTTTACTATCTCTTTGGCATCGCGGCCATTACCACAACCAATTTCAAAAACAAAGGGATTTTTTTTGTCTATATATGAAAATCCTTTTTCTATATCATCAACGCGCGCACCCATGTTATTAAATTTATCTCTTAAAGCTTCGGCGCTTTTGTTATATGTATCTGTAGTTTGTTGTTTTTGAGTTTGCATATATATAGCATAATCAAAAAACACCCTCATGTCGAGAGTGTTTTTTGGTAGCGGGGGCGGGACTTGAACCCGCAACCTCCAGGTTATGGGCCTGGCGAGCTGCCATTGCTCTACCCCGCGTCAATGACTTATGTGAGACTAACAAGTATTTTGGCTAATGTCAAGCATTTTTGGTAGCGGGGGTGGGATTTGAACCCACGACCTCGGGCTTATGAGTCCCGCGCTCTAACCAACTGAGCTACCCCGCCTTATTATATTATAAACCAAATGCTTGTCCGCCAAACAAATAGCTAACTGTTATTTTATACCATATTCAATTCAAAAATTCAACTTTTTCTGCTATAATTAAGGTATCAACATTTTCTATAACTTCACGGGATTGCCGCGTCGCCCTGAATACAGGACTCCTCGCAATGACACGGAAAGCACCCACTCAAATTCTCAAATTCTTAACCACTGAATCCATGTATATAACAGTTCACTCGGCAATAGGCGCATCAGCTGCGCAATATATTTCCGAACCTTGGATTGCATTTGTCCTTGGTTTTTTGCTTCATTTTGTTTTTGACATGATTCCACACGGAGACGAAGGAATAAAAAAATGGAAATTTTTTAAATCCAATAGAAGGAGGATTGTAGCAGCAGCTTCTTTGGATCTTATTGGGGTTATGGTAATGACAGTGTTTTGGATAAACCATTCAGAAATGTCGCAAATCCCAATCATGCTAGCCGCTATAGCAGGCTCTATTGCTCCAGATGCTTTGTGGGGGCTTTACGAACTTACTGGATCGCCTTTGCTCAAAGGATATTATAATTTCCACAAAAAACTACATCACGTACTAACCAAAAAAGAGCTTACACTAAAACACGGCTTTATATTTCAAGGCCTAATATTATTAGCAATGACAATATTGATAATATCTTAAAATCTTTCGAACCTTCATCACTCTAATTCCCTACCACCCTTACGACCCCTTAACATAATTAGGTGCTTCTTTTGTTATCTCAACATCATGAGGATGGGATTCTATTAAACCAGCAGAGCTAATGCGAACTAGTTTTACTTTTTTGTGGAACTCAGGAATATTCTTTGCTCCAGTATAAGCCATACCACCGCGCAAGCCTCCTTCTAATTGATATATAACAGAATCAACTGGCCCGCGATATAAAAGCCTGCCTTCAATTCCTTCTGGAATAAATTTTGAACTATCTTTAATAGATGCTTGCCCGTATCTGTCTTTTGACCCTTTTTTCATTGATTCAATAGAGCCCATTCCTCTGTAAGTCTTATACATCTTTCCATTATAAAATTCAGTATCTCCTGGAGCTTCTTCTGTGCCTGCGAACAATCCACCAATCATAACACAATCAGCGCCAACAGCGATTGCTTTAGCAATGTCACCTGAATATTTTATTCCACCATCAGCACAAATTGGAACATCTTTATTCTTAGCCCTACCTGCTACAGAATCAATAACAGCAGTAATTTGCGGAACCCCAACACCAGCAACAACTCTTGTAGTGCAAATTGAGCCAGGCCCAATTCCAACCTTAATACCATCAGCCCCTGCCTTAATTAAATCCTCTACTGCTTCGGTGGTGGCAACATTTCCTACTACAACATCAACAGATTTTGTAATTTTATCTTTTTTAAGTTCATGCAAAACATCAATTACTCCTTTTGAATGCCCATAAGCTGTATCAACAACAATGACATCAACACCAGCCTCAACAAGCGCTTGAGCACGCGAAATAGATTCTTCGCCAAAACCTAAAGCAGCGCCAACACGCAATCTTTTATGCGAGTCCTTATTAGAATTAGGGTATAGCTCGTTTTTTTCTAAATCCTTGCGTGTTACAATTGAAGCTAATTTTCCATTTTTTTCTATTAAGCACAAAATAGAAAGTTTTTTCTTGCAAATAATATCATTGGCCCTATCTAAATTTGTACTGCTGGGCGCAGTAACTAAATCTTTTACTTTTGTCATTACATTGCGAACCTTTTTTCTTTTATCATCTGGCCAAAAATAATCCAAATTCGTAACTAAACCAACTAATTGTCCTCTTTTATTTAAAACAGGTATTTTCTTTATACCTTTTTCTTGTCTAATTTTATATACCCTACTGATTGAATCTTCTTGTGAGACAGTAATAGGATCTATTATAAACCCATTTTCAAATCTTTTAACCATTTTAACTTCTTCTACTTGCTCTGCTGTAGTAAGATTTTTATGGATAATTCCCAACCCACCAGAGAGAGCCATGGCTATTGCCATTTTATGTTCTGTTACTGTATCCATTGGAGAACTAACTAAAGGAATTTTTAAAGGCACATTTCGCGAAAATTTTGTTTCGGTCTTGACTGCACTAGGGCGTATTTCGGTATATTGAGGAACTAGAAGAACATCATCAAAAGTTAAAGCATCTTGCATATAATTGTTTTAATAGTTATTATGGGGTATATGTTATCATACTAAATTTAACATGTCATCCTTTATACAACAAGTGTTCTAGAATTCAGGAATCCCTGAATCCCAGTGTTTAAAATTAAAAAACCACCTGGATTCTCGAATTCTGGGGTTCTCGACACCTCTCTGTACTATGAAACACATCGCTATCCTAGATTTCGGTTCCCAGTATACACATTTAATCGCCCGCAGAATACGCGAGTTAGAAGTCTTTGCAAAAATATATCCAACTGATACTGCTGCGGACAAATTACCCAAAGACGTAGCCGGCATTGTTCTCTCTGGTGGTCCGCAATCTGTATATGATAAAGAATCCCCACAAATTGATGAGGAAATTTTTAATTTAGGATTACCTATACTTGGCTTGTGTTATGGACATCAACTTATGGCTCATACTCTTGGAGGAGAAGTAAAAGCAGGAAAAATTAAAGAATATGGCCAAGCAGAACTTAAAATAGAAAATAAATCTCCTATCTTTAAAAAAATAAAAACCTCTTCAACTGTATGGATGAGCCATGGGGACAGCGTCTCCAAACTTCCAAAAAAATTTATTACTACAGGAACAACAAATGATTGTGATATTGCTGCTATGGCAAATTTTGAAAAAAATTTTTATGGATTACAATTTCATCCAGAAGTTCACCATACAGAGCAAGGCCTAGAAATATTAAATAATTTTGTATTTGATGTCTGCAAAACAGAAAAAAATTGGAAAATTGAAAATATCATAGATGATCTTATTTTAAAAATAAAAAAACAAGTCGCAGATAAAAAAGTATTCTTGCTAGTAAGTGGTGGAGTGGATTCATCTGTTGCGTTTGCTTTGCTTACAAAAGCCATTGGAGCAAAAAAAGTATATGGCCTGTATATTGATACAGGATTTATGAGATTAAACGAATCAGATGAGATACAAAAGTTTATGAAAAAAGCTGGATTTGATAATCTACATGTACATGATGCGAGCCAGACATTCTATGAACACTTAAAGGGTGTCTCAAATCCAGAACAAAAACGCAAAATAATTGGGCAGACCTTTCTTGATACTAAAGATGAGGTTGCAAAAAAACTAAATCTTGATCCCAATAAATGGATTTTAGCGCAAGGCACAATTTATCCTGACACCATTGAAACAGGTGGCACAAAACACGCAGACACTATAAAGACCCACCACAATAGAGTCGACGCAATTCAGGAGTTAATTAAACAAGGAAAAGTAATTGAACCAATTGCTGATTTTTATAAAGATGAAGTTCGCGAGATAGGCACTTTATTAGGACTCCCAGAAAAAATCATCAATCGACACCCTTTCCCAGGCCCAGGTTTAGCTATTAGAATACTCTGCCATTGCGAAAAAAAACCTCATACCCACAACAAGCCCTGTAGCGACGTTAAGATTGCCGCGGTCGTGAGTACGCTCCCTCGCAATGACATAAGGGGACACATCCTTCCTATCAAATCCGTGGGTGTGCAAGGAGATAACAGAACTTATGCAAATCCACTAGTAATCGTAAGTGATTCTGATTGGGATGAACTAGACAAAACATCATCAAAAATAACTAATTCAACAAAAGAAATAAATCGGGTGCTTTTGCTTTTAAATCCAAAAGAATCATCCCCCTACGCCGAGGCTACGGAGGACAGGTCAAGATTTAATTTTCCACCCAAGAAGAAAACACTTACCCAAGACCGAATCGCACTACTCCAAAAAATTGATGATATTGTAATGCAAGAAATCACAAAAGCAGGTCTTTATGATAAAATCTGGCAATTTGCTACTGTCTTAATTCCTATTGGAGACAAACATCATGAATCAATTGTTCTGCGACCTGTTGTTTCCAAAGAAGCAATGACAGCAAACTTCTTTCATATGCCAAAGGATATACTTAAATCTATTATTGAAAAAATTATTGCCACAAACCAGATTGATTATATATTTTATGACATTACCAATAAGCCGCCTGGAACTATAGAGTGGGAGTAATCATTGTCATTGCGAGGAGACCTGTACTCAGGTTGACGCGGCAATCTTAACAACGCAATGTGGCACGAAAACCTGTTATCAAGCCATATCTCGACGTTAAGATTGCCGCGGTCGGGAGTACCCTTCCTCGCAATGACAAGGAAGTAGACAAAACTGTAAATCTACGCTATTATCTAATAAATACATGGAACAACTTGAAAAACTTCAACCCATAGCTGAATCTCTAAAATCTCAAACCAAGATTGAGACAGATAAAAGCGGGCCAAAAGAAGACCACAGTAGATACGAAATTAAAAACAAAAACTATAAACGCGTATTAATTGATAATGCGCGATTTTTATTTACCACAGACAAAAATGGACATATATCTATATTACAAAATCATTCTATTGTAATCGAAGATGACATTATCAAAGAAGTATTACCTTCCAGTAAAGTAAAAAAACAAGGATTTGATATTATTTATGACGCAGGAAAACGTGGAGGAACTGTTGTGACCCCTGGCCTTATAAATACGCACTCGCACATTCATATGTATTTAATGAGAAGCGCAATGATGCTTGACGAAGGAGAAAATATTGATGAAACAATTAAAGCCATGGCTGAATGGCAAAAATTTGAAACAGAAGAAGCCCTAACAATAGCATCTATTGGTGATATAACAGAACAACAAAAAAATGGGATAACAACAACCTTAACCCATGGACCAAGCTTTGAATCTGCAGAAATTGCTGCTATTGCAACAAAACAAAATATTATAAATGCAGTAAGCGCAATTAGCAATTCTAGGCCAAACAATACACCAGAAATGGCTGCCAAGTATTTAAAAAATAAAAAATCATATTCAATTCCGGCTATATCTGTACATTATTTATATAAAGCAAATAAAAGTGTATTAGAAAAAATGCGCAATCTTCAAGAAAAATTTGGAGCTTTGTTTACGTTTCATATGGCAGAAAGTGAATTTGTAGCCAAAGAAACATTAAAAATACATAAAGTTAGAGAAACAGAATTACTAAAACAATATAATCTTTTAAATGAAAAAACTCTTGCTTCTCATGTTTTACATATCAACGAAAAGGAAATCCAGGAAATTGTTAAAAATAATGTTGGTATTGCGCATTTACCAACATCAAATTCTATCCACAAAAGCGGAACATTCAAATTTTGGCTTTTTGATTCTCAAAATGGATCGCCTTATGTATCTTTGGGAACCGATAGCGTTGTGTCAAAAAGTCGCTTAGATATTCTTACAGAAGCATACCAAGCTCGCATTACACATCTTTATGATAATACAATTAAATTTGGATCTCTTTTTAAAATGATGACAACAAACGGAGCTAGAGTATTACAGATGCAAGATCGAGGAAAAATTTTACCAGGTCAAAAAGCTGATATCTGTTTTTGGAAATTAAAAGACAGAGGATTTATTCCTTATGACGAAAACAATCCAATCACTTTAATTGGAAATATTATTACACATGGCGGACGCACTGTTAGGGATTTAATGATTAATGGAAAATTTATTATAAAGAATCGTAAACATCTTCTTGTTGATGAAAGTAAACTTCTAGAGAAAACACAAAAAGCGCATATGCAAATGCGTGACAAGGTTAACTCTACTCCGCAATCTTGAAGCCAAATACAAATAAAACACCCGCCGATTCGGCGGGTGTTTTTTATCAGAAAAAATAACAGACTTTACATTACAAAAAAGATAATAGCTGCAATCACTATAATTACCAAAACAATAGGAATTATAATTTTTAATGATGATTTTTTCTCCCCTGCTGGCGCTTCTTGTGCTGGAGCTTCACCCTCTGGTGCAACGCCTTCAGGATTTTGCTGTTCATTTGGATTTTCCATACGAATAATTTTTTTAATATTAAATCCCTTTCTTTATACATAATAGCATGTTTTAAAAAAATATACAGCAAAGAAGAACAAAAAAAATGACTTAATATTACTAATATTAGCCATTTTTATTATCTATTTATCCACCTACGTGAGTACGCTTCGGTGGACAAGTCCACTTATTATCTTAAATCAAACGAAACGTCTACAGATTCTAAGGCAATCTCTTCACCTGTTTCTGGGTCAATTCCATATGCTTCAACAACGCCTTGATCTGTTGATTGAAAATTAAAATTAATCAACACGCTAAAAGGCCCCTTTTCGCCAACTATATCGGATTTAATTCTTGTTTGTTCACTAATCAAAATGTCTTCATTTGATTTTTTTATACGAATATAAACAATATCATTAGGCAATTGAGCCTCACCTCCAACTAAAAATGGAGATTTTAAAACTTGGCCAGTTTGTGGAGATGTTAAGCGAATTGTGTATAGATCCTTAATATCTTCTTCGCCTACTTTAATAGGAATAGTATTGGATTGGTTCTGATTTTTTTCTGACTCAAGAGTTCTTCCGCATCCAGACAAAACAAGCGTGAATAGTAATATTATTGTTATTTGTTTAATCATATTTATTTTATTATTTCGCCTATCATAATTGGCGTGCCTGGACGAGGGTCATAATTAATTCCATTATTATCTGATTCAATAGTAATCATAACTGCGTCATAAGGACTTAAATTGTTTTTTGCTTCAAAAAAGATATGATAACTTTCTCGTAAATCATCCCACATAAGCTTTCCTAAAGAAAACGCATATGGCACGTCATCAACACTGTTACTAAAACCAATATTCGCGTATGGAGTTCCATATTGCTGATCTGCATCGCTTACAGATGTCTCTCCTAGTCCACCAAGTTTTCCTGCATCAACAAGCCATGCATTTAAAACAGAATTTTGAGGCAAAACTACATCTTCTGGAAAAAGTATGTCAATCTCTACTAATCCTGTTTCTGCATCTATCTTTGTAATACCTGTTAATTTTTGAAGTTCAGCGTTTTCTGCTAAAGATATGGCTATTAAAGGAACATCTACTCCATTTAATATTGTTTTTGGTTTGGTTGCTAAATCTGCTCTTCCTTCTCCAATATTTATACCTGTATTATACGAAATCCATCCAAAAAAAGCAAAAAATACTATAATAATTACAATAAGAAGAATAACATTTATATAACCGCGTTTTTTTGAATAGTTCATTTTTTATATGAATTAGGTATCTTTATTATAACAAATTTATAATTCTCTGTCATCTCATTCAAACTCTCTCGACATATTCCCCTGTCTCTGTATTTACTCTCACAATATCCTCTTGTGCTACAAAAAGTGGAGCTTGGGTAGTTAATCCTGTTTCTAACTTTATTGCTTTTGTTGCATTGTTTGCTGTATCCCCTTTTACCGCAGGAGGTGCTTCTGTAACTTTAAGTTCTACTTTTGGCGGAAGCTGAATAGAAACTGGCTTATTATCAAGATACGCAACATCTACTTTTTGTCCATCTTTTAAATATTTAAGAGAATCTTCTATAACATCTTTATTTATACTAAATTGCTCATAGTTTTCATCCATAAAATTAGCACCTGATTCATCGGAATATAAAAATTGAACTTTCTTGCGAGAAAGATCGGCTAATTCTATTTTATCGTTACCTTGAAACGTATGCTCAATTATATTTCCATTTTTAAGATGTCTTAATTTAGTTCGCAAAACAGCACCACCTCTTCCTTTTTTATGATGCGAATATTCTACAACAATATATGGATGACCATCATGCAGTATTGTTTGTCCTTTTTTAATTTGTGCAAGTGAAATCATAAATTACTACTAATTACTAATCTTATACGAATTTACGAATTAACAATAAATATAATAACAATAATATAAATTATAGTCAATTAGACATTATGTATATTAATCTAAAAAATACCAACCCTTTTGCCACAATATCTCTGATTTTGAATAAACACAAGTACTAAAAAAAGTTTGTATATATTTTAATATATATTTAAATATATACAAAGCGCTCAAGCGACGCAAGATTAAACACTTGTTAATTTACTCATAGAAAAAAAATAACTATTTAAATTATAATAATTCAGTATTTAACTAAATAATAAATTCTTTTCTTTTGCGTATTTATAAATACCATTAAATAGCCCTTTCTCTCTAAGATTTTGTACCTCAGGGCCATATATATAAAACATTTTTGCGTCACTACACTCTTTGGCTGTTAATGCTTGGATTGGTTTTTTAGTATTAACCAAAAAACATGGAATAATCGCATTATCTGGGTATGGCAATCCTGTTGATTTATTAATGGTATTTTGTGTATATGTGAGTACATAATAACCAATATGTCTATGGTCGGATACTTTTACACCGCCCTCTTCCAGCATCTCGCGATAAAGAGTTTCTATTGGGGTCTCGTCTTTTTCTATATGACCACCAGTAATATCCCACCCCCTAGAATTACGAGTAAGAAGTATGCGTTCATTTTTAATATACAAGCCACAAACCGATACCAAAGGCAAGTTAGTTAAATTTTCTCCAAAATAAAATTCCCAAAGAACTCCATCTTCCCAAGCGCCTTTAGTTAGTAATTCTGATTTTTTATGCATAATTAATATATTAAATATATGTCCATATATGCCTAAGTATAATAAAAAAAGACAATCTTGTAAAAACGCGACACAACTCGCCAAATACAAGATTGTCTATATTGCAACATATCAACCCACATCATTGTAGCATAGATGAAAAATCAACAATATTGGCAATTCTACCAAACTCCAGAACCAACAATCTCTCTTGCTCGGAAATATCAATAACTGGTTTGTATAAAACGCTATGATGGACTTTGCTCCAGATATCAATACTATGAGTTCTTAGCTGAACCTCAACAAAAAATCCAGCTATTCGTATATAATAATGTATTGCTCTGTAGAATAAAGAACTATTCCCCCCTATCAATCTGGCAAACTCTTGTTCATTATAAAGAAACGTATTAAGAGAAAAGAGCATGTCCGCATCAATCCTTTGAAAATATTCAACAAGAGAAGTGAATTCTTTTGGATTTTTAGGAACAATACGGAAACCAATTATATCGAACAGAGCGCGAACTCCATTGGCTTGAAATTTTGCTTTAACTCTATTTGGATTTAAGACCCTGAATTCAAAATCGAATTTCTCGATTGAAAACTCACGCTCTAAAGCCCGCCTAAACTCGCGTACAACCGACATTTCCCGACTAGTGACATCAAACATGGAGCAAAAATCGCGCCCATCAAGAAAAGATTCCAAATCAGGCAAATCTTTATTAAAACCTTGGGCAAGAATAGACTGTTCTCTGAGTAGCCTATTCAAAAGAGTATTTACTTCCATGGATCCATGTTCATCAAATATCTTGTATCTGTCAAATATGTCATTAACAGATTCGCTATCCACAGAACCAATTCTTTGAGAAATATTTAGTATAATTTCTCTCATTTGTATTCTCCCTTGTCATGTATAATGATGCATTTCCCAACCAAGCTTATCAAATATGCGCGAACATTCTGCCTCTAAAACTCCGGAAATTATTTCAGGAGGTTTTAAATTTTTCCTTGAAGTAAATTTTGGTTGAATATAATCTGTTAATACACCCCACTTTGAATGCCCGCCTAAATGTGGAGATGCGACAGAATATACAACCTTTGATACTCCATAATCACGTATAATATATGAACACATCGCACAAGGCTCAAAATTAGTATACAAAGTGCATTTAGTAATATCTATCTCAGGCATGTCTTGAATAACCTTTCTTAATACATTTATTTCCGCATGACCTGTTATATCAACTAGCCCTGTATTGTATCCTTCAGCAAGTATTTTATCATCTTTAGTAATCAAAGCTCCAAATGGCAAATCACCATTTTTATAACTTTCTAAGGCCAATTCATTACATCGTCTTATAAACTGTTTGTCATCAGACATTTTTATTTAGCTTAATTTAATCAATATTCTATAATTACACTTTAATCAGAAAAAAGTTCTATGTCAAGACATTTCAGTTTAGACAGTCATATAAAAATAAACAAATAAAAATATTCTTGTTTTAATTTTGCAATATTGTGCTATAATTAACTCGCTATAATTTAACGTAATTTCTATGCCTAATAAAAAACCTATTATTTTATATATTGAAGATGATGGGCTGTTAATGAACATGTATAAAGACCTGTTTACAACACATGGTTTTGGTTTTGTTGGCGCTAAAAATTTTACTGATGGGAAAAAACTTATTGAAAAAAGCGATCCTAATATTATATTACTGGATCTTCTTTTGCCTGATAAATCGGAATGGATTCCAACTGAATTAAATGTTGATTTTGGCATTAAATTGCTTAAAAAAATAAAAACAAACCCAAAAACAAAGGATATTCCTGTTGTTATTCTTTCGAATATTGATGAATCAAATATTGTTGAAGATGCTAAAAAATTTGGGGCGGATGATTATATGATTAAGGCAAATGTTTTACCAAAGGAAGTGCTTGCTAAGGTACAAAAAATTTTAAAAAAACATAATATTGAGCTTCCTTGTGATCCTATAAAACAAAAATGCGAGTGAAAACTTGTTTGAGTATTTCTTATTTTACTAAAATAAGCTCGCATTTATGCGGGCTTATTATTTGTTTATTTTTATATATTTAATTATTGTTTTAAAACTTAAAATTAACATAAACTACAGCTTTGACTTGACAAATATGAGCAAATATGATTATAATTGCAGTAGAAACAAAAACTCTTTTACAATTACACCGATAACTACACCCACAGCCAACCAACACAGCTCACCTCTTTTTCCCTAAAACTCCCTTTCGGGGAAAACACTCTCAAGGAGAGATACCATGAAACGGATATTAGCAATTTCGGGAGTGCTTTGCGCACTCATGTTGTTCTCATCCAGCTTTGCGGTTGCGCAGGGCTGGGAAGTTCAACGACTAGCAACCGAGAACGAGCTCGCCGGAGCAGGAAAGGTTCTTGCTTCGGGAGAAGAAGTGGATCCGCTCGTGCTCGATTACACAGAGTACGACCCAAAAAGCAGGCCTGGAATCCGGATTAGGGAACCAGGATGGAACACCACGATTAACCTGTCCGCGGGAGAAGAGGTTTACGTGAAGGCAGGTGTCCACTATCTTGTTGGAAACAATGAGATAATTGGAAAGGTGTTCTATGAACCAGAGTCGACGTTCTTGCTTCGACATGGTGCTACACTCAGAATCGGGTCACTGGATGGCGAGCTAACACAGCTCATAGGCCCGAACGATGATTCATACACCGTGGGGCTGGTTGTTTCAGGAGGAAAAGTCCAGATCGAGAACGCTGTGATCATCGGACATACGAAGAACATACGCATGAGAGGTCCATCTGGTGACCTCTCTCTGGATGACGTCGAACTTCTAGCCAGACGGTCCTACTTTATCAAGGGTGGCAGTAGTGGTCTGGAGTTCGACTACTTCCGCGACAACGGAAGGAATATCCAGATATCCCTTTTTGACTGCGTATTTCAAGGAGGACCTCAAGCAGGACCGGACATAAGCGCCATGCTATCAACTAGAGATGGAGCAGACCTGCTGTTCTACGCGCAAAACAGCAGGTTCCTTACTCCATTCATGCTGAATGGAACAGTTCAACCTGTCGTATTTCAGCAGGTTGACTGGACGGGCAGAAACTCGATCAAATTCCTAGACTGTGAGTTTCACCCGAGCACGACGATGCTTGAGCTCGGACATACACCTGAATGGCTCGATGACTACCGGGCAGACGGCACCATGGTATTCGAAACCACGATGCCGAACGGCTCGGAAAGGATCGATTGGCCACGGTTGAGTGGTATCGTTCAGGGCGACCTCAACGACGACGGGATTGTTCAGGCGAGCGAGGTGATGTCACTTGCCGAATGGCTGGGTTCTGGAGTAGATGAAGTACTCGGCGGCAGGGTCTTTGATTCTGATAAAGACGGCACCATTGGGCCGTCGGACTTCGTCACATCCGTACTCGGGCACTTCGGCCTGCCAGTGGATTTCCGGCTATCTGAGGTTATTAACGACTCGGAGTTGTTGGCGAAGGCAAGGCCTTTGGTTCAGGCGCTCTCGGGGAATACCGCAGTTCAGGAGGCTCTGATGGAGTATCCTGAACTCGAAGCTTTATTCGGGACGTTCAACGCTACTGCGATACTAGAAGAGACGGCCGCTGTTCCAAGCGACCTTGCTCTCAAGCAAAACTTCCCGAATCCGTTCAACTCGCAGACCACAATTCGGTTCGCGATTAAACATGGAGGCGAAGTGCGCC
>Ga0222697_1000291_pt1 | contig 22922 bp, 31 predicted proteins | sample AntAcemetage1402_FD_179835 | JGI IMG/M metagenome (GOLD analysis project Ga0222697, IMG submission 179835) | Saline water microbial communities from Ace Lake, Antarctica - #1402 | ecosystem: Environmental > Aquatic > Non-marine Saline and Alkaline > Saline | place: Antarctica: Ace Lake... | reverse complement strand
GAGCGCAGAGGCCCGATATTTGGCTAGTTTTTTATTCAAAAAAGTTGTTATATTCCAACAGGTTGCGGCTGTAAGACCTGCTATATTTAACGGAGATTATAGAGCATGGCAAAGAAAATTGAAATCACATGCAAGGGGTCAAACTACATTCTTATAGATGATCTGAAAAACTTCCAGGGTAATTTGAAAGAGCTGCCAGATGAAGATCTGACCAGGCTAAAAAATTCAATTCTAAAACACGGTTTTTCCTTCCCGGTGTTTATCTGGGAAAATAATATTCTTGACGGTCATCAACGGATCTTTGCGACAAGGCAATTGATAGATGATGGATATGCGATAGAAAAAATCCCTGTCGTGGAAATCATGGCGAAAGGTGAAAAGGAAGCCGCCGAAAAACTTTTATATATAAATTCGCGTTATGCGAAGATGACAGAATCTGGAGTTTATGATTTTTTAGATGATAATGAATTGAGGCTTGATGACCTTGACAATTTGGCTATAGATGATATTGATTTTGATGAAATATTTGAAATTAATTCAATGACAGAAATAAATGAAATAGATGAAAATGAGGTTAGGGAGGTTGAAAAAATAAAAAGAGTCATGGGCGGAACAAAAATGAGGTATCAAATTAAACCTGTTTTTTATGTTGATAAAATAGAAATTTTTGAAAAAGCAATATTAAAAGTAGGTATTAAAAATTACGGGAACGCCCTAATTGAAATATGTGAATTTTATCTTGAAAACAAACAAGAGGCAAACTTTGACGAAATTTAATATAAAAAATGCATGTTGGGTGAAAGTAAAAGCAGAGCGCGCAAAGGGGAATTTGTTACCGCCGCCTTTCTGCGAAAAATGTGGGAAAAAAGAGGCTCCGCTACAAGCTCATCACGATGATTATAGAAAACCATTAAGCATAAGATATCTTTGTAAAAAATGTCATCTTATTCACCACCACGGGAAGGGAGAGAAAAAAGATAATCAAACAATTAAATATAAAATTTCATTGCGGAAAAATCTTTTGAAAGAAATAAAAAATCCTGTTATCATTGAAACAAATGGAGGTATTGGAGATGTTTATTTAAATTGTTATAAAAAGTTTAAAGGTGTTGTTTTTGAAAAAAATATTGAGAAAATAGAAATACTCGCAAAGCAGCGCCAAGACTGGATGGTTTATCAATGCAATTGCATAAACGCATTGTTGGGAGGGGCCGGAAAATCATTTAATGTTAATTTTTTTGATATCGATCCTTACGGGGCCTGCTGGCCGATTATAAAAGCTATTTTCGAAAATGGATTTTATACACCAAGTCGCTTGGCAATAGTGGCTAATGATGGTTTTAAGCAAAAGCTTAAAATGAAAAGCGCATGGTCAACAAGCTATTTGCGCGAATTTGTGGAGAGATATGGAAATAGCGAATTGTATAAAAATTATTTAATAATTTGTAGGGAGCTTTTAGAAAAATATAGCAGTCCATTAAATTATAAAATAAAAAAATGGACTGCTTATAATTGTGGAATCGGTGGAAACATGACTCATTTTGCAGCTATTTTAGAACGGTAGAATTCAAGGTCTTTTTTTATATAATATTTTTTATTGTATTTTTTTAATTCTTTTTCAACCATGATTAAGAATTTTTCCCAATCAATAGTTTTAGAAAGCGCATGATAATTTATTTTTCCAACCTTGTAAAGGTCTACAAATTTATAAGTTTTTTGTATAAGCCTGATAACAGCTTCTGGATTGATCACAGGCTCAAAGGATACCCATGTTTTTAAATTATAATTTTCTTTTGCAATTTTTAAAGACTGAATTCTTTCATACGGCAAGGCTGCCCCTGGCTCCCAGTACAAAGAATCTTCGTTGTTATCGGTAGTTAGAGTCACCGAAAAAGCATTATTTTTATTTTTTGATAATAAATCAAAATCATTGCATGCCCGTAGACCACCTTTTGTCAAAATTGTTGTTGTAAGATTATGTTTATTTAAAATTTCAATAGCATGCCTAGAAAGTTTAAATTTATCGTTTGCAGGCTGATAGAGATCAGAGGTAAAAGATAACAAAATAGGCCTTGTATCATTTTTAAGTTTCTTTGCATCCCTTTCTATCTGCTCCAATATATTCGGCCTGGGCTTGATATATTGATCAGATATAAAAATTTCTCTATTCGTAAACGTTGCCGATGGCGCATAGCAATATGAGCAAGCGTGGGAACATCCTTTATACAAATTTGCCGCTAGCGGTGAATATTCAAGCGCTTTGCCTTTTGGTTCATATATTATCATTGGAATTTTCCCTTTTTTTTAGTAAAATTAAATTTTATGACAAATAAACCTCCAGGGCATTTAAGATTATATCCCGCAAGCTCTGTCCGGTATCAGCCCCCCGGTGTTTTGCTTTTTTCCACAATTCGAGCGGAATATTCCGGAGCAGATAGGTTATGGCCTTAGCCTCCGTAGGTTTCTTTTCTTCGCCGTATTCCTCTATCCAGGCTTTTGGGATAGCGTGCCATCCTGCGGTGGCGTCGAAAGACTCTCGGTTATACGATTCGAGTCTTTCGTCTATGAACACATTTTGTTCTTTTTCAATTCTGTCGGCTGTTTCCCTGTCCATGGTTATTTCCTTTCAATTTATGCATAAAATTTCGTCAAGAGCTTCAATAAACATGTCGTGTAAATAAGATGCACTCTGGACATTAACGCCTTCATAATCTGCGAAAAGAGCGGCATTGCGGGCCACGTCATTCCGCAGGGGCTTAATGTGCCCGAGTCCCCTTGCGTTGAGCCTATCGAATGCCTTTTTTACTGCTTTTTTAATTATTTCATTCTCTTTATTCTTTTTCATTTTTTAATCCTTTATATTTTTTTAAATAAATAAATAAAAAAGGCGCAAGAAATCATGATCTAAGTGATCAATTTTCCTTGCGCCTTGCCTTGGCTATTGCCTGTGCTGTGCGTTATGTTAAGCAGTTTAACGCCTTACTCAGGGCGATTTCTTAAAAGTCGGTTTTTATACCGACCTCTTGTGCCAGGTAGAACACATCGCACTCCCTCATTTTCCGTAGACGGTCTTCCAACCGCCTTCTAACTTTTTTGATCTCATCCCGGCAAGCAGCCGGGATCTCTTCCATTATTTCCGGGTCAACCCGGAAATTTTTTAGCCTTGAAAATTGGGTTTTCAGGGCTTCAAAAAACCCTAGTGACTCATAATCCATTATACTCTCTACGTGCCAATATGGCACTGATTTGTTTTCATCCTTCGGATAGGGGCCGTTATCAAAGCCCCCCGTCTTTTCTTTCTTAAAACTAACACAGTAGGGTGTAAGTCCCACTGTTTCTTCTTTACCCTCTTTAGGGGCGGTTGTGACATGTAGTATAATACTATATGCGTAGCCGTCATCAGCTACGATTAAATTATTAAGTTCTTTTAAATTTCTCATTTTCATTTCCTTTCTTATGGGGCCTAAGCCCCTGTAGTTTGGTAGCCCACCCGGCGTCATTGCCAGGTGGGCAATTGTTTAGGCCATTTTTTTTATGAGTTCGTTCATTTTTTCTTCCGTTTTGAACAGCACGTCAATGCTGTTTTGAACTTTTTTAAAATGATTCCGAATTTTATTTGAGAGATCCTCGGCCATGATCTCCCGGACAAGCTCCGCCGTAATCTCCGGATAATGATCAGAATTTTCCCAGCATTCCATATGGTCGTTTGTATAATCAAAGTCAACTCCGTTCCATCCAATCTTGATAAAATACCTCCGCTCCTCGCAAACGTATCCACATTTGTCTATAATATCTTTTTCTAAAATTATAATTTTTTTAAATCTTCCAGGGAGATTCTCCATATTTTTTGTTTGTTTTTCCCAAATTTTCAGGAAATTATTAAACCCTTTAACTATCCAGGTACTTTTCTTAGCCAGAGCCTCAACGATTGTGTTTATTTCTATTCTGTTCATTTTCTATTCCTTTCTTGTGGGGCCTGCGCCCCGTTAGCTTGGTAGCCCACCCGGCTAATTCCAGGTGGGCGGGAGGTTATTTTATTTTTAAAATCAATTCCCTTTCGGGGTCATAAATTTCCTCCAGCGTTGCCCCGTTGTCTTTTCGGTCTCCTTCCCCAAGCCTGACGATGTTTGCCGACCATCCCTCAAGGTTTAAATTCTTCGCACGGCACAGGACTTTTGCCCTGCAATGTTTCATATTTTCGGCCAACAGTACAAAGCCGAACTTCCCCGATCCAAATGATGACGGTCCGCCAGATTTTATATCTTCTTGGCTTGTTAAATTTATCATGTATTTCATATTCATTTTTCCTTTCAAGTTAGTCCCCTCTCGGTTAAGGGAGACGGTTGATTTGATTTTTCTAGTATGTGTGCATTCTTTCTTCGCTGGTGTTCCCGTCGGGCATTGCCCATACGGTGATTATATCAAGATTGCATTCAAGGCTGCTATTGTTGCAGCTTGCGCTAAACGTTTTTAGTATTTGCCTTTGTTTTTCTTGTTTAGCTTTTTTGAATACTCCGCAGACCCTATTTGCTTCTTTCGTTTCATTTTCGATTCTTTTTGTTTCTTTTGCTATAGCTTCATCCTTCTCTTTTTCTACAAATTCTTTTTCTACAAAAACATATCCGTGATGGTTTTTTAGCATGTCCGGCCCAATTACTTTTGTTCCGTCTTCCGTTTTGTACTCCCCCGACATTAGGTCTCCGTTCGTCCATAGCGTCGTTGCAATTTGGTACCCGGAGGGGCATTCCGATATGGCTTTAGCCTTTCTTTCATCTGCCCTTATTTTTTCAGCGGCTTTTTCAGCGGCTCTGGAGGCCTCAAGGGCCTTCCTGATCGGCTCATATGATTCCAAGGAGATCTCAATCAATGCGGGTATATACTTACCCTTTATTTTTGCCCGCCGGATTAGAAATCCTGACTTTCCGTCAATTTTCCCCCAGCCTCCGCGGTGTATCCCCCTGATGGCTGGGTGAGAAACTTCGCATACGGGGCAATTGTGTTCGTCTAAAAAAATCGTTACATTGGTACCGCTTTTTGTTTGTGTCTCTATTTTAATCATAATTATTTCCTTTATTTGTGTTTTTGTGTTATTGTTGTTTTCTTTTTCCATACCTATAATATAATCATTATTATCATGATTGTCAAGGTAATAAGCATAAAAATGGTATTATTATGAAAAAAAATGAGGTATAAGCCATAGAAACAGAATACATAAATCAAGTCGAGCTTGCGAAGCGGCTTCATGTTTCGCAACCTAGAATGTCGGTGATTATTAGGCAGGGCCGACTTAAGGGCGCAGCCAAAAAAAAGGGCAAGCGGTGGCTATATGATCCGGTAAAATCCAAGGAATTGATACGGCAAACACGCGACCCCATGAATCCGTCAAAAATACTCGGTGAGAAAAAAAGCCATACAGCGGACATAATAAAAGAAAAAAAAGAAACGATTAAAAAATCCGGGCTGCCCGCCATGGATTATCATACTGCAAAAACATTAAATGAACGGCTAAAAGGTGCCTTAAAAAAATTAGAGTATGATGAAAAAATAGGAAAACTTATAGACTCAGAAAAAGTAAAGCTGGATGCTTTTAACATCGCTCGCAACGTGCGTGATAGTATCATGAATATACCAGATAGAATTTCAGCCAGGCTAACGGCAGAAACAGATATTGATAATGTCAGAGATATATTAACAGACTCATTGCGTGAGGCTTTACAGGCGTTATCGGATGTATAAAACAGGATTTAGCATAGGAATAAAGCCAGATCCTAATATAAATTTTGTTGAGTGGTCAAACACTTTTCGTATGCTTCCGAAAGAGTCCAGCATTGAGCCTGGAAAATATCGAACGTCAAGAACGCCATATGTTGAGGAAATTTTGCTTGAATTATCACCGCAATCGAGAACACAGGAGGTTGTGGTCATTAAGCCAACCCAGATAGGCTTTTCGGAGGCTGGGAATAACTTTCTGTTCGCCATAGCGCATCTTTATCCGGGCCCATGTCTATTTGTGCAGCCTACCGTTGAGTTATGCATCAAACACAGTAAAAAAAAAGTTGCACCGTCTGTGCGTGATATGCCTTGCCTGAAAGATATTATCAAAGAACCGAAAAGCCGGAAAAGTGGAAACACATTATTACTAAAGGAATTCCCTGGAGGCTCATGGACATTTACAGGGTCAAATTCACCTGCTGGTGCAAGATCAGATTCTATCCGGTATCTTGTCCTAGATGATTACGATGGATTTGATACAAATATTGGCGGGGAAGGAGATCCCGGCGCTTTATTCTCAAAAAGAACGGACGCCTTCGGGTCCAGACGTAAAATATATAAGAATTCAACACCAACTGTCAAAGGCGTGTCCCATATAGATAGAGAATACCAAGAGTCAAGCCAGGGCCTGTATAACGTCCCCTGCCCGCATTGCGGGGAGATGCAATATCTTGAATTTGGAGGATCAGATTTTGACCATGGTATTAAATTCAAGCATAACGAAGCTAAAGAGGTTACAGAAATATGGTATGTGTGCAAATTTTGTAAAAAGCGCATAGAAGAATACCAGAAGGATAAAATGATGGCCGGCGGAAAATATGTTCATAAATACCCGGACCGTAAAAAACGTGGGTTCAAAGTCAATTCTCTTTTTTCTCCGCTCGGTTGGTTGAGCTGGCAATCAGTAGCAGAAGAATTTTTAAAAGCAAAAGGAAGCCCTGAATTATTACAGGTATGGACTAATACCAGGATGGCGGAAGCCTGGGAGCAAAAAGGAGATCAGCCAGAATGGTCATTATTAAAGGCCAGGGAGGAACCGTATAAAATATTGACGATCCCGGCGGGCGGCAAAATGGTTGTAATCTCAGTTGATACGCAGGATAATAGATTGTCTGTCCTGGTGGATGCTTGGGGGATATCAGAGGAATGCTGGCACATATACTGGACAGAAATTTATGGAAACCCTGATAAACCGGAGGTGTGGAAGCAGCTTGACTTATTGATTAATCGCCAATATGAGCGGGCAGATGGCCAGCTAATGAGTGTTGTTTCTGTGTTTGTTGATAGCGCCGGCCATAACACGCAAGCTGTTTATAATTATTGCAGAATGCGACAACCACGGGTGAGTGCAATCAAGGGGGCCGTAACTCCAAACAAGCCTGTTATTGGAAAACCTACTCTGCAAGATGTTTCATATTTAGGAGTGAAAATAAAAAATGGAATCCAGTTATGGCCGGTTGGTACTGACACCGCGAAGAATACTATTTACAGCCGGTTGAAACTTTCTGAACCGGGTCCGGGGTATATCCATTTCCCGATAGGGCTTGAAGATGAGTTTTATTTACAATTGACCGCCGAAAAATTACAAACGCGGTATGTCAAGGGGTTCCCCGTTTCAGAGTGGGTTAAAACACGACCGAGAAATGAAGTTTTAGATTTATCGGTGTATTCGTATGCAGCGGCAATAAGGGCCGGCCTTGCAATGTTGCAACCTGATTATATAATCAAAAAAAGGCCGGTGGTGCCCAGGAAGGAACAGAAAAACAAAAAGGGATCATTGTTAGATGGGGCGGGATTTGGCAAAAACTTAAACATGGGTATCATATGAAATATTATACTGTAATACAGGCGTCAAATGAAATTGGGGTAACATCCGCGCATATTTACACACTGCTGAAAGGAGGCCACATAAGGGCTATAAATATAAGCAATAGTGGAAACTATGGGCCGAAAACCATAAGAATTGAAAAGAAATCAATAGAATCATTCATCGAAAAAAGAACTATAGACCCCGAAAGATACTTTAAATAGCTGTCATTAGAGCATATTGCAACATCTGAAAAAAACAGTTAGAATATTTGCCATAATCCATAACTATTAAAAAATAGAAGGTATTTATGGCGAAAAAGAAAATCACACCTAAAAAACCACGAATTTTAGCAAAAAAGAAAATTATACCGCAAGAAGTACAAGTTTTAAAAGAAAAACAAACAGAAGTTAAAATTTTAGAATTATCAGATCGAATGATGAGGCACAGCAGGCCAACGTGCCCTGAATGCGACTCATTCCCGGTCGCCTGCACTATGAAACGTGTGGGTTATGCAGCGTTTCGATGCCGTGTATGTGGTCATAGATGGGAAAATAAATAATGGCGTTCACTACGTGGGCAGCGTTCAGATCCGATTTGAAAGATAAAATCGCAGACGCCGTATCGAATGGAACGGCGTTAACTCAGACCGCCGTTGTATCCGGTATGACCATCCAATACAAATCTCTTGACGAGGCCATAGAATGGATTGAAAAATCATACAAAATGGAGGCGCTTGACAATATAGGTAATCCTTCAAACATGGTTTCATACGGTAGACACCGGAGGATTAGATAATGGGTGTTATCGAGAATTTATTCCCCAAGTTTGCTCTAAAACGCGAGATCGCAAGGCGTCACCTTGACCGAGTAAAAAAATTAAAGCCGCAAAAACGTTCTTTCGATGCTTTGTCAGGTGGCCGTTTATATAGCGATATCCTTGCACCTAAAAATTCTGCTAATTCTGCGATTGCCGGAAGTATTGATGGATTGAGGAAACAAGTCAGACAGCTTGAATATAATAATGCTTTTGTAGCCGGCCCGATTAAGCGAATTGTAAATAATGTTGTCGGAACCGGATTTAAGTTTCAATCCCGAGTAATGAGCGACAAAAACAATATGTTTCAGCCGAAAATAAATAAATTCGGTGCCGAAAATTACAATTTTATGATGGAGCGTTTCCAGAAGCGGTGGGAAAAGCAAGCAGATTTGCGGCTCATGCAAACGTTCCCTTATTTGGTAAGAACAATTGAGGCGGCATTGATCAGAGACGGTGAATGCCTTGTTATTGGCCGCGAAAGCAAGCGGCGTGATAGAAAAATTCCATATTGCCTTGAAGTTTTAGAGGCGGACCGGCTTATGACGCCTTTTGAGGAAACGAACAATCCGGATATCTCAGATGGTATCATCTATGATTCAGAGGGGGTGCCGAAAACATATTTAGTCTTAAAACATCACCCTGGAGACATAATGCACATCGGGGCGATTAAGGGTGATAAATTTGAAGAGATCCCGGCTTTTTATCCAAATGGAAATAAAAAAGTTATGTTTTTGTTCAATCCTATGCGGCCTGAGCAAACGCGGGGTTTCTCGGCGTTCGCTTCTGCTCTGACATATTATCAGAATTTGGACCGATATCAAGAAGCTGAAATTTTTGCAGCGATTGAAGACGCTTGCTTGACCGGGATCGTCACTACCGAGGCCCCACAGTCATTTCAAGCAAATTATACCGAAGACGATACGACAAATGACAACCGAACACATGAATTTTCGCCGAACAAATGGCATTATATGTCCCCTGGTGAAGATGTAAAAATTCATGCACCGTCAAGACCAAATACGCAATTTGGAGAAATGACGAATCAGCTTTTGAGAGGACCGGCAAATGCTCTCGATATACCGCCTGAAATCCTTACTCAAAATTGGCAGGGTTTGAATTATAGCAACGCAAGAACAATTCTTTTGCAATTTTATCTGTCTTGCAGAATTCGTCAAGATTATCTTATCGAAAATGTTTGTATTCCGGCGCATACGAACGTTGCAACGAATGCCGTTATTTTCGGACAGGTATCAGCACCTGGTTTTGACAGGCGCAAAGATGATTACATGGCCCATGGATGGATTCCGCCAGGCTGGCAGTGGGTAGATCCGGTTAAGGAAGCGAATGGGAAAAAGGTTGAAGTTGATAACACATTTGAAACATTGACCGGTGTGCTCGCTGGAAAAGGGAAGGATTTGGATGAAACTTTGGAGCTAAGGGCGCGTGAATTGAAAAAAATAAAAGCGCTTGAGGAAGAATTCGACATAAAATTCAATTCTGAACTGGACGCTATGGCACAAGCAGAGCCGGAAATAGATGATCCGGAAGAGCCGGAAGAGCCGGAGGATGACAAAGCAAAAGCCGATAATAAAAAAACAATCAGGGTTGTGAAAGGATAACTGAATGGGTTTATTCTATCGATCATACGAATTAAACAGAGAATCCGTTGACGACGACAAAAGAAGCGTAGATGTTTCATTTTCGTCTGAAACGCCAGTTGAAAGATATTATGGCGCAGAATATTTGTTACACGGGAAAGAAAACGTTGACTTGAAACAATTAAAAACAATAGGCGCGGCACTTCTGAACCACGATCCATCCATAATTGTTGGGCCGATAACGAATGTCCGCATTGAGGACAACGTGGGCCGCGCTACCGTAACTTTTGATGATGATGAAGACGGAAACAAGGCATTAAATAAGGTCCGGTCTGGAAGCCTAAGAGGCATTTCTGTGGGGTATAAAGTAGAAAAATTTCGCGAAGTGTACGAAAAAGAAGAATATGAGTTAGCAGACGGACGAAAAATCAAAGGGCCATCAATGGTGGCTTTGCGCTGGATGCCGTATGAAATAAGTTTTACTCCGATACCAGCCGACAGCACGGTCGGGGTCGGTCGGGATATGAGCAGGTCGCTAGATGGAATAGAGATTGAGCGATCAAATTTTAATTTAATTGATTCGGAGGTGGATGGGATGGATGAAAAAGAAGTAAAAATTTTAATGGAAAGCGCCTTAAAAGATTTTGGCGAAAAAATGCAGGATAGCATTGTTGCTTCTGTCAGAGCGGTTATTATTGAAGACGCAAAGCCAAAGATGCAGATTGCAATTGATGTTTATCAAGATTTGCTTGGGCGGGCCGGGGCTGTATCAATCGAATGTAAAGCTGAGGTTGCAGATATGGCCGTAGAAGGAAAGCTTGAGAGCGATATTATCCGTCATATTCTTGATAAGGCAACCAATTTTGATGGGGAAAAAACAGATAAGAAATCTGATGATTCCACAAAAACAAAAGACAAGGCACCGAAAACAGACGGAGCCAGAATTGAAACTTTTGAAGGCATGGAAGACGAAAGCTTTTTTGATGGCTTGAAAAATCCGAGCGCATTTTCCATGTAATTTAAAAAAAATTTAGGAGGTTAAAAAAAATGACAGCAGTTAATAATGATCCTTTTGTATATTCAAAAAGCAAAGATGGCCAGCCGGATGTTTTCTTGGGCTTGGTCCAGGCCGGTTCGACCCAGGCCATTAAAGTTGGTGAAATTTGCACCTGGGACGAAACTGCCGGATACTTTGTCCCGGTCGATGCCGTGGCCGATTTCCGATATCCTTTGGCGATTGCAAAAGAAGAACAAAAAGCCAGCGGACGAGGTGAATTGACGGCGATTCGATACATTGAATTTTATTCATTGAATCCTGATGATGTTTTTGAGTTTGCTCTCGATGCAGCTTTGTCCCTGACCATCGGCGCACCGTTTACCCTGACAGCTTCCGACAGTCAGAAATTAACGGCAGCCGCCGGCGCATTTGCCGTGGCAATCAATGTTGATGACGGTCATTATCCGCAAGAGGAAGACACCACTATCCGTGACCAGTCTTACGCCAGGGTTACATTTAACCCGGCGGTTTCTTATTTTGGCTTGAAACGTTCCCAGGCTGCACGCACAGGACGTCGATTTATTGCGGTTACTTCCAATGAGACCATAAAAGAATCTGACATGTATAATTCACTTATTCTAATCACTGGGACTACCACCATTATATTGCCGGCTGTCAAACCCGGCATGGATGCCATCTTCATAAACGGTGACGGCGCAGATCAAAATATTGATCCGAACAGTAGTGATAAAATCAGGCTTGATGGTGCCCTTCTGGACAATGGAGACAAAATCGCGCAAAGCACAATTGGTTATTCGTGTCAACTATTAACCGAAAGTGTAGATGGTTTTGTCTGCCTATCCGTTGTCGGCCAGTGGACTGATGCAAGCTAAATAAAAAATAATTTGTAGGAGGAAAAATAAAAATGAAACAAATATTCAAAACAAATATTGTGCCTGTCGGAAATAAACCGAGTGTTTATGACTTGCGAACTTTGGCACAGAATGAACCTGAGCTTTTTGTTCGGAAAATTGAAAAGGGAATTGCGGAAGAAAAATTAACACTTGAAAGTATTAAGCGATGGGATTTTCTTTATTCAGCGCTTGCTGATGTAAGTGTGCCCGTAAGAATGGATGTAGGAGGCGCGCAGAGATCAATATCAACCAGCGCATTCCCGATCCTGACCGGAACGCTTGCTATTGCGGCCATCAATGCTGCCTATGATGCTGTTCCGTCTATCGGTCAAGACTTGGTAACTGATATCGAAGACAACAAAAAAGTCACCACCATGGCCCAGCTTCACACCCTTGATAAGAATGTCGATGAAGTGAAAGAGCTTGATGACTTCCCGGAAATCGGAACCAACGAGGAAAAAATTGAAATTCGTCACAAAAGAAATGGCCGTAAAATAACCATTTCCGCAGAAGCCATTGAGGAAAATGAAGCGGCAGACATTGTAAGCCGAATCAACGCCCTGGGTGAAATTGCCGGTGAATGGATTGAAGAGCAAACGCTATTACGCGTAACCGATCATTATGGGTCCGGAACGGCACCAGCGGAACCTTATGTATACCGGCCCAACGGTACAGGTACACAGCTTTATAACGCCACGGCAAACAATCCGGGAACCCGCGCGCCGAGTGGAACCAGAGTAAACAGTAACGCCCTTGTCGATGATACCGACCTTGACAATGTTCGCTCAGTCCTGCGAGCCATGAAAAATGCCCGTGGAAAAAGAATAAATATCCCTTGGTCTGAGGTCCAGCTTTTAATCCCTGACGCCTTAATCGGAACTATGCTGAAAATTGCTAATTCCGAGCTGGTGCCCGGTGTTGAAAATGAAGTTTCGTCATGGGGTCCGCGCGGATCCTTCTTTATTCCTCTTGATAGAATCAAGTCAAGTCCGAAACTTGATGATCTGTCCACATCGGCCTGGTACGCTGGAGCATTCAAACGTCAATTTACTCGAAAATGGAAACTGCGGTTTGAATTTGCAAATCTTGGCATGGACACACAGGCTTATTTGAATAGCCGGGTAGCAGCACAATTCCGGATTGCTTGGGATATGGAAGTTGGAGCAAGAGATTATGTTTTTTGCGTGCAGTCCTTAAGTGCAACTACAGCGCCCGTTGATGAATAAATAAAATAATTATGGGGGTTAAAAAGATGAAAAAATTTTATAAACCGATAGCCATAATTATCTCCGTTTTGTTTTGCGTGTCTTTAGCTTGGGCAGATGGAGGTGCTTAATTATGGGATTCCAAGTTTTAAAATTTGAAACGAAGTTACAAGCAGATGGAGCGCAAACCTTTGATTTAAAAGAACAAAATAAATTTACGCGCCATCAATTACAAATCGAAGTCAGCGAGCAGCCATCTGCTGGAACAATGGCGGTTGCCGTGAAAAGCCCTGGGGCGGGCGTTTATTCTTTGCTTGATTCCACGGTTGATCTTACAGCGCTGACCGCGACGAATGGAAAAATCATTGATATTGATGTTTTTGCCGAAAGTATCAAAATCACGCCATCCAGCTTGGATGCCGCGAAAACTTATAATGCTTATTTAATTTCAAAGGAATAAAATATCATGGCTCACGAGTCTCACCCAGCAGCGCGGGAAATAATCATCGATTGTATCGATATTAGACGGCCTGATTATATCGAAGCAGATTCCCAGCCGCTCCTGGATGAGACCGGGAACCGAATCAAAGATGAAAATAACAATGATCTTTCAGGGGAGCCAGCGCACTGATGGCACTTGATACAACACTTTTTAACGCTGTGATTGATGATGTCAATAGCAGCCTTGGCCGATCGATTACGTGGGCTGGAGTTGAGCTTATTGTACCATATGACTTGCACACAGACACGGAAAAACAAGTTGGTTCAGCGCTTGGCGATATCACAATTATTTTGAAAAAAAGCGATGTGGCATCAATCGATAAAACGGTTGATGCAGTAGTAGAAACAAAAACTTATAGCAATTGGATGACGCTTGAAAACGATCATCTGACATGGACAGTGGTAGGGTACAACCAGGCGGTGACATAATGTCGGTAGGAATAACGATTGATAAAGACACGGCATCTGCTGTGAAGGATTTATTTAAAACCGCGCCTAAATATTTGCAAAATGCATTGAATGACACAATCCGTGGAATGAAAACGGATGTTTTAGGAACAAAAATAGGGGTCAGGACAGAATTAAATGTAGCACGCAAGAAGGTAATCGATGCAACGGTTATGAAAACAGCAACAAGAAGCAACCTAATGGCATCAATAGGTGAGAGGTCAATATATATTCCTGCGTATGACAAAACAAAAGCCTGGAAAATAAAAGGGCAAAAGCCAGGGTTGCATTTCCAGGGCAGACGAAAAAATAGGAAGGGGATAAGAACTCCGGCGTTTCAATATTCATTTGTTTTCAAAAAAGGAAAAGGGCGAAAAACATTTGATGGTGCCTTTATGGCGACTATGAAATCGGGTCATACCGGGCTTTTTATTCGAACCGGGTCAAGCGGGTCTATAAAAGAAATTTTTTCTTCCACCGTCATGGATGTTTTTTCAAACAAAGAAATAATGGAACCGATCTTAAAAAGCGGATCCGTACGGTTTAATAAAGCGATCGATAAACAAATTTCACGTATTTTTAAAGGAAAATAATGGCAGCCGACAGCATAGCCGAGAATATAATTCAAAACGTTGTCACTACGCTTAGCAGCATATCATCAATGACAACTGTTTCTAGGATAAGGCCATTTTTTAATGAAAAAGAATATTTTGACCTTGACAGCACAAATTTGCCATTATGTGCAGTTGTCGGTCAGTTGCCAAAGCCAGAGGCAAAGGCTTCCAATAGACATCATGCTGTAGTGGATTATTTCACGTCAACGCTTGACGTAGGAGTAACGACCTACGCCATGGCAACGGAAAATCCAGATAAAGAAATGTATAATTTGTGTGATGATATATGGGTAGGAATTTTAAAAGATTTAACACGGGGCAAGCTGGCGCTCTTCACGGAAATTTTGCCGGAAATGGAAAAACGTCTGGTGCATCCACATATTGTTTTTCATATGGTGGTCCAGGTAACGTATCAACACGACATAACAAGTATATAAGGAGACTCTAAAAATGACTTTAGCACCAGACAATAGCAATTATCTTTACGGAGCAGGGCGGGCATATTTTAAAGATGATGATGATTCCGGATACATTCATCTTGGAAATATGACTACTCTTGAGATCGTGATGGAGGCTGAGGAAAAAATTGAACATTGGGAAAGCCAAACGAGCGATAAAGTCAAGGACGTTGATGACGTTTTGAAATGGTCTGTAATGTCAAACCTTGTCCTTGAGGAATACACAGCCGAAAATTTAAATATTGCTTTTCGTGGTGACGGCGTTCAATCGCTTGGTGACCAGTCCGCAAGCTATATCGATGACGACTTCACCACAACGGTTTCGAATCAATACATGGATCTTGACTACACCGATTTATTTTATACGAAAGTCACCCATGGGACCGTATCCGGTGGGCCATTCGAGGATGGCGAAACAATCACGGGGTCGTCGTCTTCTGCTACAGCAAAAGTCGCTTGGCCTGCAACCGGGCATCTTGAGCTTGTTAATTTGTCTGGAACATTCACAATTGGCGAAACAATCACAGGCGGAACGTCTTCCGCCACAGCTACCACGACGGCAGTAGATACAATCGAAGATGATATAATTGTTTGTGATGCAGCCACGGCGGTTACCAGATTTACAAAAGGCACTGATTATGATGTTGATAATATTGGTGGCCTGTTAAGAGAAATCTCTACCGGGTCCATTGCCTCAAACACTGCCTATGTTTCCGCCGACTATTCGGCGCGCACGAATACAAGTGTTCGTGCGATTGCTGGAAGCCAGGCCACTGGAGAACTACTATTTATTGGAGATCCGCGAAGAGGCCCGAGATATCGCGTCCAGTGTTGGAACTGTAATTTAAATGTTTCCGGAGGATTGGCTTTCATTTCAGAAGATCCAGCAGAAATACCCATTGAAGTTGTAATTCTTGCGGATGTTTCCAGCCATCCATCCGAGCCATTTTTCAGGGCGACAAGATCGGTGGCCGCATAATGAGACTCGAAGAACAGGTGCAAATTGATAATACAATCATTACCGTTTATGAAATCCGGCCAAAGGATCTAATCAGCATCTACCAGAAGGTAGTTGCAGAAAAAGAAACGGTGGAATTTAAAGATATTTTCGAAAATAGGGCGCTTCCATTGCTCACAGACGCTAACATGGAGGCGATTGCAGAGCTTTACCCGTCTGATATGGAAAAGCTATATGAAGCATTCGAGAGAGTTAACCGCCCTTTTTTGAAAAGGCTCCTCCCGATTATCCAGGGGACGGAGCTGAGGGAGATGCTGAAACAGTTTCAAGGCTCAATATTAAGCGACTTAGCCGAAACGTATTCCGGCTTGTCGCTTCCGGCCATCAAAACGCCATAGATTACGGCTGGACTTTTTTTGTTTTGGCCTGTGAAGAACTCGTTATTGAAAAAAGAGAGTTCCAAAAGAGCATGGCTGTAGCGGTTCGCATGGGTTATCACGCAAGCAAAACAGAGTTTAGAAAGTTTCTAAATGCCAAGCAATAAAACAGTCAAAATTTTAATTGATATTGATGCCAAGGGCGTTAAAAGTCTTACCAAGGCCGGTAAGAGCTTTGAAGTCATGGGCAAGAAGGCCGATAAAACAAGCAAGTCCCTTAAAACTTTTGGAAAAGTATCAGCTAAGTTAAGCCAGGGATTAAAAACCATGGCGGTTGGGCTTGTTGCTGCCAGCGCCGGGCTTGTGATTGCTACAAAATCTGCTTTAAAATCTGCTGATAGTATCGCCAAGACAGCAGACAAAATAGGGCTAACAACAGATTCATTACAGGAATTAAGGGTGGCGGCTTCATTAACGGGTGTATCACAAGGCAAGCTTGACTCTTCCATGGAGAGATTTGTTAAGCGTATCGGTGAGGCTGCGGCTGGTACTGGAGCTGCTAAAAAAATGTATGAACAGCTTGGTATTGCTGTTGTGAATACAGACGGATCATTGCGCAATTCTGATTTAATTTTAAATGACGTGGCAAACTCAATTAAGGGTATGAGATCGGAGGCCGAAAGAGCAGCGGCAACGGCAGCTTTATTCGGACGTGAAGGCGTAGCGCTGGCATTGACCCTGAAAGATGGTTCCGCCGGGCTTGATGCATACAGATTAAAAGCGCAGGAATTAGGAATTGTTATTGACGAAAGCCTTTTAAGGGGCGCAGAGTCAGCCAATGATGCTATGGATTTACTCGGAAAATCAATCAAGGCATCTGTGACAACTGCATTGCTTGAGCTTGCGCCAACTATTCAAAATGTTGCGGAAACATTAATTTCATTTCTTCCGGTTATAAAATCAGTTTTAAATATTTTCATACAATTTTCACCCGTTTTATTGCCATTGATTATAGCCCTTGGAGCATTTAGCGCGGCATGGTTTCTGCTTATCAATCCGATTATGATAATTGTAGGCTTGTTTGGGTCGGCAGGTTTAGCCGGTGTTTTCGTAGCTATCGGGCCAATTATAGCCGCTGTTGTCGCTGGCCTGGGTCTGTTGTGGGCTGGCTTTAAGGCTGGGCCATATGTAGTCCTTGGAGTTGTCAAAGCATTTGAGGCAATCCCAAAGGCCGTGAAATTTGCCACAGATTTGGCCGTAAAATATTTCAATGCATTTTTGGCAAAAATAAAAGCAATCGTTGCAAAAGTCAAAGCGGCCATTAAGGCCATCGTGGGAGCAAAAGATAAAGCAGACGAACCACAAGGGAAAAAAGAGGGTGGGGCAGTCCAGAAATTAAAACATGGTGGCAAACTTTCTGGATATGGCGGCGGTGACAGAATCAGGGCGCTTTTGGAGGCCGGGGAGTTTGTTGTTAGGAAAGAAGCCGTGGCAAAATACGGGTCAGGGTTCATGACAGCTATCAACGGGTTGAAGATGCCAACATCGGAAATGAAATTCCAGGCAGGTGGCGCTGTGCCGGATCGATCGCAAACAAACAATTTTAATTTTTCAGCGCCGATAAACGCCACCGGAGGGAATGCACAAAGCCTGGAAAATCTATTTAGGAAATCAATTTTACCTCAATTCAAATCGGCTCTTAAATCTAACACTGGATCAATCACAACGGCATTGCGGCGCTATGTTTAATCTGACGGACAAAATAATAAAAATAGACGGGTTAGAGTCACGTTGTTTTTCTGATCATGATAAATTACCGGCAACCGACAAGGAAATTTTGACAGTTGCCGGGTCCGCCCCATGTCTTCAAAATGATCTTGATAAATTCGGCATAGTAGGTGATCTTGCAACCATCAACCAGGCGTATAAAGTTTTGAATAATACCCAAATGCATTTTGTTTCAGCGCATATGGATAAACATCATGAACCGCTTGGGATAAGGCATACGATCACGCCCAGGGGAATTAACCGAGCAGATTATTTTTGGTATTTTAATCCGGGCTTTATTTCTTCCGGACTTTTAGCGGCCTGGATTGGATTGTCGATTGGATACAAAAAAATAATTCTTATCGGTGTTCCACTGGATGGGAGGGTCCACGCCAAGTTTTTACCAGCGCTAAAAAGGCAAACAGAACTTTTTAAAAATGTTAGGTCAGTATCAGGAAATACAAAAGACGCGTTAGGAGAACCCACAGAGGACTGGATTCATGGCAATAGTACGGCTTAAATATATACTTGCGAATAAAACTGACGGTGCAACTATCACGATTACAGGCAGTTGGGGAGAAGATACCGACTATCCGAAAACAAACCTGTATAATGAGCGTATGAGCAAGCGTGGCGGGTTTGATACTGCCAAAGATGGAGAGATAGTTATTGACCTGGGGGCAGCCGCATCAGTGACAACATGCGCCCTGATGAATCATAATTTATCCTCCGGCGTGACTGCCAAAATACAGGGAAACGCTACCGACTCATGGGCGACACCCTCCGTTGACGAAACGATCACCTATGCTGCTAATGATATGCTTGAGGAATTTACATCCGCATCTTATAGATATTGGAGGGTGTCCATAGCTGATGCCGGTCGATCCGCAAATGATATAAAAATAGGGGAACTCATTCTTGGACTGAATATCACATTAACCAAAAATTTTGAGTGGAATTTACAACGCAGGATTTCATACACAAATATTCAGCATATTACAACGGGTGGCAATAAGTGGTCCCATGTTTTATACAACAATAAATCGTGGATCATGAAGTGGAGCCAGTTGACAGCGGCTAAAAAAACCTTGATTGAAAACATATTCAGCGGGCAAGATGGAGATGCGGCACCATTTTTAATGATTCTTGAAACCGTGCCTTATTATGTCCGTGTCCAGCCAGTGTTTGAAACAAACCGGCCTATCCCGGTTGAAGATTTAGAGTCCGGCTTTACAACGAATTATCCGGTGGAATACGGTATTGATTCAATTGAAATCGTTGAGGAAACGCGGGGGATCGTTTAAATGACCTTTGCCGCAAAATCATTATTGCATACAAATAAACCCATTGTGGTCATGGAAATCGCGCTTGACGCCGGGACATTATATTTTTCAAATCATGATGCAGAATTCGGTGGGGCCGAAGTTATCGAGACCTTATATAGCTCTATAAAAGATGGATATGTATTATATAGTTCAGCATCTGATACTTTTGCTGTTGTCAGGGCAGGCACAACAGGAACTTCCGTCAATGATTCATCGGTTAGTTATGTAGGCGGCGCAGGTTATGTTCATCGTGATGATTTTATGGCAACCATGGCTATAGGCCGGGGGTTTTTTTACTTTGATTTGTTAGGGCTTGCAGCGGACAAAATTGCGGGGGCTAAATTATCATTATACAAATATGATCATGGTGATTCTTCAGCCTCAGTGCAACAAGGCACGCAAGCAGGCACGTTAACCACAGCCGATTATAATAATTTTACTGGGTCTGAATTTGGACATACATCCTGGGCTGGTTCTGGCTATATTGATATAGATTTTGACGCAGCCGGAATAGCGTATATTCAAACTCTTATCGGTTCGGGTACAGCAAAATTATGTGCAAGAGAATATGAGCATGATTATTCAAATTCTGAGCCTGGGACTCCAGAAAGTTATTTTAACGGCTGCTTTTTCTCTGATGAAGCAGGTACAACTAAAAACCCGAAATTAACATTAACCTATAATGATGCACGTTTTTATGAAGGCCGTGTTTTATCATTCGGCAGCCTTTCACGGTCAGTTTCAAATGTTGAGGGTGATTTTGAAATATCAGATATTAAAACAACCCTTTCAGATGCCGATGGATATTTCAAGGCACTTAATCAAGATTTGTTTTTAAATAGGGTTGTAACTTACAAAATAGGTTTTGAAGATGATGACATATCAGATTTTAAAACAATCTTTGTGGGCGCTATTTCAGATTTTAGTTATGATGAAGCGACATTTTCAATCACTGTAAAAGACATAACATCAAATTACATGGAACGGGATTATGGCGGAATTTTGAGCAGTACTGACTTTCCAAACGCGAATGATGATATCATAAATAAAAAAATGCCTATTATGTATGGTGAGCATACGAACCCAACCAAGGCCACACCTATTGATAGAATTGGAACTTCGAAAGATGGAAACATATATCATAATGACGCATTATGGGCGAATGTCTATGGCGCAGCTACCGGAACGGGCGCGGATGACACCCAGACTGGGAGTTATTATGCTACTGAGGCAAAAAAATTTGCTGGTGGAAATTACATGGCGCAAAGGTCATTTTTTTATTTTGACCTGAGCGGGGTTTCAGGGAACCTAATTGCAACAGCAGTTAGTTTGTCGTTGTTCAAATCTCTGAATGGTGATTCGTCCGTATCAGTACAGCAAGGAACGCAAGCCAGCACTTTAACAACCGCTGATTATGATGCATTCACAGGAACAAAATTCGGCCATACTTCATGGGCTGGATCTGGCTACATTGATATAGTTTTTGATGCTGCCGGAATAGCATATGTTCAAGCGCTGATTGGTTCTGGCACAGCAAAACTATGTGCGAGAGAATATGAGCATGATTATTCAAATTCTGCCCCAGGTGATGGAATAGATTATTCAAACGGGTTAATATATTCGGAGGGATCGGCAGATGAAGTCCCGCTATTAAAAATAACTTACACATCAGGAGTAGGGGTTATTCCTTGCTATTTGATCGATCCGACAAAAGATAAATGGCTTGTAGCGGGTCACGCAATGAGCGCAATAAATGACGTATTTATTCCTTTCGATGACGCGGAGAGTGAACCACGGCTTGTTGATTCAGCAAATTACACGATTGCCTTAACAGAAACCTACGCAAACGGTTTAGATGCTGATATCACGACAGTTACATTTGATGCTGATGCGCCGCCAGCAAACGCAGTTGTGACCGTGAACGGTGATGGAATCACGGATGGTGGCTTGCTACAAAACCCGATTGATATTATCAAACATTTTATCACTGAGTATCTTTCTATGACAACTAGTCAATATAATGCAACCGATTTTACAGCACAAACTACAATTGCAACAAATAGGAGCTATATCGGGGCCGGGATTATAAGTGATTTCAGCAAGAGGCCTTTGGAGCACATAGAAGAAATTGCACGGTCCTTTGGGCTTACGGTTTTTTTCGATGAAGACGGGCTTTTTACTTTGAAATTTGTGAATTAAAAATGACAACCTATTCAGACACAAATGATATTCTTGCTGATTCATACAGCGTTCGCCCTGCGATTGATGATATCGCAACACGCATCTATTATATGTATCAATTTCTTTATATCAGCAGCTTGTTTTTAATCGAAGATTTGAAAACAGATTCGACCCAGGAAACCAATTTTGGCCGCACGTATCCACGCTATGTTGAAATGTTATGGGTGCGGGATAAAACAACAGCGGATGATATCGCAACAAGAATTTTAGCAAGAACAAAAACTTTGCAATTGATTTCAGAATTTCAGGCGACGATTGCGATTCTTGCAAATGATTTGCTGTCTGAAATAAATATAAATTATTATGCCGGGCCGGTCCTGGTAACAGACACGATGACAATTACGAAAATAGAAATTGATCTTGATACGCTGGTAGTATCAATCGAAGCAACAAAAATACCGTAAAAATGGAGGGTTAAAAAATGCCTAAATTTGGAAAATATGGTGCTAATTCAGCGCCAAGTGATGCAGCTATATTCGTAGCAAAACAAGGGGCTGAAACGGTTACTTACACCCTGGCAGACATAAAAGCGGCGGCTAAAGATTTGGATATAACAGATTATGCGGCCAGCCAGGCTATAATTGAGTCTCAAATGGGTGGGGTTATCAGGTTCACGGCGTCGGCTACTGGCACGTTGCCTGAAATTACAACGGCTATGATCGGCAAGTTTATTATAATCGGAAAACGGACAACGGCAGATGTTCAAATTGATGCCGGCGGAACTGATGTTTTTGTGGAGGCCGGGACAACAAGCCTTAAAAATTCAAATGCGGCTGAAAATTGGGCAGACATATGGTTAATACCAGAAACGGCAGGAGTGTGGTCAATCTTGAACCAATTAGGAACCTGGGCATAAAAAAGGATGGTGGAAAAAATGAGAAATAAACTTTTAGTAATTTTGGCTTTGTCTTTTGTGCTTTACGGTTTCAGTGGGGTCTCAACCGGGGTTTTCCTTCGGGATAACGCCACCAGCACGCTTGATCCTGTGACAGCAAATGATAATTTAGATATGGGTATAGGGGCCGTTGATGGCGGCGACAGAATCGTTATCACCACAAATCCAACAATAAATTTCAAGGATTCAAACGCCACGGACGGTGATGTAAACGCCAGCATAGACGC
>Ga0222697_1000286_pt1 | contig 23024 bp, 37 predicted proteins | sample AntAcemetage1402_FD_179835 | JGI IMG/M metagenome (GOLD analysis project Ga0222697, IMG submission 179835) | Saline water microbial communities from Ace Lake, Antarctica - #1402 | ecosystem: Environmental > Aquatic > Non-marine Saline and Alkaline > Saline | place: Antarctica: Ace Lake... | reverse complement strand
TAATAGAAAATTTAGTAGAGGATATTAAGGAAGTTAGATTAGAGTATAAAAATGACCAAGAATATAGTATAAAAAGAGCTGTTAATTGTGCAAATGATTTCCTTGTAGATGATTTGGGAATAAAGGATGAATAATGCCAGATAAAAAAGAGAAAGAAAACTTTGACAAATACTAATGTATGTGGTATAATTTTAATGTCTGGTAGAGAGGGGATTTTTTATGTTTAAAACAAAGGCAACCGTAAGCGTTGAAAGATTTACCTCTTTCTATCAGACCGCTGAAAGTTGCCTTTTTATTGGAGGAGATTATGCCGAGTGGATATAAAAAAGATGGTTCTTTGTCTGGTAAAGCTTTTCAAAAAGGACACAAAACTTGGAATAAAGGGAAAAGTGGTTATTGCTCTGAAGCTACATTGCAACTAATGAGAGAAAATTTTAAGAAAACCAGACCATCGTGGAAAGGTGGAAGAATTAAGATGAATGGTTATATTGCAGTATATAGCCCCACCCACCCATTTGCTATGAAATATGGCTCTGGATATGTTTATGAGCATAGATTAGTTGTGGAAAAACATCTTAGTCGGTATCTTAAATCTAAAGAGAGAGTTCATCACATAAATGAAATTAAAGATGACAATAGGATTGAGAATTTTATATTGTTTAAAAATGAGGGTTTTCATATGTGGTTTCATAGGAAAAATGGCAATTATTCTAAAGGTATTATTTTTGACGGCAGAAAACTAAAAAAAAGGAGTGGAGAAATAAAATGAAAAATTTCACAAAGGAAGCGGAGAAGTTGTTGCCAGAGAAGATAATTAAATTGATGAACGATAGAAAGATATCATCTGCTACTTATCCAAATGGCTACAACATAGCCATAGACGACTGCACACCCATAGTAGCCGATTTATTAAGGCAGGTGGCGGAGTTGAAAAAAGATAATTTAGCATTAGCCACACGAAGATTAAGAGTAGTTGAAGAAAAATTTGAAGATAAAAAATAGAGGAGGGGAAGAATTGAAAGATGAGCTAAAGGCTAGAGGTTGAAATAACCTTGAGTCCAATGAGTGTACATTAGTTGGGTAGCTCTAAAGACCTCTGCCAGAAAATAGATGAGCTAAAGGAGAAGAGATGAGACTTAAATTAGTTGGGATACCTGTCACGGAACTAAGAATAATTAAACTTCATAAAAATAAAGATGTAATTAAATTTTTACAGAAAAAGAAAAACGATGAAAAGAAAAGTGACTTAACTATATCTTTTAAAAATAGAGGAGTAAAAGGATGAGTAACTATTGTGAAGATTGTGGATGTAAAGTTTATGGAGGTCATTGTGTAAATTGCCACGAAGAAACTTTTATCGCTGAGCAATACAGAGATTTAAAGATGGAAGTCCCCGATAGTATTTTGAAAAAAGAGGTAGAACAATCTTATGAGGAAATAAAATGAAAGGCGAGATAATGGAAGATAATAAATTATGTGGCGAATTTAGTGCAAAGGTATGGGCGGAGGAGTTTGTTAGGTCGGTAAAAATTAAACCTGAAATAGCAACAGATGAAGGAACTATGTTGGGGTGGTTTGCTAATGCGATTATGGCTGGGTATGATAAGGCTAATCAAGAAAAAGCAGGAAGCATAGAGAAGGTGGGGGTTGAGGAAATAAAAGACACAATAGTTAATAATAAAATTACACCTGAGTTAGTAGAAAAGCATTTTCCAAAGGGTCAATGTAATGAAAGGGGCAACGCTATTGTATTACACGCAGAGATGTTAATTGAACTTGCTCGGGTTACAGCCGATTATTTAAAAGAAAAGGAGTAGAGGGATGAAAATTAAAGAAGAAATTTTAAAACTATTAGATGATTGCACTATAAAATGTGGCGGAGGATTAAATATAGCATATTTACCATCTATGCAATTAGACAGAAATACTTATTTAGCAGTTAATAAATGCTTAGAATCCATAGGTGGAAAATGGAATAGAAAAGAAAAAGGGCATATATTTGAAGCTAATCCAACTGATTTATTTGAAAATCTACTAATTACTGGAGAAGTCGAAGATATAAAAAAAGAATTTCAGTTTTTTGAAACACCAAAAGGAATAGCACAAAAGATGATTGAAATGGCAGACTTAAAAAATACTGACATAGTCTTTGAGCCTTCAGCCGGACGTGGAGCAATAGCCATTGAAATAAAAACTAATTTTTTATTTTTAAATGAATTAAATAAAGCTAATTACGAGGTATTAAAACAAACATATGATGAACCACGCCTTAGCAATAAAGACTTTTTAACAATAGCGGATGAGACCTATGATAAAATAATTATGAACCCACCATTTTCAAAACAGCAAGATATAGACCATATTTATCATGCCTTTAATCTTTTGAGAGACAGGGGCATATTGGTCTCTATTGTAAGCGAAAGCCCATTTTTCAGAACAAACAAAAAGTCTGTTGAATTTAGAAATTTTCTCAACGAGAACAATGCAGAAATAATTAAAAATGATATTGGTGCATTTAAAGATAGTGGAACGCTTGTAAATACACGCATAATTAAATTATGCAAATAACCACCCAACAATAAAGAGAGGAGGAAATATGCTAATACTTAATATGATAGCTACGTTGGGTGAAATGTTTTTAGTAATAGTAATTTATAAACTTATGTATGACTGCAGTTGGATAGGTTGGAAGGATATTTCATTTTATAGTTTTATATTTTTAACTATCCTTATAGCTATTTGGGTATAATTTAAAGGAAAGGGATTAAAGGAATGAGTGATAAAGATACAGCAATGCAAGTGAGATGTATATATTGCCATAAAGAACAATATGCTCCGGCAGTTTATGAAATTTCACAAGGCAAGCATCCTTGTGTTTGGTGTGGGGCTACACCTCCAAAGATGACAGTAGCAGAATATGGAGATAAATATAATTGTGGAGAGGAGTAAATAAGTTAAAATAATATGTTAAAATATTTTCTTTATCTATATAACAAAAGAAGAGGAATAATTTTATGTATGAAAAGATTAGTGGTTATGTAATAGATGAAGGCAGTGAGCCAAGATAATGAAAAATAAAACTATAAACAGCGGTGATATTCTATTGTTTTATAGAAGTGGCTTAATGTCAAAGATTATTCAATGGGGAACAAAATCAAAATATTCCCACGTTGCTATATGTGTGAATGCTCAAATGAATTTAATAATTGAAGCCCAGGGTATAGTTAGAGCACAAGATATTAGAAAGTTGACTAATTATAATATATTTAGAATAAAGAAAAACAATAGATATAATTTAAATGCAACAATATCTTTCCTTGTTTCAAAGCTCAATGAAAAATATGATTATGCAGGTGTAATATTTTTAGGGGTAATGAAATTATTCAGATTGAAAAAGTTGGCTAATAAGTGGCAAAAAGACAGAGATTACTTTTGTTCTGAATTGGTATATGAAGCATTTAAAGCAGGTGGATTACAGATAGTTGATAAAGAAAGTGCGGGGGTTGTAAGTCCTGCTGATATAGCAAATAGTGAAATATTAAATTTTATACTTTAAGAGGAGACAGCAAATGGAAGAACCAAAATCTGCAGTGATATTAAGATATGTAATGACTGGATTATTAACAGTTAATTTATTTATATTAGGATTGGTTGCTACAAATGTAAATAAAATTGATGATAAGTTATTTAGGCATTTAACTAATGATGAAATACATATGCCTAGAGAATACGTTACTACCAAAGCAGAATTCATAATATATAAAGAATTTTACCAACAAGGAACAAATGATATTAAAGCAGCAATTAATGATTTAAAGGATTCTTTAAAATAAAAATTAAAAATGGATTTCTTATTTAATCAAAATAAATTCAAAATCGCAATTTCTAAGATTGGTGGTATAGGGGATGTTGTACAATTATTGTTTCTTGTGCATGCAATCAAAAGAAGATATCCAGAAGCTGAAATTACTATTTATGTTAGGGATAAAAATGAATATCTAAAAAGAGACCCAAACATAGATAGAATAATATACACAGGTTATTGTGATTGGAATAAATTAGTAAAAAAAGAAGTTGGCAATTATGATTTATTTTTTGATGATAGATATTATGTAGGCATTTGGAAGCCTAATAAGGGACATATGAAGCTTCATACAAAAGATGAAAAGAAATATTGGAACTTCTTTAACCACTTAAATTGTTTAAAAACTAATTTATTAGAAATGTCAGCAAAGAATTCTGGAGTAAAATTAATAGAAGAAGATTTTAATTTAGATTTTTTAATTGAAAATAATAAGTTAGAATCATTATCGAGTAAATATATATTATTACACAATGATGATAGTGAACTAAGACATACTAAAGCATATCCAACAAATCACTGGAATAAAATAATAAGTTATTTAAAGGCATCTTACCCGCAATTAAATATTATTCAAGTTGGAATTAAAGACTCTACTAAATTAGATAACATAATTGATTTAAGAGGAAAGACTAATTTTGAAGAATTGTGTAGTTTAGTAAGGGGTGCTGAACTAATTATAACACCAGAAGGTTTAATTCCACATCTATCAAGAGCATTTAAAACAAAAACAATTGTTTTATTTGGACCCACACCAATTAGTTGTTTTGGGTATAAAGAACACTTTAATTTTCAGGGTGAATCAGTTTGTTCTGGTTGTTGGTATTCTACTGATGACTGGTATAAAGCTTGTCCTTTGAAGTATTCTAATTGCATTAGTCTATATACAATCCTACCCCAAAAGATAAATTCAGCAATCTCATCTATCTTATAATATATTAAAATATTACCTAAAAAATATTTTCTTTATTTATATACAGAAAGAGTAAAAACATGTCTGGTATAGGTGAAGATGAGAAACACAATTTTGAAAAGAATATGAGACTAGTTACCAATGAAATAGATGACTTGTTATCTTACTTTGAATTAAAAAAAGATTATAGAAAAATTGTTATTCTTAATAGTATAAAAAATAAATTAGATATAATATTTTTAGAGTTTGAAAAATTACTTAGACCCAGAGATTTAGAGGATTTTAATAATGGATGATAAATTATTTGTACCAGATTTAACAGAGGATTAATGAATGGCAATAAATAATCTATATACTCACGATGTTACAGTACAGAGGATAACTAATACCGCTGATATTTATGGTGGAAGTACAGCAGAGTATGAAGCACATTTAACTTCTTATAATTGTAGAATTTATCAGCCAACATCTCAAATGACAGTAGAAGATTCAGGTATTATTGAAGGTATTGCATTTAAAGCTATCGGAGAAGATGCTGATATCCTAGTTAATGATAAAATAGTTAATGGGGACAATGAATATATTGTAAAGAGAAAATATTTAGTTTTTGATAAGGATTCAGAACACCATCTTGAACTTATATTAGATAAGATTAAATAATGGAGAAAATAAATGCCAACTGGGATATATGAGAGAACTGAAGAACATAAAAGAAAACTTAGTGAAGCAAATAGAGGAAATGAAGGATATTGGAAAAATAAAAAACGCTCAGAAAAAACTAAGAAAAAAATAAGTGTTGCTAATAAAGGGCACATCGGATATTGGAAGGGAAAAAATCTTTCAGAAGAACATAAAAAGATGTTGTCTTTAAACCATAGAAAAGTTAATTCAAAAGAACAGAATATAAAAATTGGTGATTCACAAAGAGGAATAAAAAAAGGAACATTTCATACTATAGAATCTAAAAGAAAAATAAGTTTGACCCACGGGGGAACTGGTATTCCATATGAAAATAATGTATATCCAGGAAAATTTGATAATGAATTAAAAGAAAATATTCGTAAAAGAGATAATTATACTTGTCAATTATGTGGGATGACCGAAGAAGAACACTTAATAGTATATGGACAAATATTAACCGTTCATCATATAGATTATGATAAAAAGAATTGTAAGGAAGATAACTTAATTACAACATGTAGACCGTGTAATAGTAGAGTTAATTTTAATAGGAAGTATTGGGAAAAGCACTTCAAAGAGTTTATGATACATATGATAAAGACGATGTTCACCACAAACAATTATTATTGGATAAGATAAAATGAGTTATTTAGCAGGTAAAGAAGCAGTAATTTTAAATATAACAATGAGAATCCATGCAGCAGCTGGAAAGTTAGAGAAGACAGCTTGGAATGCAGGAAGATTAGTTGAAAAAAGAGCTAAAGAAAATATTACTGGACAACATGGACATCAAAAACATATTATATCTGGTAGATTAAGAAGTAGTATTAATGCAAAGAAACCACTTAGGTTATCTAAATATAAATATAGTGTGCCAATTGGTACAGACGTTTTTTACGGACTTTGGGTGGAGGTAAAATCGCCAGATGGGGGCTTTCTTCGACCCGCTTTAGGTGAAACTAAAAAACAAGCTATTAATTATATTACAAGGAGTTTAAAGGGAGAATTAGGCTTACTATGAAAATAGATAAGAGAAAATATCCAAGGTCTAAAGAAATAAAAGATAAAATAAGAAAAAAATTAGAAGGCAAACCTTTGAATCATAACTCAGACTGTCAATGTTTTGTATGCAAAGCAAAAAGAAATGCTTTTAGAAAATTAGTAACTAAAAAATGCTTAACTTGTGGAAATGAGTTTCAAACTAAATATGAAAATAGAAAGTTTTGTTCCAGAAAATGTTATTGGAATTCTGGTATAAATCACCCATTGAATAAAAAAATAAAAGCTAATTGTGCTATTTGTGGTAAAGTTATATATAAATTAAAAAATTCAAATAAGAAATATTGTTCTGTTAAATGCCAGAGAATAGGGCATTCTTTGTTTTTAAAGGAGTTATATTCTATAAAAGAAAATCATCCATGTTATATAGATGGGAGAGCTTCAAAATTAAATTATTGTGTCGATTGTGGTGAAGAGATTCATGTTGGTGCAACAAGGTGTAAGAAATGCTATAAATTATATTGGGAAGAAAATATATTACCCTATATGAAAAGACCAGCAGGGGTGGAACACTCAAATTGGCAAGGTGGAATTTCAAAAGAACCCTATCCCTTTGAGTTTGATAATGAATTAAAAGAAAAGATTCGTAAAAGAGACAAGTATCAATGTCAAATATGTGGAATAACAGAAGAAGAACATTTAATATTATACGGAGCAGACTTAAATATTCATCACAAAGATTATAATAAAAAAAATATTAAAGAGGGGAATTTAACATCTTTATGCAATCAGTGCCATGGTAGAACTAATTTTAATAGAAATTATTGGAAGGAATATTTTAATGAAAGATATATTAAAGGCGATAAATACAAAATTGATAGCCGATGAGGATTTAAAAGCTTTACTTGGTTATACAGTGAGCAATAAAAATATAAAGCGATTTGAAAGTTTAATAAAATATGATTTTGATACGATGCTTTGCTTTGGGAAATTAACAGGAAGCCAAGGAGACTTAGGTTTAAATAGTGAAGTATCAAATAAAATAAGAAATTACGATATGCAAGTTCAAGCCTTTGATAGAATAGATGATATAAATGTAAGTGATATAAGAGAAAGAGCAATAAAAGTTTTACACAATCAAAAATTAGAGGAAGTGGGAAGTATGAGGAGTTTAAATTTGGAGTGGGAAAGAAACCTTCCTATATTTTATGATAACGAATTAATGATGTATGTAGGAGTTTCTTATTATACTTTAAAAATAGTAGATTTAAGTTAGAAAATTTAAAAATATAAATAAACAAGAAGGAGGTGCATGCAAATGTCTGTGAATGCTGCAAACGTAATCGTAGGTATAGGTGATTTTAAAATTGATACAGTATCAATGGGCTCAACAAGAGGTGGTGTAACTATCACTAAGGAAACTGAGGTTTTTGAAAAGATGGTTGACCAGGAATTATCTCCTCTAGGAATGAGCAAGATTAGAGAAACTTATAAGGTTTCAACTGAAATAGCTGAATCTGATTTAGATAATATTAAGGTTCTTTGGGATGTTCCTAATTCTGTTGAAGTTGATGGAAGTACTAGAACATTATCATGGGGTACTACTGCTACAATATCTTATAAGGTGCTAGAGTTTTATGGTAAGTCACCTGAAGGATTAGATAGAAAGTTTTATTGCTATAGAGCTTTTATTTCAGAAGTAGGAGATTCTGTATTAGCTAAAGATGATATAACAGTTGTTCCTGTTACATTTACTCTATATGCTGATACTGATAAACCAGCTGGCAAACAGATTGGCTATATTGAAGACGTAACCGCATAAAGTTAATGAAAAGAGTTAACGTTTTGACATCTTTTTTTAAAGGAGATATTAGTGAAGTGTATGAAATGTAGTAAAAATATAAAGGGGGAAGGAAAAACAGGAATGTGTCTTTCTTGTGCATGTAAAGTAAGAAGTGCTAATCCTCTTTATAATAGCCAAACAAGAAGAGATAATATTAGTAAGGGAATGATGGGAGTTAACACTTGGATGAAAGGAAGAAAAGTTACTCAAGCGACAAAAGAAAAAATGAGTGTGGTTCGGAGTGGAAAATCTTATAGAGAAATATATGGTAAAGAAAAAGCTATAAAAGTAAGAAAAAAACAAAGCATTTCAAGTGGTGGGGATGGAAGTTTGAAAAAGAGGGAATACCCAAGTATTTGGAATGATGAGTTAAGAGAAAAAATTAGATTAATAGATGGGAAAAGATGTTTTCTTTGTAAGCAATTAGGCTTACTTGATGTTCATCATAAAGATTATGTTAAAATGAACTGTAAAGAAGATAACTTAATTACATTGTGTAGAAGCTGCCATGCGATTATACATAATAATCAACGAAGATTTAAAAAAATTAACTTAGGGTATCAAGCAGTAAGAGATTTTAATTAAAGTATTAATTAAACAAAAGGAGAAATTTGTAATGACAAAAGTTACAAGCCCAAATGAGTACAGAAAAAAAGTTTACACGGTTGAAGAAGTTAAAGCACCATCAGGAGCAATTTTTAAAATAAAAAGACTTTCTGTTTTGGATTTTATTAATGCTGGAAATGCTGATGTACCAAATGCTTTTTTAGATTTTATGAAAAGCGATATGGAAGTAACTGATTTAAAAGAAGCAACTAAAGATGATAAAACAAATAATTTTTTAAATGATATTTTAGCTACTATGATAGAAAAGGGAATAGTTGAACCTAAAATAAAGTTAAAATATAACAAAAAAGAAAAAGATGATGTTCTATATTGGAGTGAAATAGAAGAAGAAGACCAACTATTTCTATTTAATGCCATTTCTGGAGCACCAACAAAAAAAGTATAGCCCCTTTTTTAGAGGGGGAGCTTTTACACTTAATTGATGCAATGGCTTGCAGATATCATAAGTTACCTAGTGACCTATTGACACTCGAGTTGAATGATTTCAACTTAAACTCTATAATACTTTTAAAAGCTGTTGAAAGACAGAATAAAAAAGATACTGAAAATAGTAACAATAAATGGAGTGATATAAAAATGCACAAGGGTAACAAAAATTTATCCACATTCGGATTAGCAGTAAGCACAAAAGATAAAGGCACTAAATAATGATTGGTGCTGATAATCTTGGTTGTTTGACCGTTTTCCTTAACGTTGACATGAAAGCTTTCGTCACTAAGATGCATCTTGCAAAAGGTGAAATTGGTGGGCTAAATAAAGCTATTATAGCTAGCAGTGCTGTATTTAAAAAAGTTGGTAAGCAGTTTATGATTGGTGGAGCAATCATAGTTGCTGGTTTAGCTTTAACAGTTAAAGCTGCTGCAGATTTCGAAACAAGTATGGCAAAAGTTAATACTATGCTTAATGAGTCTACTGAACACTATCTACCTTCCTTTTCAAAAGAAATTAAAAAAATGGCAATGGAATATGGGCAATCTACAAAAGAGCTTGCACAAGGTACTTATGATGTACTATCTGCTCAGATAGAAGCTTCTACGGCAATGGGATTAATGGCTGTAGCTTCTGAATCAGCAGCAGGAGGTTTTACTCAAGTGTCCACAACTACTTCTGCTATAATTACTTTAATGTCTACGTTTGGTGGGCAATTAAGAGATACTGCTGATGCAGCAGATTGGTTAGCCGCTGTTGTTGAAAGAGGTAGAATTACAATGGAAGACGTTGCTACTACTATTGGTCAAACAGCAGCAATGGCTGAAAAAGCAAGAATGTCAATTGAAGATTATGGTGCAGCATTTGCAATGTTAACTAGAGGTGGTTTAGATGCTCATAAAGCTCAAACAGCTTTAAAGGGGCTTTTACGTTCTGTCTTAAAAGTTAACGATGATGCTACTGCGGCAGCTAAAGAATTAGGAATAGAGTGGGGGGTAAGTGCAATTGAAGCTGGGAATTTTGAAGATACTTTACAGAAATTATCTAAAGCTTCTATTGAACAATTGTCAGCAATATCTCCAAACATTAGAGGCTTATTAGGTTGGGCAATTACAGCTGGACAAGCAAGTAAAGCATCAGAAGATTTAAGAGTTATAACTAATAGATTGGGTTTGAGTCATGAGAAATTTTTAAAAGCACAGAAGACATTAAATTATCAAATGGGAAGAATGAAACAAACATTTATTGTTTCTGCTCAAACAATAGGAAAGCAATTATTGCCCGTAATGAAATCTTTAGTTGCAAAAGTAATAGAAGTAACTAAAAGTATAAATGATTTTGCTGAGGCACATACCATATTATTTCCAATAATTGTAAAGCTTGTAGGAGTGCTTGGGGTATTATCACTTGGTTTAGGTGGATTAATAATGGTGATACCTCATTTAGTAGCTGGAATTGGATTAATTAACGTAGCAGTTGTAGCCTTAACTCAAAAGTTATGGCTAATGAATGTTGTTGGTGGAGTATTAGCAAAAACAATGTCTTATCTTTCTGTAGTAATATTAGGTTTGACGATAGGTTGGGCAATAGGAAGATTTGCAGCTAATATTTTTGATTTAGATAAAAAAATAAATGCTTTGTGGCAACATATTTTAAAATTAAAAAATAAATCTGCTGATTTAGAAAAAACTTTTAAAGAAGTAGATTATTTTACTGGGGAATTAACAGATTCTTTTGGGGAGAATTCAGAAGCACATAAAATTTTTAGAGAAGAATTAGATAAGGGAACTGATACTGTTGTTGCTTATGGTAAAGCACTTAGGGAAATGCATGATGCACTTAAAGAACCTATTGTACTTACGAAAGTAGAAGAAGATGACCTTTGGCTTAAAACAGCTGGTGAAACTATTGTTGGATTTCAAGAAAAGATTACTGGTTTTCAAGAAGAGATGGATGCTATTGGGAATGGGTCAGCGGATGCTTTTCATAAGTTTGAAATTGGTCAAGCTATTACTGAACTTAAAGAGTGGATAAGTGTTATAGAGAATACAATGGCTGATGTTAAGGCTAGAGTAGCTGAAGAAAAAAAACAAGCAGCAGAAGCTTTTGAAAAATCCCCTGAAGCTGCTTCTTTAAAAAATGTTGCTAGATTAATAAAAGCACTAAAAGAGGCAGACAAAGCAATAGCAGAAATAGATAAAAATTCTATTGAAGGAAAAGTAAAAGCTATTAAAGAAAAATATGCTGTTATGATAGAAGCAGTTGGTGAATTTACAGAAAAAGGGAAAAAATTAAGGGCACAATTACAGATAGAGTTAGATGAAGTAAATAAAAAGGAAATTAAAGCAAAAGAAGCTGCTGAGAAAACAAAATTAGAGTTAACTAAAGACACACTAGAAAAAATAAGAGACTTAGAAACTGGTGGTGAGTATAGTGGTTATATACAGCTTGAAAAAGAAATTGAAGCAATGGAAGCTGCTTTTGTAGATGAAGTTATTATAAGGAAGTATAATAACCTAATGAGGATAAAGCTACAAAAAGATTTAAATACTGAAATAAAAAAATTAGCTCAAGAGCGAGCAGATATTATTGCAGAAGAAATGGAAGTTCAAAAGGAGTTAACAGATACAATTTTAGAATCAATAGACCCTATTGGCACTGCTTATAAGAGTTTAGAAGAAGAAATGATTTCAGTATTTGATTTAGTTAAAGATGGTTGGATGACTATGACTCAAGCAGCTGAATACCACGCTATTAAACTTGAAGAAATAAGGGAACAACAAAAGGAAAACACTAACGAGCTTCTTGCTTATCAAGAAGAAGCAGCAACTAGAACTTATAACACAATAGCAGATTCATTTAAAACTTTATTCTTAGACGCTTTTGAAGGAAATTTAAATACCGCTAGAGATTATTTTGATGCATTCGCTTCATCAGTTAAAAAAATTATAGCAGATATGTTAGCTCAAATGTTGGCTTTGAAATTATTAGGGGTTGGTGGAACAGGTGGTTTACTGGGAGGATTGTTTCATCAGGGTGGACCAATAAAGAAACATATGGGGGGATTAATAAAAGCTCATCAGGGTGTAGCATTAACATCAGATGAAGTTCCAATAATTGCTCAAACAGGTGAAGGAGTGTTATCAAGATTAGGTATGGATTCTCTTGGAGGCAAATCAGAATTAGATAATTTAAATAGAGGAACAGCACCACAACCTAAACAAGAAATACATAGACATTATTATATTAATGCAATGGACGCAAAATCATTTAAAGATTTTTTAAGTAATAATAGACAAAGTCTAGAGGATGTAATTTCTGATTCATACGATGAAAATAGTTCTTTAAGGAGATTGTAATGGCTACTTATCCAACTTCTCCAAAAATACCTTTTCCTTTAACTAAGACACCCATATGGGATACTGCAATTGTGAAGTTTAAAGGAATGAATGAAATAAGAAGAGCAAATCATTCTACTGCTAGATATAAATTTACTTTTAGGTATTTAGTTTTAACAGAAGCTGAAAAGGATACTATAAGAGATTTTTTTATAGCTAGAAATGGTGATTATGAATCTTTTACTTTTGTTAACCCAGAAGATGCTGGCTCTCATACAGTTAGATTTTTAGAATCAGAATTAGATATAGAATATTTAACTTATGACTTATATAATATAAATAATATAACCTTAATAGAGGCAGTTGATGAATAATGGCAGATAATTATGTAAATTTATCAGATACTGGTGTAGGTAGCGAAAAGATTTTGGGGGTATTTACAAAATTAATATCAGATACAATAACTTCTTCAGAACTTCTTTCTATTTTAGCTAAGTTGCCTACATTAACTGATACGGCTGAAAGTGATTCTAAATTAGCTGTTATTTCTGTATTTCCAGATGTAGGGAAATTAATTTATCCAGTTTTAAAGACACCAAAATTTTATGGTGGGGATGTAATTGAATATGTTGGTGGGACAGAACAAAGAAGATTAGGGGTTGCATTACCACAATATAAAATAATTTTAAAGTTTGCTTCATTAACAGAATCAGAAAAAGATGAGATATTGATTTCATTTAATTTTGTGCAAGGAAGAAGAAAGACACTTTTATGGATAGACCCAGTTACTGGTGATAGACATTATGTAAGATTCTTTGAAGATGTTTTAAATATTAATTATTTTTATTATCAATTATACAATTTAAATGAAGTTGTTTTAATAGAAACAGATATAGATTGGGAGATTTAAATGTCACTTAGCTTAACAGGTTCTAATTTTAGAATAACAGAAGTATATACAATTACTTTATCAAATAATAAGAAATTATATTTAACTAATTATGGTGGAAGAACTAGTTACAATGGGGTAGCTCAAAGCTCTGAATTAGGTTTGGTCGATGGAAATACTTATACTGTTGTTCCTATTGAAAGAAGCAATATAAAATTTCAAACTGATTTGAGAATAGATACTTTAAAAATTGAATTTAGCATTCACGCTTTTACAATATCAGGTAAGAGTATTATTCAAGCAATTGATTATGGTTGGTTTGATAAAGCAGGAGTAATAATTAAACAAATAGACCCAACAAGCACTTCAGACCAAAGAGAAATATTTAGAGGGGATGTAACTAAAGGAATTCAATATAATAGAAAAACAGTTACATTGCAAATAACATCATCATTGGATTTACTAAAAACAAGTGTACCAAAAATAATGTATCAAGAACAATGCAATCATAAATTATTTAGTACTTATTGTGGTTTAGTAAAAGCAAATTATGCAGTCACTGGTGAGTTAGAAGCTGGTTCAACTGGGGCTACTTTGATTTCATCAACACTTAGTGCTTATGCAGCAAATTATTTTACATTAGGAGAAATAGTAATGACATCTGGTGCTTCAAATGGAATAAGTAAAAATATTAGAACCCATTCTGGAAGTACACTTACACTATATGAAACTTTTAATTTAGGAATAGAAGTAGGAGATACATATATAGCTTATCCAGGTTGTTCAAAGAGTGGTTCAACTTGTAATGATAAGTTTAACAACTACATTAATTTTTTAGGATTTGAATACGTCCCTGCACCATCTGTTTTAATTTAAGGAGTAAAATGAAAAAAGGTACTCATCATACAAAAGAAACAAAAGAAAGAATGTTTAAAGCTGCACAGTTACGACTTTTGTTGTATCCCGAAAATTTTTTAGGTAGACCCCATACAGAAGAATCTAAATTAAAAATGAGTAAGGCAAAAATGGGTAAAAGAAGATTTAAAGAAACTAAGGAAAAAATAAGTAAAACGCTAACAGGGAGATATGTTGGTAAAAAGAATCCATTTTATGGTAAACATCATTCTGAAGAAACTAAAGCAAAATGGAGTGCGTCTGGGCAAAGAAGTCATTTAGGTGCAAGCAATGGTAGGTGGAAGGGTGGAATTTATCCATTAGTTTGTTGTTTGAGACAAGTTGAAGAATATTTACAATGGAGAGCATTAGTATTTGAAAGAGATAACTATACATGCCAAAAGTGTAAAAAGATGGGTAGGAAGTTAGAAGCACACCATAAAAAGCCCTTAAGCAAAATACTTGAAAACTTTTTAAAAGAATATGACCAATTTAGCCCGATAGATGACAAAGAAACTTTAATAAGATTAGCAATTAAATACAAACCTTTTTGGGATATATCTAATGGTGAAACTTTATGTAAGAGGTGCCATTTAAAATTAGAAGCTTATATTAGGCAAAGTAATGTAGGAATATAATGAATAAAATACAGGAAGAAAAATTTAGAAAAGAGTGTCGGTCTTGGTTAAACCCACCAACAAAATGGATGCATGGTGTAGGATTAAAGGGAGTGAGAACTGATTGCATTAATTTTATAGCTGAAGTAAGTAAAGAGATGTGTTGGTTAAATAAAGATTATAAAATAAAAGCTTATCCTAGAGATTGGGCTTTACATAAAGCTAGACACACAATGATAGATGAATTAGGAAAATATTGTTTTGATGTTAAATTAGAAGATAGAAAAGTAGGAGATATATTTTTATATAGATTTGGTAGAAGTAATTGCCACGCAGCTTTTTATTTAGGAGACAATAAAGCAATTCATTCACATATTCAATATGGAGTAGTAGAATTTAATTTAGAGGAAAATGAAGAAATGAAAAAACATTTTAGTAAAGCAATTAGATGGGAAGGAAATAAATAATGGGAATGCCAGCAGTATGGACTGCAGTAAAAGCAGTTGCATTACTATTCACTTTATTTTATAGACCGAGAAATAAATCTGGTTCAACAGAAGATTCTTCTAGGTCTCCTGGTGATTTACAAATACAGAGTTCTCAAGTGGGTATTAAGATACCAGTAATTCTTGGAAGAAGAAAAGTAGCGGGAAATTTAATTTGGTATGATAATTTTCAAGTTCATGAACATTATACAGAACAAGAAGTTCAAGAAGGTGGAAAAGGTGGAGGAGGCGGAGGTTCTACTACTGAATCAGTATTTAGCCATTATACATACTCAATATCTTTTGCTTTTGGGGTATGTATGGGAGAAGCAGAAGTATTTAAAATATATAAAGGTGAAGATGAATTACCAATAATGCAATGGTCAGATTTAGGAATTACTGCTTATAAAGGAACAACAACACAAACAGCTAATGCTCATATTTCAAGTTTTGTTACTAGGGCACCAGCTTACAGAAATTTATGTTATGTAGTTTTTGAAAATTTTGATTTAGGACAATCAACTTATTTACCTAACTTTACATTTGAAGCAACTGTAGATAGTGATGCTTATTATGACTGGCTGAAAACAGCATCCTTTGGTTCGACTGGTTCAGGGGATGGGCAAATTGATGGTTCTACAGGTATTGATATTTATGAAAATGAACTTTATGTGACAGACCCAGGTAATCTTAGAATTCAAGTTTTTTCATTAGATGGTACTTTTAGAAGAAAATGGGCAACAGATGTTGGGTATGTAGATTTATCTGTTTATGAAGGTAAAGTTTATTGTTTATATAAGAGCCGTATTACAAGTTATGATTTATACGGGAATTTACAAGCTACAAAATCTATAACTCAACAAATTCGAAGGTCAATTAAAGCTTATAAAGATGAATTATATACAACAAATGCTTGGGATAGTGTTAATAGTCAGGTTAATGTTTTTGATTTAGAGGGTAATGTTGTAAGATATTTTATAACTGGTAGGTGGACAACAAATATAGATGTTTATAATGATGAAGTTTATATTACTAGAAATCCAGATTCACCAATTGACAAGGAAATTGCTGTGTTTGGTTTAACAGGAGGAGAGATAAGAAGTTGGGAAGTTACTAATTTAACTGGTATTCATATTTATAATGGAAGTATATATGCTGGAACTTCTACTCCGCCCACTGTTTATAAATATAGTTTAACAGGAGTTTTAGAAGATTCTTTTAGTTGTGATTTAACTGATATATATGGCATAAATAGGATATGTGTAGATAATTTAGGAAGAATTTTTATATCTGGAGGGTATCCTGGTTACCCATATTATATGTTTAGACATACCTATACTTATGTGCCTCCATCAACAATTGATATAACTCCACCAGAAATAGCTAGAACAATATTAACAAATGATTTATATGGAATGGGAATAGATGAAGATGATTTAGGTTCTTTTACAGATGCCGTTGCATTTTGCACAACAAACGATATTAAAATTTCAATATTATTAGATTCTGAAATGAGTACTTTAGATTTGCTCGAACATCTTTGTTCTTATCATAATGGTTATATAACTTATAGTGGTGGAAAATTATCTTATAAGCAAGTTGAAACTGAAGTCTCTGTTACTAATATAAATGTAAGTACAGATGTTGTAAAAAGTGATTCACCATTAGAGATGACAAGAGAATCCTTTAGAGAAGTAAGAAATAGAATAAAAGTAAAATACACTAAAAGAGCAAATAAATATACTTCAGGAATAGTAGTTGCTGAAGATGAAGTAAGCCAAGCAGAACATGGAATACAAGAATTTTCAGTATCAATGACTGGATTTACTACAGGGGCTAGAGCAATGAAATTAGCTTATACAATTCTTAGAAGAAGTTTAGCAATGCCAATGCATTATACTTTTACAATAGGACCTAAAAAAGCTACTTTATTAATTCCCGGTGCAGTATTTACATTAACAGATTCTCAATTAGGGATGGTAGAGAAACCTTTAAGAGTGTTATCAACATCAGAAGTAAAAGAGGGTACAATAAATATAGAAGCTGTAGAAGAAATAGGATATATAATGGATTCAAAATCAGCTCCTTCAGATGATTATTATGTAAGTCCAGATAGATTAGATGACCCACATAATGTTAGATATCCAGTTCTTTCAGAACTACCTGCTTTAATAGCTTTAGATAATAATTATATAATTTCTAATTTTGCTGACTCAGGTACAACTAGCTGGATGGGGGCTACAATTTATGATTCTTATGATAATGCTACATATACTAAAAAATATACAGGAACAGGTTCAGGATTAATGGGGGTTATAGATAGTATAACAAACGATAGTATTACATTAACAGTAACTGATTCAGATACTTCTTTAAATAGTAAAGATGATGTATTTGCTTTATTACAAGATTTAAATTATAATGCTTGTTATGATTCAACATCGGGTGAGTATTTTAGATTTGGGGTTGCTACATTAGTAGCTACAGGACAATGGAAATTAGAAGGTATAATTTGGGACTGTTATGATGTACCTAATTTAACTCACAGTGCTTCAGTTGGAGATGTAATATCATTAATGAAGTATAAACAATTGCCAACTAATATTGTTTATGATATAGCAAGAAAAGATAATTATGTATATTATAAATTTGTATCTTATAATTTTGGAGGTACACCTCAAGATATTGCTTATGTAGATGTTGAGAGAATATTATTTACAGGAAAAGGTTCAGCTCCAGTAACTCCTAAAAATTTAGAAGTTAATGCTTTGGGAGGAATTACAAAAATAGCTTCTGGTGATGTAGTTTTAAAATGGAAAACATGTAATAGAAAAGATAGAGGATTAGATTATACAAGGTCAGACCAATTAACAGAAGACACAGATTTTGTTAGGTTTGATTTAAAAATAACTAATACAGACACAGGTGTCGTATTAAGAACGACAAACACAACTGATATAACATGGACTTATGATGCTGCTGCTCAAGCAGCTGATGGAAGTCCTACAAATATTACTTTTACTGTGGAGAAGGTTAGTGAGATTAATCGTAGTGGTGCAGCTACTTTAGAAATTAGTATAGTATAAACAGAAAATAAAAGCAAAGGAGACAGAAAATGTCATTTACGAATAATTATGGGATACCAGAAATGCCTACTGGAGTAGTTGAATGGGTAGCAATATTTAATGATTTAATTACAAAAGTAGAAGCTGGAAGAACAATAAAAATAACTGGTGGAGAAACTTTAGCAGCAGGAGATGCAGTTGGACTTCCTTCAGCAGCAGGAAAAGTTTCAAAGGTAGACAATACAGGAGATTTTTTAGGAATAGTTAAAAGCACTTCAATAATTTTAGATGCTGAGGGATATGTATATGCTGGTATTGGAAATGAAATAACTGTGGGTACTGGTTGGACTATTGGGGGATTAATTTATGTTCATACTGTAGCAGGAAGTATAACTCAAGTAAAACCAACACCTCAAGCAGTGGCAATTGGCTATGCAAATTCTGCAACAAGTATAGTATTACTTCGTTCAGAGATTGATTTAAAAGGACAATTAATTAATAATAATTTTATGCAATCAGATGTAGCAGCTTCACAGACAGCAGTAGCTTTAAATGTGTTAGGTTTAGTTGGTAATACTGAAGTAACTATGGCTAAACCAGGTTCTGTAGTAGGTATAAGTATTGCTTCTAATGATGCAAGAACAGCAGGCACATTAACAGTAGATGTTACAATTGATGGAACGGCAACAGGATTGCAAGCAATATTAAATGGGAGTAATACTCAATATCATTATGCAACTCAAGTATTAAGAACAGATACATTTACAGCAGGACAAAGAATTGGAGTAAAAATAACCACTGATGGTGATTATGCTCCAACAACTGCTGATATTGTTATTAGTGTTTTGTGCGAGGTTTAACATGAAAAGCAGTCGTAAGAGTATTTTAGAAGCAAAACAATATTAAATGAAATATGTTAAGGAGGAAAAGTTATGTTTAGTGCAACAAACGTACTTAGTGGGTATGCAAATATAAGTGTTGATAGTACTCCAGTTGGGTATACTCAAAATGGTGTAACTTTAGAAATGAATGCAGATATAGAAGTTGTTGAAAGTGTTTCATCAGAAGCAACAGCAGTAAAGGCTATAAAAAGAAATGAGAAATTTTTTGTAGTTACAAATTTAGCAGAAGCAACTTTGGAAAATTTAAAAATAGCTTGGGGAATAGATACAGCAATAGCTGCTAATACTTTACATTTTGGAGGAGATTCAACAGTACCAGAACATACATTAGTTGTTACTGGAGAAGCATCGGGTTCTAAAACAACAAGAACAGTTACATTTTATAAAGCTATATCAATTGAGTATAGTGGTACAACTTATAAAAAAGATGATATTGTTTATATTCCAGTTAGGTTTAGAATACTTTTAGATAAATCAAAAGATGCAGGAAAACAATTGGGGAGTATAGTTGATTCTTAATTAAAATTTTTTAGAATTATATTTTCTTTATATATATATAAATAATAAAAATTAAACAAGGAGAAAAGTTATGCCAAATAGAGATGGAAAAGGACCAGTAGGTGGCGGAGGACCAAAATCAGGTAGAGGCAGAGGACCTTGTAAATAAAAGGAGAAAGTTATGAAAGGTAAAGTAGTTTCAGTTTACGACCCAGCAAGAAATGTTTATTATGAAGTATCAATAGAAAGAGCTAAGAAATTAGTTGCTTCAGCTAAACTAGTAGAAGCAAAGATAATTAAAATAGAAGCAGAGGCAAAAAAATAAAATGTCTTTTAAAGAAGATTTAAAAATTAAACAAATAGTATCTTTAAAGAGTATTGGCATATTAAGAGACAATATTGGAGAAAGTAATTTAAGTGAAAAAGTAAAAACTATATTAAAAAGTATTAAAAAGAGTAGGGAGGTATAAGAAATGTTTGAAGATAGATTAAAAGAAGCGAAAGTAACTTGGAAGATTAGAAAGTTTGCTGATGCTAATTCCTATAAAGAAAACAGTCCATTTGAAGTAAGTGAAATAGATGGTAATGTTATGCTAAATGAGGGTATTAATGAGATGTGGAGATTAGCTTGTTCTGCATCAGGTTCTGAATTTAGTAATGCTAATGCCTATTTAGGAGTAGGTGATAGTACTACTTCAGCAGCAGCAGCTCAAACAGGATTAGAAGCAGTAACTAATAAAATATATGTTGCTATGGAATCTGGTTATCCAACTTATGGAACAAGTCAAAAGGCTACATGGAAATCTTCATTTGGTGCAGCAGTAGGTAATTTTGCTTGGGCAGAATTTACAGTTGCTAATGCTGATTCAAATGGCGGAGTAAACCTAAACAGAAAAGTTTCTGCACAAGGAAATAAAACTAGTGGGCAAACGTGGGAATTACAACTGGAGATTGTTTTAAGTTAAAGGATTAAAATGACAAGAAAAGTTTCAGAAGAAATAGTAAACAACCCGGGGGAGAATTTATTCTCCCCTTGTTTATAGAAAGGTAAAAAATGAAGCCTGGGGGAATTGCTCAGCATAAATCAAACTGTAAGTGTTGTATATGTAAAGCTAAAAGAGGAGAAAATAGAGGGGAAAACAACCCTTGTTATAAGGAAAAGATTGTAAAGAAAGGAAGCAATGAAACGCCCAGAAGTTCTTTTTAAGATTTTTAAAACGTGGTTCAAAAAGGGAAACCATGCTTCAGTTATGTCTGAATTTAAATGTGGAGAATTACATCCAAGTTGGCAAGGAGGTAAATCTTTTGAGATTTATCCTCAAAAATTTAATGTTGCATTAAAAGAGAGAATTAAAAAACGAGATAATTATAAATGTCAAAATTGTGAAATGACTCAAGAAGAACACTTAATAGTTTGGGGTAGAGACATAGAAATTCATCATATAGATTACGATAAAGAAAACTGTAAAGAAGATAATTTAATAACCCTTTGCAAACAATGCAATATGAGAGCAAATTACAATAGAGAATATTGGCAGTTATATTTTGAAGAGAAAATTTTAATTAATGTTGGGTAGTTAAATGAAAAGATTAATTATAATTGGCGGAGGCTACTCCATAAGAGAGGGAATTGAAAAAGGTCTTTGGACAAATATTAATAAAAAAACTATTGATATCTGGTCTTTAAATTACGCCTTTTTAACTATGCCTTTTTTACCATCTACTCAATTATGGACTGATTTTGCATTCTTCTTAACTTGCCAAAAAGAAATATTAGAGTTAGGGAAAAAGAATGTTGAATTAATTTCAAGAACATTTGGAACCGTATATAAAGATTTTAATATAAAGACATATGATTGGTCACCCAATAAAGAACCAGATAAACTATTTGTTGGTAAGCTGTGTTTAGTAGGAACATTTGCTTTATCATTAGCTGAAAAATTAAAGTATAAAAAAATATATTTACTAGGGTACGATTTTGGAACTTCAAATATTGAAGATAGAAATACACATTATTATTTAAATGATGATATTAGAAAGCCTTCATTAAAGGGAACATATAGAAAAGAAGATGGAAGTTTAAAAGATTCAATAAAAGATTATAAACAATTTAATAAAGAAAATATAATAAACGTATCATTAAATTCAAATATACCTTATTTTAAAAAGATAAGTTATACGGATTTTTATTTGGAGTTGAAAAAGTTATGAATATAAAAATAATACCAAAAAATTTATTAGTAAATCTATATGTGGAAAAGAAGAAATCAATGCCAGAAATAACAAAATTGTTAAATTTTAGTTATACTTGCGTAAGAAATAATTTGTTAAGATATAATATTGAAATTCGTTCTATGGAAGAGGCTACACTTGGAAAGAATATTGGGAATAAAAGACCAGACCTTGCTAGATTTAATAGATTAAGAAATTATGAGGGGGAAAATAGTCCTAATTATATAGATGGTCGTTGTTTAAAAAAATATTATTGTAAAGATTGTGGTAAAGAAATTAGTATTACTAGTGCTCTTTATGGGGAGGGTTACTGTTGGGTTTGTGCACATGTTGGAGTGAGAAATTTTAATTATGTTGATGGAAAAAGTTCAGAAAGAAATAACTATCCATCAGAATTTAATAATAAATTAAAAGAACAAATAAGAAAAAGAGACAATTACACTTGCCAGTTATGTGGAATGATTGAAGAAGAGCATTTAATATTATATGGAGTTAATTTATCAATTCACCACATAGATTATGATAAAGAAAATAATGAAGAAGATAATTTAGTTTCTACTTGCAATCAGTGCCATGGTAGAACTAATTTTAATAGAAATTATTGGATAAAATATTTTGAGGAGGGAATTGAAAATGGCAAATATCTATCATAAAGACCTCACAAACGAAGAACTACATGACCCAAAAGCTGGTTCTAGTCCATCTTTTGTAGATGTAACTCTTACAGGAGATTTAGCTGTTAATGGTGGG